>JAABUT010000804.1_pt1 | contig 42912 bp, 37 predicted proteins | sample 5559281 | NCBI WGS metagenome assembly JAABUT01 (sample SAMN10711880, study PRJNA513359) | rock metagenome | isolation source: Antarctica rocks | place: Antarctica: Victoria Land, Ricker Hills nord | collected 2016-01-04
GGTACAACCGTAAAAGATTGCATTCTGCACTGGGATATTTGTCACCACAGGACTTTGAAAAACAACTACTAAATAAACAAATTATTGCCGCTTAACCGATTGTCCATTTTTTTGTTGCAAGTCCACTTGCTCTACTAATTTTAACATTAGGAAAAGTTATAAGTTATGTTTTTCTAACTTACAATGCTTTATCATTATCTTACTTTTAGATTTCTTTTTTTACTTCTTCAATCAGCTGCTACTTAGTAAATATAGCTTATAAACATCGACCTGTACGATATACATTTAAAGCCTGGAGAAATAACCTCCAATTCCTTGCTTAACATAACGATAATTATAAGACAAGTAGAAACATTTGATAAGCTATCCGTTCCACTATACTTACATTTCTAAAGGCATAATTCCTTCATATTTATTTAAAAAATAGGCAATTAAGATAATTAACAAAATCCGAAACGATAAAAACATTAATCTTTTGAACGGGGATAAAAGAATTCTTAACATCAACAACTTGATAAATAAGACTTCGACTATTCAAGAACAATCTGTTCCTACATCTTGGAAAGTTATCGAAGCAGTCATAAGCCGTGTTTTTGTCGGACAAAATAGCTTTTTAATTCATGACGCCACTTTGTTTAAGGCTCCAAAATATATCGTTACCAACATTTGTAAGTTGTCCATAAAATAGTCTAAACACATTCACTTTTGCGCTATAAAACTTCATTATGGCAGCGCAAAATATCACTGGTAAAACCGTTCATGAAACCGAATATCTAAAAGTTTATCAGGTTAGCAATGACGGGGGTAAGTTCAATAAAATCTCCAAAAATTCAATCTTTTTAAAAAGAATCTATCCCCCGAACTTGTGCACCCCATCACAAGTTCATACCCACCAAGTTCTTACAGAATTAGTTCACGGTTAACATTTGTAAAGTACAGAACAAGTTCAACACAAATACGCCAATGGTAGTTAATAAAACAAGCAGTATCAAGTACTGAATTTAATGGCCGTTAGCCGATCAAAATTCGTCGAGCCAGTTTAACACACCTATCAACCGCAATAAGGAGCAAGTTTGTGTAATTGCGAAGCAATAACCGCCCCGGCCTGCAGCATGGGGCAAACCTACCCTACGGCTCCCGGTGGTCGCTGGGGAAGAAAAAAAGAGATAAAACAATGAACGGGACAGCAGAAAAAGCAATAAAAAATAAAGGTGGCAGGCCGGAACTGAAGATCAAAAGGGACACCTCGATCAACGTCCGGCTGACCAGCCTGGAAAGGATACTGATCGAAGGAAAGGCCAAGCAGGCGCAACTTTCGCCGACCGACTGGTTCAGAAAAGCCGCCAAGCGGGCGAAAGTGCACCCGCGCATCACGCCGGAAGATATGAAGGTGTTGCACATCCTTGCAGGGATGGCCAATAACCTCAACCAGCTGACCAAGCTGTCACATACTTATGGGTTAGCAAGGTTTAGGAACGATTGCCAGGAGCTTATCGCAAAGATCAATACTGTATTTAACCAGTTCAAGGGCGAATGATCGGAAAGGTAATGACCGGCAGGAGCTTCGGCGGGGCAGTTCGCTACAACCTGCAAAAGGAAGATGCCGTTCTGCTGGCCGCAAGGGGAATCCGTACAGACAGTATCCAAAGCATTACCGATGATTTTAACCTGCAAAGAAAGATCAACAAGGAACTGGGCAAGGCAGTTGGCCATATCGCCCTAAGCTGGAGCCTGCATGATAAAGACAAGCTGACACCGGATGTCATGGTAGAGAGGGCAAAAGAATACATGCAGTTGATGGATATTAAAAAGACACAGTACGTGATCGTACAGCATAACGATAAACAGCACCCGCACCTGCATATCATCTATAACCGGGTAAGTGACAACGGCAAAACAATCAGCGACCGCTTCCAGAAGCAGCGCAACAGTAAGGTCGCAAAAGAGATGACCCTCAAGTATGGTTATTACCTGGCTGAAAACAAAACAAGTGTAAACCGGGAACAGCTAAAAGGCGCGGACAGCTTGAAGTATGATCTTTATGATAAGATCAGTGAACAAGTAAAACATGCCCGCAGCTGGCAGCAGTTGGAAGCAAGGTTACAGGGAAAAAGCATCGGCATTATATACAAATACAAAAGTGGTAGCGGCGGCAGCGAATTCCACGGTGGCGTTAATAGTAGCATTAACAATACCGAAATCCAGGGCATCAGTTTCTCTAAGGACGGCATCCAGTTCAAAGGCTCGCAACTTGACCGCAGCTTAAGCTATGGCAACATCAACAAGCAACTGATCAGCAACAACCGGCAGGAAACATTGGCAGAAACCATACGAAGAACGGTACCGAATGATGGTCAGCCACAAAGAACAGTAAACCAGGAGACCAGCTTAAATCAGGACGAAGCAGCAGAAACGGCAAATGAACACGCGGACACCTGGTTGATCGAAGAACTGTTTGGCGGTTTTGGCGGCGGGGCCGACACGGATGATGACGCCTACAAAAGAAAGAAACGGAACAATAATAATAACAACAATAACCAGATGGGCAGATGAAAAGCAAAGACATTATTGAAAGGCTGCAGGACACCGAACAGGTTCTGGCCGAACAGGCTGGGCGGATCGAAAAACTTGAAAGTAAAGAAGTGAGAATTACAGACATAGCCATACCGGACTATGCAGCCGAGCTGAAGACGATATTAGAAGAATTAAGGAATATCAACAAAAATGACGAGATAGATCAACTTTTAAGGAGGGTTACCTCCATACAGGAGACATTAAGAAAGCAGCCTGTTCCCGTTAACAAACAGTGGCGTATCCTGCTGTTCCCGGAAACTAACCAAGGACAGTATTATAAAATTGTATTCGGTAGGCTAATCCCCTGGGGCGTTGGCTTTGTAGCGATGACTTACCTGTTTATCTTCGGTTATAAAGCAGCAGCAACCTACCAGCAATATCAAGATCACCTAAATCAAGTTCACAGCGAACAAGTTCAGCAGGAACAGGTTCACTATGAAAGAGCGTTGCACTATTTACAGCAGCATTCAAAGAAGAAAACTGTCGCAGCTATGAAGGAAGCCTGGGAAAAGTCAAAGAATTAGCGGAAGGTCTTTTATCTTTGCCTAACCAATTATAACCCGTACTATGGATTTAGAAGAATATAAACAGTGCCTGTTCGAGCTTGCCCAAAAGTGGAGGACCGGACGGATCACCGAGGCTGAATACCAGGAACTGGATAACTGGTACCGTTCACTGGAAGATGCGCCTTTAGGCCCTCCAACAGAAATGGCCGTTGAAAAGCTGGAAAAACGATTAAATGAACAGTTGTATAAAAACGAAAAGCTTTCAAAACGGGACGATAAGTTTGATGTTTCACAGCTTTTTGGTAATTTAAATAGGCTAAAAAAATAGAGCCTCCTTATACTTGCTGTTTGGGGACTTTTACCTAAACCTTATCACAGGGCAAAAGATGTTGTCCTTTTTTCAAAATTACTATTTTTATAATTGCTGGTATCGGTTAAAATACCAACCAATTTATTTGCTTTTTAGCAAATCATTCTTTTCTTTTTCCGACTGTAAGAGGCGTTCATAAAGCTTTTTGTTTTCTTCAAAAAGTTCAACCAACTTATCGATAGGGTTAAAATTGCAATGATAATTATTTGAACCGACTGCGCCTTGATTAACACTGTTATCGTTAAAAGTATTGAAGAAATTTACAACAGCTTCCTCGCTGAAGTTTTTGATCGCTTCCGCTGATACACCCAAAACACCGGCAACTTTTTCCAATACATCATCCTCAATTGTTTCGCTTTGTTCCAGGCGTGAAACGGTCTGCTGGCTAACGCCCATTTCAGAAGCAAGGGTTTCCTGCTTGATTCCGCGTAGTTCGCGGATACGGCTGATCTTTCTTCCTATGTGAGTATTTGAGGGTTTAGTTGATGTTTCCATAGTTTCAAATATAAAGAGTTTTCAGATGAGTAAAAATAACAGGTTTTCGGGTAAAATACCAAGCATATGGGTTGGGTACGCAAACTCCTGATAGGAAATTTGTTAACCGGTTGATACGGACCGGCTAAAGCCGATTTTATGTTTTTTGGTCAATACGCCCCTTGGGAAAACTATCCGAAGAAACTCCGTCACTTCGAAGTGGTAAACCCGCTTGTGGTCATCACGGACTTCTTTTCGGCCAATCTGCCGGGCAGCCATTACAAAAAGCTAAAAAAGTGGCGGCATTACGCGGTGAAGGACAAGGTTTACAAAGATAAACGGCATGGGCCCGGAAGCCTGCTTTTTTTCTATGATATGAATGTCAGGCTTCTGGAAGCCGCTTATTTACTTTATTACAATGACCGTATCGCTAAAAATGAAAAAGTGATCGTTTCGGTAGCTGAGTTGGAAGCGGAAAGAAAACTTTGGGATGATTTCCTGGACAACCTTTCCTATAAAGAAATGCACAATCCTTACCAGGCATTCAAGAAAGTATTCAGGAAAATATCATTACAGCAATACAGGGACTATTTGCATGAGTGGCTGTATGCGGCACTTTACAGCAAAGGCGGTAAAGACGAACTGGAAGCGGACGAAATAAAGTTGGTTTACAAGAACCTGCGTAAGCTGTATTCAGCAGCATGGCTGATCTATCAAAGAGAAAATAAAGGTTCAGTAAAAAATATTTAGGTTGACACGCCCAGGCGGTTCCGGCAGGCGGCTTCATTGCATCACGCGTTATCACGCTACATTCATTACGCCGTCCAGCCTCACTGCCCCCGCAGCAAAACTGAAGCTGCGCAACAGATTTGCCCTTGGCCCACGTAGAGGATAGTGAAAGGAAGGAAGGCAAACACGTGGCTGATGGCTCCGGTACTTACATCCTTTAAATTTTATGTCGAGTTTTTTATTACTTTAAATAATCAGGATTTATGAACAAGGTATTGTACGTAGGAAGGAAAGCCAAAGGGCTGAGCGAAAAGCAGATCGCGGGAATATTACAGATGGAAGAGCAGGAGTATATCGAACTGGAACATTCGCTGAAGGATGTTAACGCCCAACTGGCATTAAAGCTGGCCAAACTGTTCGACATCGACGCGGAAATATTCATTTATACAGACGGCCACGATGTCCGTTTGCTCAAATATGCCGCCGGTGAGATTTCAAAGTATATGCAAAACGGATCGTTTCAAGGCCTGCCTCCGCAATACTTCGTTGAGATAGTAGCTTTAGGGAACATGGCACTGGGCCTGGTGGCCGACCTTAACCATGCAGTGTATAAACAATATGAGCTTGAACAGGATAATCAGGCTTTGCGAAAGCTAAACGCCGCGTTAAAAGAAACAGCGCAATTGTAAGCTTACTTACAGACTTATAACTGTAGCATATAGCCCTTTACATCACGCGTTCTAAAACCATATATTCTTTTGCTTATGGTTCGCTATGAAGCAGGAGTTAAACTTTCTAAAATGCCTGCCTAAAAAAGAAAACCATCCACTGCACCGCCGTCACAAAATTAGCACCGCCATAAAACCGTCAAGGCTGCACAAGCAGGCCTTTGTTTGTTTTTCCGGCAGGCCTGGCCTTGACGGTTTCATCGCTTGCTGCTTCCGGTCGTTTACATCGTGCAATGGGCCAGACTGTACAGGTGGCTACACCCCCGGTTTATTAATACCAACCTTTAATAGTTGGCAAATATTTATCCGCCAAAAAGCCAGTATTGTTTCCTTAACGGAAGCTTGGATGAAAGTTGGAACTGCTGGCAAGAGGAACGTGACACCTGAAAAGGCAATGGAGATACTGAAAGAAAACGGTGTCGAGATCAGTGAAAAAAATGCTGAAGAATTGTTGGATTTGATGTATTTTTTAGCTAAATTGTCTGTAGATCAATATATTAAAGAATTGTCAAATAGCAAAAAATAACTGTTTTCCCATGAAAAAGGCAGATCTATACGTTAGGGTAAGTACTGATGAGCAGGCGGATAAAGGCTATTCTATCCGCAGCCAGGAAGAAGTATTACGCAAATATTGCGGTATTCAAAATATCGCGGTGCGCAAGGTGATCTACGAGGATTATTCAGCGAAGACATTCAACCGCCCTGCATGGGCGGAAATGCTGAACAGGTTTCGAAAGGAAAAAGGCAAATCAATAGACTTGCTGCTTTTTACCAAATGGGACAGGTTCAGCCGTAATGCAGGTGATGCTTACCAGATGATAAACATACTCCGTAAGACCGGCATTGATCCACAGGCAATCGAACAACCGTTAGACCTTTCCATACCTGAAAATAAGATGATGCTTGCTTTTTATCTTGCGGCCCCTGAAGTTGAAAACGACCGCCGAGCGCTCAATACATTTTATGGGATGCGCAGGGCAAGGAAAGAAGGCAGGTACCTGACAACCGGGCCTTACGGATATGTTAACCGCACGACTAATGGCGGTAAAAAGACAATCGTTCCTATAGAACCTAAAGCTGAATTAGTCAGATGGGCTTTTGAACAGGTGGCAAAGCAGCGTTTCCATATTGATGAGATCAGGCGGGAGGTCAAAAGCAAAGGATTAAATTGCAGCAAGAGCAATTTCTATACGCTTTTAAAAAACCCCGTTTATTGTGGTAAGATAGTCGTTCCCGCATACCGGGATGAAGAAAGACAGCTTGTTCAGGGGCAGCATGAAGCCATCGTAAGCGAACCGTTATTTTATGAAGTGCAGGACATACTGAACGGTAAAAGGCGTATTCAGCTGGTCAAAACAAGTACCGATGATAATCTTCCGTTACGTGGTTTTCTTATCTGCCCCAAATGCGGGAAACAACTAACCGGCAGCGCATCGAAAGGAAGGAACAGTTATTATTACTATTATCATTGTATCGCTGCCTGTGGTACCCGTTTTAAGGCCGAGCTAGCTAATGAAAGCTTCAAAGAGGAGCTTAATAAATTCGTTCCTAAAGAATCTGTTGCAGAGTTATACAAGCTGGTTATCAAGGATATTTTCAACCAGCAAACCAGCCCTCGCACTGACGGGCGCAAAGAACTGCTGAATGAAATACAGGCAGAGAACGATAAGCTGGCAAAGGCAAGGAAATTATTGCTGGAAGATGCTATTGACAGCGGAGATTATAAACTGATCAAAACTGAATGTGAAACCAAGTTATTAAGCCTGGAAGCGAAACTAACGGGCTTCCGCAAGCCGGAAGCGTTTAACTTAAATTCATGTATTGACAGGGCTTTAACTACGCTATCAAAGCTTCGTACGCTTTATAACGGGTCGGATACTGCTGTAAAACGAAACATTATCGGTTCGATATACCCTGAAAAATTGTGTTTTGATGGTTTCCATTATCGAACCGCTAAAATGAACGAAGCAGCACACTTGATGTTCTTGATTAACAGCCAACTAGGGGCAAAAAAAAATCGGACAAAACTTGATTTTTCAAGCTTGTCCGATTCGGTAGCGGGAGCAGGACTCGAACCTACGACCTTCGGGTTATGAGCCCGACGAGCTACCAACTGCTCCATCCCGCACTGTTTTTATTTTCATCCCGGCCATAAATTTCGGAAGCCTTTTCAGTTGAATCAAAATGGATATTGTTTCCCTGAATTGGACTGCAAAGATAAAATTCGTTTCTTTGCAGTCCAAATTTATTTTAGTTTATTTTTCAATGAGTCATCAGGCAGGTTTTGTAAGTATCATTGGGAAACCCAACGCAGGCAAGTCCACTTTGATGAATGCACTCGTTGGCGAAAAAATGTCCATCATTACCTCTAAAGCACAAACAACACGCCATCGCATTTTGGGCATAGTGAATCATGAGGATTACCAGATTGTGTTTTCAGACACGCCAGGCATCATCAAACCACATTACGCTTTGCAGGAAAGCATGATGCACCAGGTAGAAGGTTCGATCGTGGATGCTGACCTGATCTTACTGATGACAGATATCAACGAACAGCACGACGAGCAGGACGTTTTGGAAAAACTGGAAGGTTCTTTGGCACCGCTCGTGGTTTTGATCAATAAAATTGACCAGAGCGATGAGGAAACCGTGATGCAAAAAATAGCTTACTGGCAGGAAAAATTGCAGCCGAAAGCGGTTTATGCCATCTCCGCTTTGCACCTACAGGACATTGCTTCTTTTATCGACACAATTTTAGCATACCTACCGGAGCATCCGCCGTATTATGAAAAGGATTTTTTAACAGACCGCAACGACCGTTTTTTTGCTTCTGAGATCATCCGCGAAAAAATATTTAAAAGCTATAAAAAGGAAATTCCATACAGCACCGAAGTGATCATCACAGCTTTTAAGGAAGATGAAAAAATATACCGCATCAGTTCGGAAATTATTGTAGAACGCGATTCGCAAAAAAATATCCTGATCGGCCCGGGCGGTTCGATGCTGAAAAAGATCGGTACTTACGCCCGAAAAGACATGGAGGAATTTTTCCAGCGGAAAGTTTTCCTGGAAATGTTTGTCAAAGTAATTCCCGACTGGCGCAGCAAAAAAAATTACCTGAAACAGTTTGGGTACGAAGATTAAGTATCGGTTGCCGGTTTTCAGTTGCGAGTTGTCAGTTCTGCTCGTATAAACTGGCAACAGGCAACCCACAACACATAACAGAAATGAGTAACATAGTAGCCATAGTTGGCCGCCCCAACGTAGGCAAATCCACTTTATACAACCGTTTAACAGAAAGCCGCAAAGCCATTGTGGATGATTACAGCGGCGTAACCCGCGACCGGCATTACGGTCATGCAGAATGGATCAACCGTACTTTCACTGTAATTGACACCGGCGGTTATGTGGCCAATTCGGAAGATGTTTTTGAAGCGGCCATACGCGAACAGGTTATCATTGCCATAGAAGAAGCAACCGTGATTTTATTTATGGTGGATGTAACTACCGCCATTACGGACCTGGACGATGAGATTGCTTCCCTCCTGCGCCGCAGCAAAAAACCTGTCCTTGTGGTGGTCAATAAAGTGGATAACACGGCCAGGCATAATGAAACAAGCATTTTTTATGGTTTAGGTTTGGGAGAGATCTTTCCGGTTTCTTCCATGACCGGTTCCGGGACAGGGGAACTGCTGGATGAAGTGGTGAAGCATTTCGACGATGAAGAAGTTGAAGAAAACGGCTTGCCCAAATTTGCCATCGTTGGCCGCCCTAATGTGGGCAAATCTTCCATGATCAATGCTTTAATTGGCCAGGACCGGAACATTGTAACACCAATTGCCGGTACAACGCGTGATTCGATTCACATTCATTACAACCAGTTTGGCCATGATTTTATGCTGATCGACACGGCCGGACTTCGTAAAAAAACCAAAGTACACGAGAACATCGAGTTTTACTCGGTGATGCGTACCATCAAAGCTTTGGAAGAAGCCGATGTAGTGCTACTGATGATCGATGCGGCGGAAGGTATGGAAGGCCAGGACATCAACATTTTTCATCTGGCAGAAAAGAACAAAAAAGGCGTGGTGGTTTTGGTGAACAAGTGGGACCTGATCGAAAAAAACAACAAAACGGTTAAAGTTTTTGAAGAGCAGATCAAAGAAAAACTATCTCCGTTTACCGATGTGCCCATCGTTTTTACTTCGGTTACCGAGAAGCAGCGTATTTTTAAGGCGATAGAAGCAGCAACCAAAGTATTTGAAAACCGGAAGAAAAAGATCCCGACTTCAAAATTAAACGATGTGATGCTGCCGCTGATCGAAAGCTTCCCGCCGCCATCGCTAAAAGGTAAATTTGTAAAAATAAAATATGTCACGCAAATAACCGGCATTTCGCCCATGTTTGCTTTCTTCTGCAATCTTCCTCAATACATCAAAGAACCTTACAAACGTTTTATTGAAAACAAGCTGCGTGAGAATTTTGATTTTGAAGGCGTGCCCATCCAGGTATTTTTCAGGCAGAAATAATTGTAAATGCTTCTTTTACCGGTATAAAATTAGTGTCGCCGGAAATACCAATTTTTAAACGATAAAAGAAGCATCCCTGTTATTTAAACCTTTTGTTTCATCTTCTGCAACCCCAATTGTGTTAACTTCTACATAAAACCCTCTTTTTATATGAGCATTTTTACCGATTTTTGCATGGTAAAAGAAGCATCTGCATGGAACAAAGAACCACTGAAAAAGACTCTGCCTACAATCATTTAGAAAAAATGCCTTTACGGGAGATCCTGGAAAACATCAACCAGGAAGACAAAACCGTGCCTGATGCAGTGGAAAAAGCCATTCCGCAACTCGAAAAACTAGCTGCGGCAACCGCAGAAAAAATGCAAAACGGCGGACGGCTTTTTTACATTGGTGCCGGAACCAGCGGCCGTTTGGGTGTGGTTGATGCTTCGGAATGTCCGCCAACTTTCGGTGTTCCTTTTGATTGGGTGGTTGGCATCATTGCCGGTGGCGATACCGCTATCCGTAAAGCGGTTGAATTTGCAGAAGACGATGCCGAACAAGCCTGGAAAGATCTGGAACAATACCACATCAACACCAAAGATGTGCTGGTTGGCATAGCTGCATCAGGTTCAACGCCTTATGTCATTGGTGGTTTGCAGAAAGCTAACCAGGCTGGCATTACAACCGGCTGCATTGTTTGCAATACCGGAAGTAAAGTTGCTGCGGAAGCTAAGTTTCCGGTAGAAATTATAACCGGGCCAGAATTTTTAACCGGCTCAACCCGCATGAAAGCCGGAACTGCGCAGAAGCTTGCCCTGAACATGCTCAGTACTTCTGTCATGATTGGTTTGGGCCGCGTAAAAGGTAATAAAATGGTAGATATGCAGTTAACAAACGATAAGCTGGTTGACCGCGCCGTTAGAATGGTGGTTGCAGAAACCGGTTTGGACGAAGAAAAAGCTTCAGCATTATTAACAGCGCACGGAAGTGTTCGCAATGCCGTTGCCCATGCTTCTTTTACCGGTAAAAAATCGATAACTTAATGTCGCCTGCTTTTTAAACAGGAAATGAATTATGCACGAAATTGAACCTTATTATAAATGGCGCGACGATTATATTGCTTCAGAAGACAATCGTTCGCCTTTCTATGAGACCGAATACAACGAATTTGAGTTTGACAAACAGGTTTATAACTATCTGATCCATCCCCAGTGGGATTCCTTCGGCTCAAACACCTTGTATTTAAAAGTACTTTATGCTGATTACGATTTGGGTTTCACGATTATTGAATTGATTGGTGAGTGGAACGATGCGATTGACAACGACATTATGCTGTTGAAACGGGAGATACTGGAACTGATGATGGACGAAGGCGTCAACCATTTTATCCTGATCGGCGAAAACGTGCTGAACTTCCACACTTCCGATGATTCTTATTACGAAGAATGGTTTCAGGAAGTGGAGGACGGTTGGGTTGCCGGGATCAATTTTCGCGAACACGTGCTCGACGAATTCAAGCAAAGCAATATCGACTATTATATTAACTTTGGGGGCGGTTTGGAAAACATCAACTGGCGCGCTTTAAAACCTGTACAGCTGTTTCAAAAAGTAGAAGAACAACTACAAAAACGGTTGAATTAATTTAAACTTATCTGTTCAAAATTTGTCTAATAGCTAAAATAAAAACAATGGAAACACAAAAAACCGATTACAACTATAAAAACATCATCCAACTGGAAGGCACCGCCGATTCAACCCGTAAATTCATGTCCAATGTTTTTATGTGGATGTTTGTGGCACTAGGCATTTCTGCTGGTTTTGCTTATTATTTCGCACATGACCAATCTTTAACGCAACTGCTTTTTAATCCTGAAACAGGTTATACCTTCTTTGGAAAAGTTGTTGCCTTTTCTCCTTTTGCTTTTATCCTTATTATGGGATTAGGCATGAATAAGATCCCTTACCCAATTTTACTTTTGCTATTTTTTGCATTTTCAGCTATCATGGGCATTAGTTTAAGCTCCATTTTTTTGGCTTACTCAGCATCACTAATTAGTACTATATTCCTTGTTACATCACTTGTTTTTGGAGTGATGGCCATTGCAGGTTATACTACCAATCAGGATTTAACCAAATTCGGTTCAATTATGATCATGGGCTTATTCGGTATTGTTATCGCCACACTTGTAAATATGTTTATTTTACACAGTGTTCAGATGGATTATATTATCAGTTACATTGGTGTAGCTGTTTTTGTAGGATTAACGGCTTACGATGTGCAAAAACTAAAACGGATTGGCGAAGGCATAGAATTGGGCACAGCATCAACCGGAAAAATGGCGGTCATGGGAGCCTTAACTTTATACCTCGATTTTATCAACCTTTTCCTGATGCTGCTGCGTGTTTTTGGCGGCCGGAGAAGATAAGATACTATTTTTATCCCATAAAAAAAGCTGCCTTTCTTTTTAAGAAGGTAGCTTTTCTGTAGTTGCAATTATGTTAATCAATTAATAGTTTTCTCAGAACTTCACCCCTTTTCATTGGATCCATCGTTTTAAATTCTAAATGTTTTTGATAAAACTTTAGCATACTGCTTCTTTGTAAAGTTATATCATCCACAAATTCGTCTGCATGAACCATTCCATTTTTTTTTAATACATGTTTCATGTTTTCCGGCGTAGGTGTTTTCATCATCTCTGATTGTAACGCAGCAAAATTAGATGGAATTTTATAATAATGCGACTCTGTTAAGGCTTTAATTTTAGCAGATACCTCTTTATATGCAACTATATTAGGATCTTTTTTTAAGAGATTTATGTCTTCTTGAGCATTACAAAATAGCATGGCACAACTAAGAGCAGCGGTTATTATAAAATATCTCATTTTTTTAATAAAAATATTACAAAAACAATATATATAAGGTACTTCCTTAATAAATTTCTCTGCTATATTTAACTCAAAAAGAAAACTTTCGAAAAAATAATACTGTTAAAACAAGGGAACAAACTATAATTAATTTTTGTTATCATAGATATAATTTTATTTAAATACAAAACATCAAAGACAATAATTTTTATTACTGAGTATAAATTTAATTTTTAGGCTAATACCAATATCCCCAATTTTGATCATCTTGATTTGCATCGAAATTTGGAGCAGTACCGTAAACACATAAATAATAAGAATCAGCGGCACTATTTACACAATCATTATTTGCTTGATAAGCTTGAACAGTTGAATATATTCCATAAAAAAATTCTATCCCATCTGTCTCTACTCCGGTTGTAAGGGCAGTCATTGCTACATTAAATAAATCATTGCTTAAAACATCATTACAGCCCTGAAAACTATAATTAAAACCACCCAAACAATCTTCCGAGTTTACCTTATATAGACTTGTATTGTTTACTACTTGCTGATCGTTATACTTTTTGCTAAAAACAATTCTAAGTAACTCCGTAGCTTGATCTTTTGTCAATTTACGTACTTCTGGATAATTTTTAACAAAATTTCTAATACTATTAACTTGAATATAAATTTGTTCGCCTATTATATCTGCATTTGGTATCCCAGTACGGCTAATAGCAACAACAACATCTTTTTTAGTTTTTATATTCTTAAAATAACTACTATCCAGCTTGATAACATGTGTTGAAAAAACTTTCTTATTTGGGAATGATATATAGTTATTAATCTTCTTTTGTTTTAGCATTTCCATTGTTTTTTGCGCCAGCAAAGCATTGTTGATATTGGTATCTGTCAAAATGATCTTCTTAAGTTCTTCAAAAGAATGTGTAGCTTGCAAGTTTGTTTTTACAACATCATTTTTTTTACAGCTTGTAATAATAATTAATCCAGACAGGAATAAGAGTAATTTTGTTTTCATGATAGTTCATTTTTAAAGTTTGTTTAAAAATAAAAATGTTTTTTAATAGTTACAAGCTTTTTCAATAAAATATTATTCTCTGGTCGTAGTCTTGTTAATTACCCTCCTATTGTGCAAATTTGTACCTGCTTATGGAGAAAGGCGGAGGGGTTAGACCCAACGATGTCTTAGCAACCTGTACTTACAAGGTGCTGCATTCTACTCAAACCAAAACTTTTTAGGTGGAGAAAGATAAGCGAAAGAGGAATCCATCACCCGGACTTTTCGAGATAAGCTTTTTGAGTAGTAAGTATTGAGTATCAAGTATCAAGACGGATAGTCAAAGATAGATTTATACTCGATACTTGATACTATCGACTTGATACTATGATGATTGAACAAGAATTACAAAAACGCATATTAATCATTGATGGTGCTATGGGCACCATGATCCAGCGTTACCAGTTGACCGAAGAAGATTTCCGGGGGGAAAGGTTTCGCAACCATCATTCGGATCTGAAAGGGAATAACGACTTGTTGAACATTACCCGCCCGGATATTATCAAAGCCATTCATGCCGAATACCTGGACGCCGGAGCAGATATTATCGAAACCAATACTTTCAGCACGCAACGCATCTCCCTGGCCGATTATCACCTGGAAGAATTAGCTTACGAACTGAGTTTTGAAGGAGCGAAAATAGCGCGGGAAGTTGCAGATGAATACAATTTAAAAACCCCGGAAAAACCTCGTTTTGTGGCTGGCGCTATTGGCCCGACCAACCGCACGGCTTCACTTTCGCCGGATGTAAATGACCCTGGCTATCGTGCCGTTACGTTTGATGATCTGGCCGAAGCTTATTACGAGCAGGTGCGCGGCTTGGTGGATGGCGGCTCTGATGTCCTTTTAGTAGAAACCATTTTTGATACGCTGAACGCCAAAGCGGCTTTGTTTGCCATCAACCGATATATGGACGAGTTAAAGGCTAAGTCCCTCTCCCCCGGAGAGGGATTTAGGGTGAGGCGGGATTTACCAATCATGATCTCCGGAACGATAACAGATGCTTCCGGCAGAACACTTTCCGGTCAAACCGTAGAAGCTTTCTGGAATTCCATCCAACATGCCAACCTGCTTTCTGTTGGTTTAAATTGTGCACTTGGGGCAAAAGATATGCGCCCGCACCTGGAAGAACTCTCGCAAAAAGCCAATGTTTATATTTCTGCTTATCCAAATGCCGGTTTGCCTAATGAGTTTGGTGCTTACGACGAAGTTCCGCATGAAACGGCGCATTTGGTAGAAGATTTCCTGCAATCGGGCTTTGTGAACATTGTTGGCGGCTGTTGCGGTACTACGCCAGCACACATCAAATGTATTGCTGAAAAAGCAGCGAAATACCCTCCCCGAAAAAAACCTGTGATCGAACCTTACATGCGTTTAAGCGGGTTAGAAGCTGTTACCATTACGCCTGAAAGTATTTTTGTAAACATTGGGGAGCGGACGAACATTACCGGTTCTCCTAAATTTTCCAAGTTGATTTTAGCCGAAAATTACGAAGAAGCTTTAACCGTTGCCCGCCAGCAGGTAGAAGGCGGCGCACAGGTGATCGACATCAACATGGATGAAGGCATGATCGACTCAGAAGCGGTAATGGTAAAGTTTTTAAACTTAGTAGCTTCCGAGCCGGATATTGCCAGGCTGCCCATCATGGTCGATTCTTCCAAATGGAGCGTGATCGAAGCCGGGCTAAAATGCTTGCAGGGAAAAGGCATCGTCAATTCCATCTCTCTGAAAGAAGGTGAAGAAAAGTTTAAAGAATATGCCCGAAAGATCATGAATTATGGCGCCGCTGCCGTAGTGATGGCCTTTGACGAAAACGGGCAGGCTGATAATTACGAACGCCGTACCGAAATCTGCAAACGCAGTTACGATATTTTGGTAAATGAATTAGGCTTTCCTCCGCAGGACATCATCTTCGATCCAAACATTTTAACTGTTGCGACCGGATTGGAAGAACATAATAATTATGCGGTCGATTTCATCAACGCCAGCCGTTGGATCAAGCAAAACCTGCAGATGGCAAAAGTAAGCGGGGGTGTAAGTAATATTTCGTTTTCTTTTAGGGGCAACAACGTGGTTCGTGAAGCGATGCATTCGGCTTTCCTTTATCATGCCATACAAGCCGGAATGGACATGGGCATTGTAAACGCCGGCATGCTGGAAGTGTACGAGCAGATCCCGAAAAACCTGTTGGAAATGGTGGAAGATGTGCTGCTGAACCGTCGCCCGGATGCCACCGAACGTTTGGTGGATTTTGCCGAAACCGTAAAAAGCAAGGGAAAAGAAATTGTAAAAGACGAAGAATGGCGCAAAGCTCCGGTAGAAGAGCGGCTTTCACATGCTTTGGTAAAAGGTATTATCGAATATCTGGATGCTGATGTGGAAGAAGCACGCCAGCAAGCCGATAAACCACTGGAAGTAATTGAAGGACCTTTGATGAACGGCATGAACATCGTAGGCGATTTATTTGGTGCCGGGAAAATGTTTCTGCCGCAGGTGGTAAAATCTGCCCGTGTGATGAAAAAAGCCGTAGCTTATTTGCTCCCTTTTATTGAAGCAGAAAAAGCGCGGGTCCTCTCCTCCGGAGAGGATTTAAGTGAGGCCCGCAGCAATGCCGGCAAGGTTTTGATGGCAACGGTAAAAGGCGATGTGCACGACATCGGTAAAAATATTGTCGGTGTGGTTTTAGCTTGTAACAACTTTGAGGTGATCGATTTGGGCGTGATGGTTCCGGCACAACGTATTTTGGAAGAAGCTAAAAAGCAAAAAGTAGATATTATTGGTTTGAGCGGACTGATCACGCCTTCACTGGATGAAATGGTGCACTTTGCCAAAGAGATGGAGCGCGAAGGCATGACGATCCCGCTGATTGTTGGCGGCGCAACAACTTCCCGCATTCATGCTGCGGTTAAAATTGACCCCAATTATTCCGGTCCGGCCATTCACGTTTTGGATGCTTCGCGGAGCGTAACCGTTTGCAGCAGTTTGATGAACAAAGATCATCGCGACAGCTACATCCAAAACATCAAAGAAGAATATGCCAAAGCACGTGAAGCGCATTTGAATAAACGTACCGATAAGAAGTTTTTGCCGATAAAAGAAGCATCCGCACAAAAGTTTCAATTGAGTTTGGATGGCGATATTGCACCAAAACCAGCGTTCCTCGGAACGAAAACGATTAAGGATTTTCCATTGGAAGGACTGGTTCCTTACATCGACTGGACACCTTTTTTCCATACCTGGGAGTTGCGCGGCAGTTATCCGAAGATATTCAATGATCCTTTTGTTGGGAATGAAGCCAAAAAACTATTTGATGATGCACAGGAATTACTTCAGGAAATCGTTTCTAAAAAACAGCTTCAGGCTAATGCCGTAATTGGTTTTTGGCCGGCCAATGCCGCTGGTGATGACATAGAACTTTACACCGATGAAACCCGGACTGAGGTTCTGGACACGATTTATACCCTGCGCCAGCAAACTGAGAAACCTAAAGGCGAATCTTATTATGCCCTTGCTGATTTTATCGCACAAAAAGCTACCGGCATTGCTGATTACTGGGGCGGTTTTGCTGTTACGGCTGGTTTAGGTTGTGATGAACTGGTTGCCAGGTTTGAAGCTGATCACGACGATTACAACAGCATTATGGCCAAAGCTTTAGCCGACCGTTTGGCAGAAGCTTTTGCAGAGAAAATGCACGAACTCGTCCGCCGCGAATATTGGGGCTACGCCAAAGACGAGCACCTGAGCAGCGAAGATATGATCAAGGAAAAATACCAGGGCATCCGCCCGGCACCAGGTTATCCGGCCTGCCCGGACCATACCGAAAAATGGACTTTATTTAAGCTGCTTAATGCCGAAAAAAATACCGGCATGTATTTAACGGAAAGCCTGGCGATGATGCCGGCTTCCTCGGTCAGCGGTTTTTACTTCGCGCATCCGCAATCTAAATATTTTGGCTTGGGTAAGATCACGAAAGATCAAGTAGAAGATTATGCCGATAGAAAACACATGGATTTAGAAGAAGTTGAACGCTGGTTAAGTCCGAACCTTTCTTATTAAGAAGAGCGGAGAACGGGGAAGAAAAAGAGCGAGGATATAACTATTTTAAACCTATTAATTTACTACTTTAAAGTATGACTTTTACGGATTTGGATGCTTGGAAAGAAGCAAGAGCCTTGGTCAAAATAGTTTATACTTGTACTGAACAATTTCCAAAAGAAGAAGTTTACGGTTTACAATCACAAATCAAAAGATCTGCAATTTCAATTCCATCAAATATAGCTGAAGGATGCGGACGCAATCATCCAAAAGATATTATGCGCTTTTATTATATTGCCCGTGGTTCTGCTTACGAACTGGAAACACAACTCTATCTTTCACTCGACCTGAATTTTATTAACGAAGCCGAACTAAAACCTATGCTAGAAAAATTAAAGAAAATTAGAATATTATTGTCTGGTCTTATAAATTATCAAGATACCAAGCTCAACAAATAGTTATATCTTTTTCTCTTCGCTCCCCGCTCTTATAAACTCATGAAAATCACCGATCATATCGCCAACGCCCAAGGCAAAACGTTTTTTTCTTTTGAACTTCTACCGCCAATCAAAGGGCAGGGTATCCAGGGAATTTTTGATGCCATTGATCCGTTAATGGAACTGAACCCACCTTTTATTGATGTTACATCCCTGCGCGAAGATCATTATTACAAAGAACGCTCCAACGGACTACTGGAAAAAGTTACTTACCGCAAACGGCCAGGCACGGTGGCCGTTTGCGCAGCCATCATGAACCGGTACAAAGTAGATGCGGTTCCGCATTTGCTGTGCGGCGGATTTACAAAGGAGGAAACCGAATACGCTTTGATCGACCTGCAATTTCTGGGTATTGATAACGTGCTGGTTTTGCGCGGCGATGCCCGTAAAGGTGATGCCGGTTTTGTCCCAACACCTGGCGGGCACGCTTACACGACAGAACTATTGGAACAGGTGAAAAACATGAACAACGGCATTTACCTGCACGAAGACCACGAAGCATTTAAAACCGATTTTTGTGTTGGCATTGCTGCTTATCCGGAGAAACATTTTGAAGCGCCAAATATGAAAACTGATTTCCAGTTCTTGAAAAAGAAGGTTGATCTCGGCGCAGATTTTATGGTTACCCAGATGTTTTTCGACAATAACAAATACCGCGAATTTGTAAAGTGCTGCCGCGAAAACGGGATCAACATCCCGATCATCCCGGGATTAAAACCGCTGACCAGTTCCAAACAACTCATCAATCTGCCTAAAATATTCCATATTGATATCCCGGAAGATCTGAGCGATGCCGTTGTTGCCTGCACCAATGAAAAGGATGTAAAAGAAGTTGGGATTGAGTGGATGATCAACCAATGCAAAGAACTGGTGGAAATGGGTGCGCCTGTTCTGCATTTTTACACCATGGGCAACGCAGAACCAACCAAACGGATTGCTAAAGCGGTATTCTGATTTTAGGTGGATAAAAGAAGCATAAGTAGATTTAGGATGATAAAACACCTAAATCCTGCAACTCTTTTTCCAATTCCTCTGCTGAAGTAAAACGGATGGATCGTATTCCCATTTTTCGCGCAGCTTCCACATTTCTTAAATTATCATCGATAAACAAAGCATCTTCTGGTTTCACCTGGTAACGGTTAAAAACGATCCGGTAGAAATCCGGGTGCGGTTTGCGGATGCCCTCGTCGCCGGAAACGACGATGCCATCAAACCAAGTCAAAAAATCAAACTCGCGCAAAGCAACCGGGAAAAGTTCTGCCGACCAGTTGGTCAACGCATAAAATTTATACTTTCCGCTTTCTTTCAACTTCCTGAAAATCCCTACTGTTCCTTCAATCGGCCCGTTCAGCATTTCTACCCAGCGGTCGTAGTATGCTTCAATTTCTTTCTTGTGTTCGGGATATTCTTTAATTAAAGCTGCTGTTCCGGCTTCTAAAGAACGTCCGGCATCCTGTTCCTCGTTCCAGGTAAGTGTACAAATATTTTCCAGGAAATGATTTGTTTTTTCTTCGGAATCAAATATCTGGTTGTATAAAAGTTTAGGGTCCCAGTTGATTAAAACGTTGCCTAAATCAAAGATGATGGTGTTGATCATGAATATACTAATCAATAAATATTTTTAAAAATTCTTGTGGTGAGTAGATTGGTAAGGAAGGAATAGCTTGCTTTTGAAACTGCTTATCTTGGGTAATAACAATATCTAAATTATGTTGTAAGGCAGTATAATATTGTAGTGCATCTTCTACATCTGCCATGCTAGAAGACAAAGCTAAAATAGCCGTCTGGTGATCGCAATCAATTACTTTTGAACTATCTAAAAGTTCTAATAATAAAGTTTTTGAAATAGATGTTCCTAACTTTTTCTTAGTCCAATAAGCTGTAATGTGTAGAATTGCTGGCGTTGTATAAACTTTATAACGATTGTTAAAAATGCCGTCAAATAATTTTTCGGAAATTTTAAATTGTTCTCTCTTCAAAAAATAATCTATCAATACATTTGCATCTAATAAGACTTTAAAAGCCATATTTTGCAGCGTTATCTTCGTAATACTTTTTCTTCAGATCAACCCCTTTGTCTGTGTCCTCTGGCACTTTAAGATTTTTAACCATATCTAACAGAGCTGGCCTTTTAGCTGGTTTAGTTAATTGCTTAAAATAATCTTCAACCAATTCAGAAATACTGACATGCTTTTCAGCAGCATAAGATTTAATTTCTGACAATAACCTTTCTTCAATAGTCAAATTAACCCGTGCTTTCATAAAACAAATATACGCATAAAATAATTTTATGCACTGCATTTAATGCTTCTTTTGTCACTTAAAACTGGTTTATATCGACGTCTTTTCTTCCGCCAATAAATATGCCTTAAAAGAAGCATAGTCAGTTCCGAGTGCATCAGCTTGTTTTGGTTTTCCTTCCAATTCTAAAACCTGTTCCGGGATTTCTATTTCGGCAGCAATTTCATCGGTAAACACATCCGGGAATTTACAGGGATGAGCCGTTGCCAGGAATACGCCGATATTTTCTTCCTGCGGATGTTGCTTTTGCCAGGTTTCCAAAGCTAAAAAAGCAATGGCCGTATGCGGACAAACAACATATTGATACAGGTGATAAACTTGTTGGATAGCCGCTGCAGTTTGATCATCATCAAAACTATAACCGCTAACCAACTTAGTTATGGCGGTTTGATCTTCCTGGAACAGATCCATGATACGTGCCCAGTTACTTGGGTTGCCTACGTCCATGGCATTGGAAATGGTAGCTACCGAAGGTTTAGGCTGATAAATGCCGCCGTTTAAAAAAGTGGGAACGGTATCGTTGGCATTGGTAGCCGCGATGAACTGCTTCACCGGCAAACCCATTTTCCAGGCCAGTAAACCTGCACCAATATTGCCGAAATTTCCGCTGGGAACAGAAAAAACCGCATCTCTTTTTCCTTCTCGCTGCAATTGCGCCACGGCATTGAAATAGTAAAACGTCTGCGGGATGAGCCTGGAAATATTGATGGAATTAGCGGAAGTCAGCCGAAATTTTTCATTCAGTTCTGCATCCACAAAAGCTTGTTTTACCAGTGCCTGGCAATCATCAAAAGTACCGTCAATTTCGATGGCGCGAATGTTTTGTCCGTTGGTAGTCAGCTGCAATTCCTGTATTACACTTACTTTTCCTTTCGGGTATAAAATGGTAACCAATGTATTTGGTACGCCCAGAAACCCCAAAGCAACCGCACCGCCGGTATCGCCGGAAGTGGCCACCAAAACATTCAGTTCTTTTTCGCCTTCCCGGAGAAAATAAGCCATTACGCGGCTCATGAAACGGGCACCAAAATCTTTGAAAGCAAGCGACGGACCGTGGAAAAGTTCGAGCACGTATTTATTTTCATCCAGTTTTACAACCGGTGCCGGAAAGTTAATGGCATCATCAATAATCGTTTTTAAATCTTCGGAAGGAATAATGCCTTGCAACAAATTATCCGCCACGCGAAAAGCAATTTCCGGCAATGAATATTGGTGCAGGTTTTCCAGAAAATCATCCGGTAAACGCGGTATTTCTACCGGCATGTACAAACCTTTATCCTGGGGCAAACTGTTAAAAACAGCTTCCTGAAAGGATACTTCGTGGTTTTTATTATTGGTACTGTAGAGTTTCATTTTTGAGAGGAGGTGAAAGGGTGAAAGGTTTAAAGGTTAATGGTGGAAAAGCGAAAGGAGCTGGCAACAGGGAACTAAAATTTAGTCCAGTATGATCGGCCCTTTATCATTAATAGGTGAAACATAATGCTGGCTCGAAATACCCAACCCTTTTAAATGCGACACTATTTTTTGTGTGATAAAAGAAGCATCAGCTTCCGTTTTGGCAAAAGCAAAAACCGATGGCCCGGAACCGGAAATACCGAAACTAACGGCACTACTTTCCATTGCCATTTCGCGCATCTTATAAAAATCAGGGATTAAGATAGAGCGCACGGGTTCCACCAGAATGTCTTTCATGCTTCGGCCAATCAAATCAATATCTTTTAAAAACAACCCGCTTACCAAACCGGCAATATTGCCCCATTGTATTACGGCATCTTTTAAATACACTTTCTGGCGGATCATTTGCCTGGCATCGCGCGTGGGCACATCAACCTCCGGGAAAACAATGGCACAGTACAAGTTTTCCGGATGGGGTAAACGGATCATATCTAACGGCTCATAACTTCTGATCAATACAAAACCACCCAATAAAGCCGGGGCAACGTTGTCCGCATGGCCGTATCCGCAGGCTAGCTCCTCTCCTTTCATTGCAAAAGGAACCAACTCCATTTGGGTTAAAGGATTATCCAACAAATTATTAACAGCAAACAAACCGGCAACGGTACTGGCCGAACTGGAGCCTAAGCCACTGCCAATTGGCATTTTTTTATGCAGTTCTATTTCAATGCCCAGGTGTGGCTGACCGATATGATCTAAATAATGCTTCACGCTGGCACTGACCGTATTTTTCGCCGCATCTAAAGGCAAGCGGCCATCATCGCCGGTAATTTTTTTTATGCGGACGCCTGGCTGATCGGTTCTGCGCATCACCACTTCATCGCCCGGTGCATTTACGGCAAAGCCCAGCACATCAAAACCACAAACTACATTGGCAACGGTGGCCGGGGCAAATACTTTTATAGAATCTTTCATTTTTTTGGAGCCGGAAAGTCAGAAAGTCCGAAAGTCGGGAAAAACTAAGCTTCCTGTTTTGTTTTTAATATGCACCAACATTTACCAGATCAGCAAAAACACCCGCAGCGGTAACTTCGGCACCTGCACCCGGGCCTTTTACCACCAGCGGCCTTTCTTTGTAACGTTCGGTGGTGAAAGAAATGACGTTATCACTGCCTGAAAGCGAATAAAAAGCATGACTGGCATCCACTTGCTGCAACGTGATGGAAACCTGTCCGTTTTCTAATTTCCCGATGTAACGCAACACTTTGCCGTTGCTTTCGGCTGCTGTTTTTATGCCATTAAAATAAGCATCTTCTATTTTCAAAGCTTCGTAAAATTCGGCTACCGATCCGGCATCCAGCGCAGCTTGCGGCAACATATTTTCTAATTGCACATCGGTTGCTTCTAAGGGATAACCGGCATCACGGGCTAAAATCAGCATTTTGCGCATGAAATCTAACCCGCTTAGATCATCCCGCGGATCAGGCTCTGTATAACCTTTTTCCTGTGCCTCTTTCACTACATCGTGGAAACTGGCATCATCTTTAAAATTATTGAAGATGAAAGAAATCGTTCCGGATAAAATTGCTTCAATCTTCAATACACGATCACCGGAAACCATCAGATCTTTTAAGGTTCTGATGATCGGCAAACCGGCGCCTACATTGGTTTCATAGTAAAAATCAACACCATGACTTCTGGCCGTGTCCTTAAACTTTTTGTATTGCTGATAGCTTCCGGAATTCCCGATCTTGTTACAGGTAACAATGGAAATATTGGATTTAAAAATCCCTTCGTAAAATTCAATCGGCTTCTGGCTGGCCGTATTATCAATAAAAACAGCGTTTGGCAGGTTCATAGCCTTCATCCGTTCCACAAATAATTCCAATTGTGCGGTTTCATCAGATTTTTCCAATTCGTCCTGCCAGCTTTCTAATGGTAAACCATCCGCATTAAAAACCATTTTACGTGTGTTGCTGATGCCGGCTACTTTTACCTGGATGCCATTGTTTTGCTGCAAAAATTCTGTATGCGCCAACAACTGCCGGAACAAAGTTTTACCAATATTTCCTGTGCCGAGGTTAAAAACATGCAGCGTTTTGTTTAGTTCGATAAAAAAAGCATCATGAACTGCATTTAAGGCTTTGTTGAGATCGGATTTGGAAATCACGACTGAAATATTGTATTCCGATGAGCCTTGGGCGATAGCCCGAACGTTGATCCCGTTCCGACCTAAAGCATGGAACAACTTGCCCGACATGCCAGGCGTTTGCTTCATGTTTTCGCCAACAATAGCCAGAATAGAAAGGTCTTGCTCAAAAACAGGCTTTTCCAATTTCCTGGCGTGCAGTTCCAACTCAAATTCATGCTCGATTAAACGCTTTGCTTTCAAAGCATCTGCCGGATGAATGGCAAACGTAATGCTGTGCTCGGACGATGATTGCGTGATCAGGATAACATTGATCTGCTCGCGCGCCAGCAAACTGAACAGCCTTCCGCTGAAACCGGCTTTGCCTACCATGCCGCTGCCTTCCAGGTTGATGATGCTGATCTTATTGATAGAAGAAATGCCTTTAATGGTTAAGTTTGAAGGCCGGCAATCATGCCGGATCACCGTGCCGGGAAAATCAGGGTGAAAAGTATTTTTAATGGCGATGGGAATCCGTTTTAAAAACGCCGGGATCATGGTTGGCGGATAAATCACTTTCGCACCGAAATAAGAAAGTTCCATCGCTTCCGTGTAAGAAAGTTCCGGCAACGGAAATGCTTTTTTTACCATCTTCGGATCAGCGGTCATCATGCCATTCACATCTGTCCAGATCTGGATTTCTGCTGCATTTAATGCCGAACCGAAAATAGCAGCGGTATAATCACTTCCGCCGCGGCCTAAAGTAGTGGTGCGGCCAGTTTCGTTACTGCCGATAAAACCGGTTACAAACAAAACCTGATGCTTCTTTTGCTGGTAAAAAATTGGTATCAATTGCTCCGTAAGTTCAGTATTTACGCGCGCCTGGCCGAAACTACTATCGGTTTTAATAAGTTCGGTCGCATCAACAAAACACGTTTCTGCAAAGTGCTGCCCTGCAATTTTACTGATCATAAAAGCAGAGCAACGTTCGCCGTAGCTCAAAACCAGGTCGCGCGTTTGGGCAGTCAGTTCTTTTAAACTGGTAATCCCCTGCAGCAGATCCTCCAGTTCGTTAAAAAATATTTTGAGCCTGGTAAAAACAGGGTTCTGCTTTTGCACATCCATCAAAGTTTTAATGATGGCAAAATGCCGCGTTTCCAGTTCAGAAAGGTAAAGCGCATAGTCTTCTCCCACAGAAGCTTTTTCGGCCATTTGGGAAAGCAGGTTAGTAACGCCGCTCATAGCCGAAAGTATGACCACCGGATTGCCGGAAGCAGTGGTTTCTTTTTTTACAATTTGCAGCAGTGTCTGAATCGTTTCGGCAGAGCCTACGGACGTACCTCCGAATTTTAATACTTTCATTTTTATGTATGAGTAGTCCTGAAATAGGTTGACTATATTTTGATTGCACAAACATTGATAAAAAAGCCCAGACATCCACAAAAGATGTCTGGGCTTTTTTATTGTAGGTTTTAAGTTTAATATTTTGTTGATTATGCATTTGGGTTGGTGTAAGCATGCTGCAACTTAAGTGGGGCCTAAGGTTATTATAAGTGGCTATACTTTGGCTTGTTTGCGTTGTTGCCTATTGAATATCATCCATTTGATCAGATAACCCGAATTCATCTTTAAGTATTCCATTAACACGTTCGGCCATGGCGTTTTCATATGGGTCGCCATTTTCTGTCATACTAATTGTTATGCCGTTTTCAATAAGGCAAGATGTGTACAGTCTGCTGCAATATTGAAGCCCCCGGTCTGAGTGGTGCATTAATACATTGCCTTTGTATTGCCTGTTATTTATAGCCATTTGTAAAGCTTTCAGCGTTGAAGCAGCTTCCATATTTCCGCATAGCTCATAGCCCATGATACGCTTGGAGTAGGCGTCTGTAACTAAGTGAAGGTACAGGTTGCCATTCTTGGTATCCAGGTAAGTAATATCAGCTACCCAAAGTTGCTCCGGGCGGGTTAAAGCGGTATTCTTTGCCGGGTCAGGGTATTTACGTAACCAGTGCTTGGGGTTGGCTGTTGTTGTGTATTTCTTTCGCTTCAAAACAAGCAAGCCTTCATCCCTCAGCAGGCCAAATAGCTGGTCCCTCCTATCTGGACACTGTTTTCCTGTAGCAGGCAATGCAGTTTGCGTGCCCCCAAACGCGGCATGCTTCTCCGCAGTTGTAGCACAGACGCCCTGGCTTGTTGACGAATAGCAGTTTTTTGCTGCTTTTGTTTGACCTGCTTATGGTAAGCCTGTTTGCTCAGGCCAAACAATGCACAAAACATACTTACTTTTCTTGGGCAGGTTTTGGCAAGCCCACTGATTGTTTGGCGCCGTCTTTTTTTAAGATGTTTATGCCATCTTCTTTTTCGGCTATCGCAATTAGTTTTTCGTACGCAATAAGTTTGAGTTTTGAATCCTCTAATTGCTTCTCCAGGTCTTTGACACGTTGTTTCTGAGGGTCTTTCATAGGCCGTCCTAAGGCCCCCTTTTCAGGGTAGTGCAATTTACCGTACTTACGGCACCATTGCAATATCCTTGAATTGCCGCCTATGCCGTACTTGGCCTGCATTTGATCTTTGTTCAAAAGCCCTCTTTCGTACCCCTGAACTACCTTCTTTTTGAACGATTCGCTGTAACGTCCGCCGGGGCTAACGTTTTTTGATTTAATTCCTTGATTCTTCATGCGTTGACTTTGTTTTAGTCAACTTTTTTCAGGACGAGTATCCCAATTGCTTTTTCCAATGTTTCGCCAAGAATAACTTTTTGTGTGGTGGCTAGTTTTCATTCAGTAATTTCATATAAGGATTTTGCAGTAAGGCCATTAGTGTCATTGAATTTAAATTCCTGGACGAGTCTGGTTCTGCCTGTTCATTGAGTTTCAAATTGGGGATTATACCCCGTATAGGAGAGTAAACATAAACTGCAGGTGGGCAAATCCTTACTTAAAAACTGTCGTTATGAAAAAAAGAAAAGAAAGCACCGACAAACCCACTCAAAAATTTTCCTCGATTTCAATCATCAATCCTAATGCAGCAGGGATTGATATCGGAGACAAAATGCATGTTGTAGCAGTTCCCGAGGGAAGAAGTGAACTGAGCGTGCGAGAATTTGGAACAATGACCTGTGACCTGGAATTGATTGCTACCTGGCTTAAAGAATGTGGTATTGATACCGTGTCCATGGAAAGCACCGGTGTTTATTGGAAACCATTGTTTAGTTTGCTCTTGCAATACAATATAAAGGTATATCTGGTAAACACCAGGCATGTGCGAAATGTAACAGGAAGAAAAAACGACCAGCAGGATGCACAATGGCTTCAGCAATTACACTCTTTTGGTTTATTGAAAAGTTCCTATTTACCGGAAGAAGAACAAGAAGGACTACGTGCTTTAGTCAGATATCGGCATACATTGATTCAAGACAGCAGCAGGTTTGTTTTAAGAATGCAGAAGTCGTTGGAGCTAATGAATATAAAAATCCATACCATTATTAGTGATCTGATGGGTAAAACAGGCAGGGCAATTATTGATGCTATAATTAATGGAGAACGAGACTCCGAAAACTTTTTACCGCTTATCGATCATCGGATTAGAACGGATAAAGCAACCATTGTTAAATCCATGCAAGGCAGTTGGAGAGAGGAATATTTATTCACCTTAAAGGAAAGCTATCGGTTTTATACGTTCTATTTACAGGAAATCAAAGCTTGCGATGCTGCTATTGAAAATCAGTTGATCCAATACGAAGCATTTATTCAGGATGGAGATATTGAAGCGCAACAGTATCAACCGCAGCCTAAAAGTAAAATAAAAAAAACGAGTAAAAATGGACCTGCGTTCAATATGGCACATTATTTACAAAGAATACATGGGGTAAATGTTATGGCAATTTATGGGCTGAGTGATATAAGTGCATTGGAAATATTGGCAGAAACTGGAACCGATATGAGTAAATGGAAGGACGAGAAGCATTTTGTATCATGGCTAAATTTATGTCCCAACAATAAGATTTCAGGCGGGAAAATCATCAGCAGTAACATTCTGAAGAAAAAACCAAATCTAGCGAGTCAGGCATTTAGAACCGCAGCCAATTCAATTTGTAAAAGCAATAATTGGCTAGGAGACTATTTTCGGAGAATGAGATCCAAAGGCGGCCATAAATATGCCATTGTTGCTACTGCTAATAAAATTGCTACTATATATTACAAAATGTTAAGTCTAAAAAAAGAGTTCAGTCCGGTCGACTTGGCTGTTTATCAGGAAAAATATAAAACGGCCAAAATTGCCTATTTAGAAAGAAAGTTACAGCAGCTTAAAATACAGCATGATGAAGTTATATAGGAGACAGAACCAACAAAAAAGCCCGACTTAAAATCAAGCCAGGCCTTTTAGATATACAAAAAGTTTTACACCAACTGCTTGTTCAGTTTGTCTGATAAAACAGACTTTGGAACTGCACCAATTTGCTTATCAACTATTTCGCCGTTCTTAAAGAACAACAAAGCCGGAATGTTACGGATACCATATTTCATGGAAATACCGGGGTTGTTGTCCACATCTACTTTTCCAACAACAGCTTTATCACCGTATTCTTTTGCAATTTCTTCTACTACCGGGCCAACCATGCGGCAGGGGCCACACCATTCTGCCCAAAAGTCAACCAAAACAGGTTTATCTGATTTTAACACCACTTCATCGAAGTTGGCATCTGTTATTTCTAAAGCCATAATATTTATGTTTTATAATGTTTAAACAAATATAGTTATTCAATTAGTTTGCCAAAACCTACAAATAACAAGTTGACATTAAACAAACCAATTGATAAAATATGCTGTTTGATAATGAAGAACTGAAATAAACGGTTTATTATGTTTTACGATCAATGGCCAATTGAAAACGTAAAGCTTCAGTTATCTCTTCCTGCTTTTCATCCCCTGTTATTTGTCCATAATGGTAAGATAACCTTTGTTATCTATCGTTCGGATCTGATGACAAAGTATTACAGATTCATTGCTTAGACCGTAACTACCAACTGGTATTAAAGCCTCATTTGGGTAAATATTTCTTCCGGGTTTTCGGCTTGTTATAGGAATGACGTTTATAGTATTAAGAACGTCATTAACAGCATCTTCACTTATAATCAAAACTGGCCTTGATTTTCCTTGTTCAGATCCAATAATCGGATCAAGATTAGCCCTGTAGATTGACCATCGTTTTATCATTTTACGTCATAGTCTACAGCATCAAAATCTTCACCTATTTCTTTAATATCATTTAAATATAAAACGTCAGAAGATGCTTGCTTCATTAAATTAATCTTATCGTCTTTAGTTAAGTGTTTTCTATCTTCAGATTTAAGCTTCAAAGTAATTATACATAATTCAGCGATTTCAATTAATTCAGCATTAGAAACAAAGCCATTTTTAATACTTTCTTTCACTAAAATCTTTATATCCTCTATTGGGATTTCACCGGAGCTTCTTGGGCTAAATCCTCCATTTGAAGTAAGGTATCTATTTCTTAAAGAAACAGTGCTTTCGTCCCATGTGGCTTTTCCAAATTCTATTTTATGGCCATTGCCTAATTCTATTGTTTTTTCAACTTTCATAAAAACAGGATTATGTTTTAAAGATATCCAATTCGTTTATTTATTCAGCTCTGGCAAAATATTTGTCAACAACCTGATTTCTTCTATTAATTCGTTGCTTGGGTTGACTTTGAAACTACGCGAAGGCATTTCAACTGCAATCGCTTCTTCCCTATCTTTCACCTGAAAACGTAGCACACAATTTTTAACCGGATACTTTTGATTGTTGGCTTCCACCAGTTCCTGCAGATCGTTTAACAAACGGTTAGAAAGTTCATTTAGGTTTAAGCTGATAGTCATAGATTTAGTTAGCTTGTCCCTCAATTCAGAAAGTAACTGCATGGAAGAAATACGCAAGTCCCAGTTATCTTTTTGTTTAAATTTTTCTTCGATCGTGCCTCTCACTTGTACAAAATAACCATCGAAAAGCAAATTTTTAAACTTGATATAATCATCGCCGAACAAAGCAAACTCGTAGGAATCGTTGTAATCTTCCAGCACAAAAGTTCCGAAAGGATTTCCGGTTTTAGTCATTTTATGCTGAACGTTGGACAGCAGTCCGCCGATACAAATTTCGCTTCTTCGTTTTAGGTCGTTAAAAGCAGCAATCACTTCATCCCCGCCTTCGCGGTTTTTCATTTTCTGGACCAGCTTCAAATCTTTAACCGTACTGTTGCAGAATTTCTCCAGCTCGAACTTGTAATTGTCCAGCGGATGCCCGGTCAGGTAAATGCCGATCAAATCTTTTTCATACTTCAGTTTTTCGATCAACGGATATTCCTCTCCTTCTGGCATAGGAGGTTCGGGGATAAAAGAAGCATTCGAGCCGCCAAATAAAGAAACCTGAGAACTGCTTTGCGTATTCTGGTAATCGTTTCCGTATTTGATCAAACGTTCTAAACCAGTTAAAATCCCGTTCTCTGTTTTCATGAAGAACTGTGAACGTTTTAAACCGAAACTATCAAAAGCACCGCTGTACACTAAGTTTTCACAGGATTTTTTGTTGACAGAACGGTTGTTGGAACGACGGGCAAAATCATAAACGGATTGGTATGGGCCATTTGCATCCCGTTCTTCGATGATGCTTTCCACCGCTTTTTCGCCAACGCCTTTTATGCCGGCCAAACCAAAACGGATTTCGCCTTTTTGATTGACGGTAAAAGTGTTGAAAGATTCATTTACATCAGGACCTAAAACCGGAATGCACATTTGCCGGCATTCATCCATAAAAAAGGTGATCTTATCAATGTTGTTCTGGTTATTTAAAACGGCAGCCATATATTCTGCCGGATAATGCGCTTTTAAATAAGCCGTTTGGTAAGCTACAAAAGCATAACAGGTGGAGTGCGATTTGTTAAAAGCATATTGTGCAAACGCTTTCCAGTCGTTCCAGATCTTGGTCAGTTTATCTTTGGGATGGCCTTTTGCGGTTGCACCTTCTGTAAACTGCGCTTCCATTTTGTTTAAAATCTCGATCTGCTTTTTGCCCATCGCTTTTCGCAAAACATCGGCGTCGCCTTTACTAAACCCGGCTAACTTCTGCGATAAAAGCATCACCTGTTCCTGGTAAACGGTGATACCGTAGGTTTCTGAAAGGTATTCTTCCATGTCAGGCAGATCATACGTGATCGGCTCCAAACCATGTTTCCGCTTGATGTAATTCGGGATGTACTCCATCGGCCCCGGGCGGTACAAAGCGTTCATGGCGATCAGGTCCTCAAACTTATCGGGCTTCAATTCCCGCATGTACATCTGCATTCCGTCGCTTTCAAACTGGAAAGTACCGTTGGTGTTTCCGGCCTGGTACAGATCGAATGTTTTCTGATCATCCAAAGGAATTTCATCAATAGAAATATCAATATGATGGTTCAGCTTTATCATCCGCAGCCCATCTTTTAAAATGGTCAGGGTTTTTAATCCTAGAAAATCCATTTTGATAACGCCTGCATCTTCCACTACTTTCCCGTCAAACTGTGTGACCAATAAAGTTGATTCTTTGGAAGTGGCAACCGGCAGAATGTTGGTGAGATCTTCCGGGGCGATGATGATTCCTGCAGCGTGAACACCAGTATTCCGAATAGATCCTTCCAGCTTCTCTGCTTCTTTTAGCACCTTAGATTTGAGGTCTTTTCCTTTTAAAATTTCTTGTAACTCCGGAACCTGCTCAATCGCTTTTTTCAGGGTGATGCCCAATGTTTCGGGCACTAACTTTTTAATGCTGTTTACTTCTGAAAGCGGCATATTCATGGCACGGCCAACATCCTGAATGCTGGTACGTGCCGCCATGGAGCCGTAAGTAATGATCTGCGCCACCTGGTTTTGCCCGTATTTATCCACTACGTAATCAATTACTTTCTGGCGTCCTTCGTCATCAAAATCCGTATCAATATCAGGCATGGATTTACGGTCCGGGTTGAGGAAACGCTCGAACAGCAAGTTGTATTTAATGGGATCGATATTGGTGATGCCTATACAGTAAGCCACGGCAGAACCAGCAGCAGAACCGCGGCCGGGGCCAACAAAAACACCCAGGTTTCGGCCCGCTTTAATAAAATCGGCCACAATTAAAAAGTAGCCTGCAAAACCCATGGTTTTAATGGTGAACAATTCAAAATCCAGTCGCTCCTGCACTTCGGAACCGATTTCGTGATAGCGTTCCTTCGCGCCTTTGTAAGTCAGGTCTTTCAGGTATTCCCACTGGTTCAATACGTCGGCTTCTGCCCCGTGGTGTATTTTAAATTCCTGCGGAACAGGAAAATTAGGCAGTAAAATATCCCTTTTCAGTTTTAGCGTTTCTACCTTGTCAACAATCTCATTGGTATTATCGAGTGATTCTGGAATATCCTCAAATAATTTAGCCATTTCTGACTGGGATTTAAAGTAGAACTGATCGTTCGGGAAACCAAAACGATAACCTTTTCCACCTTCTTCATCCGTGGCAATCGGCGTGCTTTGCATATCGCCGGTGTTTACGCAAAGCAAAATATCGTGAGCGTTGGCATCCTGCTGATCGACGTAATGGGAATCATTGGAACATATTACTTTTACCGCATGTTTTTTAGCGAAGGAAGTCAGCACATCATTTATTTTAATCTGCTCCGGGATGTCGTGCCGCTGTAACTCGATATAATAATCTTCTCCGAATAAATCCAGCCACCATTTAAACTCTGCTTCGGCTTCCTTTTCACCATTTTTCAAAATCGCTTGCGGTACCGAAGCTCCGATACAACAGGTTGTGGCAATTAAACCTTTGTGATATTTTTCAATCAATTCCTTATCAATACGCGGCCATTTACTGTACAAGCCTTCAATATAACCGAGCGAACACAGTTTGATGAGGTTTTTGTAGCCTTCAGCATTTTTGGCTAACAATAACTGATGGTGGCGTACATCTTTTTTATCTTTTGTAAATTGTTTTTTATGACGATCTTCAACAACATAAAACTCACAGCCCACAATCGGCTTTACGTTATGCTTTCCGGCTTCGGCCACAAACTTGAATGCACCGAACATGTTTCCATGATCGGTTATCGCCATCGCTTTCATGCCATCGGCAGCAGCTTTTTTAAAAAGTTTGGTAACATCGGCAGCACCATCCAGCAATGAAAACTGGGTGTGCACGTGTAAATGAGAAAAATCAGGCATAAAAGAAGTATGTGCCGCAAATTTACCAAAAACTATATTTGCAGTACCTGAATGTTGAAAAGCTACTTATAAAATGACATTGTATTCTGTATTTTACAAAACTATTTTAGATCCTCAGGGTGTTTGAATTATATGAGACCGTTAATTATGAGCAAAATATATTATAATAATGCTTCTTTTAGCACTAAAAAATAGGTGTTTGATTTATCTCTCCATAAAAAACATAGAAACATTACCGTTTTTAGTAGGGTAAAAGAAGCATGAAAAAAAGCTGAATCAATTTTTAATAATCGCTCAGAGATTATTTAAAGCAAATTCTGTTTGTGTATGTTTGATAAAAATAATATTAACCAGCAATAATACCTTGGAAAAATACGGACGCAAATTTCTTAAGATCGTACTTTGGATTTTAGCAAGTGTAATCACACTTATTTTACTTGTTGTTGTGTTGATACAAGTGCCTGCGGTACAAAACTTTGTTAAAGATAAAGCAGTTAACTATTTAGAAGGCAAGATACACACGCCTGTTCGTATCGGTCATATTTCTTTGGAATTTCCAAAGTTGCTTGTATTGAACGATGTTTATTTTGAAGATCAGAAAAAAGACACCTTGTTAGCCGGCGAAAAACTTAAGGTTGACATTACAATGCTCAAGTTGCTGCATAATCAGGTAGAAATAAACGAAATAAACCTGCAAGGCATTACTTCACACATCAACCGCACCCTGCCAGACAGTGCTTTCAACTTCACTTATATCATCAAGGCTTTTGCAAGTGGTCAGAAAAAAACCCCAAAGCCAACTGATACAGCCTCCATGAAGTTTTCAGTCAGCAAGATTAACCTTGACCGGATTAAAGTTAAATACAACGATGCTGTTTCGGGCAATGATGTTGCTTTTTATCTGGGGCACTTTGACACGGATATCAAAAACTTTGATATGGATAAGATGAAATTTACTGTTCCGAAGATTACCCTTTCGGATGTAAATGCCCGTGTGATCCAACATAAAGTTGCTGCCGCAGCCACCACAGTTGCAATGGATACGGCTTCATCTAAACCAATGAACCTCGACTTAAAATTAGGCATCATTGATTTGTCTAAAATTAAAGTTGATTATCAAAACGAAACAAACGCGCTGAAAACCAAAGTTGACCTGGGCAAGTTTTTGGCAGAGCTGGACAGTATTGATATGAAAAAACAGCGCGTGGTAATCAGAAATATTGAACTTAACCAAACCAAAGCTGTCATGTCAACCGGCCGACCTTCTACCGCTGCTGTTGTACAAACCAATGTGAAAGAAGCAACCAAAAAAGCGGTTGATAAAGACACTACCCAAAAAACTGCTGCGGAAGAAAAAGGCTGGACCGTAAAGTTAACCAAAGTTGCTTTTGCCAATAACGATATCCAGTTTGACAATAATTCCCAAAAACCTGCTGCCCGCGGCATAGATTATATGCATCTCGGCTTAAAAGGTCTAACCGTAAATGCTGACAGTATTTTATACAGCCCAACTACTATTTCCGGTAAGATCAACCAGTTTGCCTTTTCTGAGAAAAGCGGTATCCAGGTAAAACAGTTCCACACACTGTTTTTATATGGGCAAAAACAGTCTTTCTTCAAAAACCTGTATTTGGAAACCCCGGGAACGATTATCCGGGATTATATTGAAGTTAGGTATCCTTCCATATCAAGCCTTAGCAGTAACCTGGGGCAATTGCAGTTGAACGCAAACTTTGCCAACAGCAAATTGGCTTTTAAAGATGTGCTGGATTTTGTACCTACACTTGCAACAATGCCTCCGTTTAAAGGCAATGCAAATGCCATTTTAAATGTGAATGGAAAAATTACGGGCAGGGTAAATGATCTGACTATTCAAAATTTGAACATTAGCGGGTTGGGTCAAACCAAAATTGCTGCTTCGGCACATTTAAAAGGTTTGCCTGATGTAAACAAAGCATACTTTGACCTCAACATAAAAGATTTTAGTACAACCGGCCGTGATATTGCCGGTTTGGCACCAGCAGGTTCAATTCCGGCCAGTGTTCGTATCCCGGATTTTTTAGCTTTAAAAGGAACGTTTAAAGGAACTATCAAAAACTTCAATACCAACATGGCGCTTCGTTCCAGTTATGGCAATATCCACGCAATCGCAGGTATGAGCAGCGGCCGCAAAAAAGGCAGCGAAGTTTACAACGCAGATATTAAAATGGACAATTTTAATGTTGGCAAACTAATTAAACAGGAAAAAACTGTTGGGCGTTTAACTTTAAATGCAAAAGTTAAAGGCTCTGGAACAACTGTAAAAAATGCCAATGCAACGTTACAGGCTAATTTAATCCGCGCGGATGTTAAAGGGTATGTTTACCGCAATTTAGTGTTGAAAGGAAATGCACGAAACGGTTTGATTAATACAACAGCGCGGATGAAAGATCCGAACATCAATTTTGCACTAAATGCAAAAGTGAACATGGCCAATAAATATCCTGCCATCAATGCCACACTGAATTTAGACAGTATCAATTTACAACGTTTACATTTTTCGAGCACCGCACTTCGTTTACATGGTAAAATTGTTGCTGATGTGCCAACTGCTGACCCTGATTATCTAAATGGAACTATCCAAATCACAAACTTATTAGTAGTACAACCAACCCAACGCATCCAGGTAGATTCCATCAGCATTGCATCAACAGCTAATGCAGATAGTTCTACCCTCAACGTTAAATCCCAAATACTAACTGCCCACATGGCTGGTAAATACAAACTGACTGAAGTTGGTTCAGCATTGCAATCTACCATCAGCAAATATTACAACACTGGTGCGGCTGTTACCAAAGTGAAATATTCGCCAGAGAATTTTACTTTCCGGGCAACAATTGTTAAAACGCCCCTTTTAACACAATTTGCACCTGATCTGAAACGATTAGATCCGGTAAGGCTGAGCGGGCATTTTAACAGCGATGCGGGAGATTTAGTGGTGAACGGAGAAATACCAAATACAATTTATGGTACCAACCAGATCAGTAATTTGAAATTAGCCATCAATACCGGCAACAATGCTTTGAACTATAAATTTACGGTTGATAAAATTGCCTCTTCATCCGTCCAACTGCTAAATACCAGTATAAGCGGAAATGCACAAAACAATCAGCTCGCTTTAAATGTAAGTGTAAAAGATAAAACACTGAAAGAGCAATACAAAATTGCAGGTGTGCTCAAGGCGTTAACTAACCAGTACGAATTTAGCCTGCTGCAAAATGGATTGATGCTGGATTATGAGCCATGGACAGTTAATGCAGGAAATGCAATTCAATTTGGTTCGAAAGGTATTCTTGCCCGGAATTTTAATATATCCAATAATAACCAGGTTTTGGGCATCAACAGCACCTCGCAACAGCTCAACGGGCCTCTGGCTATTACTTTTCAGAATTTCAAAATTGAAACTTTAACTCAAATTGCCGAAAAAGATTCGCTCAAGGTTGGCGGAACTATTAACGGCAATGCATTGGTCAGTAATTTTGCGGCAAGCCCTGTTTTTACTTCAGACCTAAACATCAAAAACTTCAATTTTAAAGCAGATACTTTAGGTGATATTGCAATAAAAGTGAACAACCAACAAGCTAATACCTACGCAGCTAATGTAGCTGTCACCGGAAAAGGCAACGATGTAAAACTTGATGGATTGTATTATACCAATCAAACGAACAACAATATTGATCTTAACCTAAATATAGTTAAGCTAAACATGAAGAGTATTGAAGGTTATACATTAGGTTCTTTACGCAACACAACAGGTGCTATTAGCGGACAACTGAAAATAACGGGTTCGCCCGCTGCACCAAATGTAAATGGTGATATTAACTTTAATAAAGTAGGGTTTAATGTTTCTATGCTCAACTCCTATTTTCGGTTAGATAACGAGAAGGTTAGCTTTAACAGCAATGGACTTGCATTTAATAATTTTACGCTTGTTGATTCTACAGGAAATAAAGCAACCATAAACGGAGCAGTTTATACCAAAACTTTTACCGATTTTAAATTTGCTTTGGATATCAACGCAAATAATTTCAGGGCGATCAATTCTACCAGGGAAGATAACAAGCTTTACTACGGAAAACTTTATCTGGACAGCCGCCTTAAAATACGCGGTGATATGAACAAACCTGTTGTTGATGGCAGTTTAGCTATCAACGATCAAACCAATCTGACTATAGTATTGCCGCAAAGTGATCCCGGTGTTCAGGACCGGAAAGGTGTAGTAGAATTTATCAACAGAAGTGCACCCCGGCTGGATTCAATATTATTAGCTAAACAGCGCGATTCTGTAAGCAAATCTGATATTACAGGGATGGACGTTACTGCTAATATTACCATCAATAAAAATGCTAATTTTAATATTGTTATTGATGAAAGTAATGGGGATGTGGTGCACATTAAAGGAGCTGCACAGCTTAATGCCGGTATAGACCCAAGCGGAAAAACAAATTTAACCGGTACTTATACAGTTACTTCGGGCTCATATACTTTGTCTTATGGGCCGGTACAACGCAATTTTAATTTTAAACAAGGCAGTACAATTACCTGGACGGGCGACCCAACCAGTGCCAATATTGACCTGACGGCTGTTTATGTTGCCAATGTGCCTCCGATTGACCTGGTTAGCGATCAGCTAAGTACTTCAACAGAAAGAACTATGTATATGCAGAAGCTTCCGTTTAACGTTGACCTTAATTTAAAGAATGAGTTGCTGAAGCCCGCAATCAGCTTTGATATTGTTTTACCCGACAGTAATTATACGGTATCGTCTGATGTAGTAAATACAGTGGACACACGTTTGGCTCAGATCAGGCAGGACCCTAGCGAATTGAACAAGCAGGTACTTGGAGTACTTGTTTTAGGGCATTTTATTGGTGATAACCCATTGCAAAGCCAGGGTGCCAGCAGTGGCGTGGCAGGTATTGTACGTAATAGTGTTAGTGGCTTGTTATCCGATCAGTTGAATAAACTTGTAGGAAATTCAATAGCAGGAGTTGATTTAAACTTCGGTTTGCAATCAGGAGAAGATTATTCGACAGGCACAGCCCAAAACCGCACAGATCTAAATGTCGCCTTGTCCAAACGGTTCCTTAATGACCGGCTTACCGTTTCTGTAGGCAATAATTTTAATCTGGAAGGACAAAACCAGCCCGGGCAAAAAGCAAGCACTATTGCCGGTAATGTAACTGTTGGTTATAAATTAACAAAGGATGGCCGCTTTGCATTAAGGGCCTATCGCAGGGACGAATACATTGTGATACAAGGCCAGGTTGTAGAAACAGGTATTGGTTTCTCATTCACTGTAGATTATAACAGGTTTAAAGAAATATTCAAATCGACAGAGCAGGTAAAAGAGATGCGCCGCCAGATTAAACAAGACAAGAAGGAAAAGAAAGCACAAACTTCAAAGTAAATCCATGATCAAAACCTTTATACATTTATTGTTTATTACTTTTTTTTTAGCTGCCTGCAGCAATACTAAATATTTAACCGGCCAGCAGAAATTATATGTAGGCGGTAAGGTAAATATTGTTAACAAAGATATCAAAAAGGCCGACCGTAAGGCATTAACCAGTGAACTTACAGGCTTGTTACGCCCAAAACCAAATAGTACGATACTTGGTTTAAGGCCAAAACTCTATATATATAACATTACAAGAACCACTAAGAAAAAAGGGTTAAAACATTATTTGAACACTCATTTTGGCGAACCCCCTGTTTTAGCAAGTGCTGTTGATCTAACTAAAAACAGTAATATTTTAATAAACCGTTTACAAAACGAGGGCTACTTTCAGGCACAGGTTACGGGCGATACGGTTAGCAAAGGTAAAAAGACAACTGCAATTTATACTACAAATACAGGCCCGGGTTATACCATCAGAAAAATTGTATTTCCAAACGGAAAAGATAATTTAGATACAGCTATTGCCGGTACAGCAAAACAAAGCCTATTGAAAGTTGGGGACAAATACAACCTGGATAAAATTAAAGCTGAACGGGATAGAATTGATGCAAACCTGAAAGAAAAAGGCTTTTACTATTTTGCCGCAGAAGATTTGATTGCTCGTGTCGATAGTACTCATGTTGGTACTCATCAGGTAGATATGAGTATGGATGTTGTAAATACTACCCCGGGAAAAGCACGCAACATTTACAAGATCAATAATATTTATGTTTATCCTAATTATTCTTTACGGGATACTTCTTTAATGCTCGATCAGGCTGTTAAGTACAATAATTATTTCGTTATTCAAAAAAGACAAACAGTTAAGCCTTTTGTATTTAAAAACACCGTGCAATTACAGCCGGGCGAGGTTTACAACCGTACCGATCATAATAAATCTTTAAACAGGTTTATTAACCTGGGCCCTTTTAAATATGTAAAAAACCGTTTTGAAGATGTTTCAACAGATTCCCCAAAACTGAATGTATATTATTTTTTGACCCAGTTCCCACGAAAATCTTTATCAGTAGATGTTTTGGCCCGCACCACTTCAGCTAATTATAACGGCACACAACTTAATTTAAACTTTCGAAACCGAAATACTTTTAAAGGTGCAGAATTATTGACTGTTACCTTATTCGGAAGTACCGATGCTCAGGTATCTGGTCAGTTTGGCGGCGGGCACCCCTTGTCACAAGTTGGTGTACAAACTACGCTTTCATGGCCTCGTTTCATAAGCCCCTTCAACTTCAAGTCCGACAATGCCTACATACCACGAACTAATTTTTCCATAGGTTACTCCATTGTCAACCGCAGCAAGTTATATAACCTTAACTCATTTAACGGTTCATTTGGCTATCAATGGAGGGAAAATACGCATAGGACACACGAACTTAACCTGATCACAGTTACTTATGTTAAACCCGCCAGTGTTGATACTGCCTATACCCATAGCATATTACTTACCGGTAACCCTGCCCTAAAACATGTTATTGACCCTCAGTTTACTTTTGGGCCAACCTACGGCTACACTTATACCAATACCACCGAAACTTACCGTACCAATACTGTTTATTATAATAGCCGAATTAGTCTTTCAGGAAACATTATTGGCATTGTAAGCGGGGCTGATACCTTAGGCGGAAAGGTAAAAACTTTGTTTAACACCCCTTATAACCAATACATTAAACTAGAGAATGAAATCAGGTATTTCCACAAAGTAGGGGCCAACAGCCAGATAGCTACCCGCCTAATTGCAAGTGCAGGCTTACCTTATGGCAACTCTACTATTTTGCCCTATAGCCAGCAATTTTTTATTGGCGGACCAAACAGTTTACGTGGGTTCAGGGCACGCTCTATTGGCCCCGGATCAGTTGATCCCACACAATATGGAACAACAAGCGGCTTTCTGGCAGATCAGTCGGGCGATATAAAACTGGAAGCCAACTTAGAGTACCGGCCAAAATTGTTCAGCATTGTTTATGGTGCTTTGTTTGCCGATGCCGGTAATGTTTGGAATGCCAAACCGCATCAGGCAGGCGGAACCATTGGCAAAAACTTTTTAAATCAATTAGCGGCTGATGTTGGTTTTGGTTTGCGGTTTGACGCCAGTGTGCTGGTATTACGTACCGATCTGGGTTTTCCGGTACTAAAGCCTTATTCTTCAACCCTTAACACTTCATCTAACAAACCGGTTTTTAACCTGGCTATCGGTTATCCGTTCTAAAAAACAAAAATTACCTGCATAAAAGAAGCATGCCGGACCGCTCTGATAATACTTCTTTTATGCCGGTAAAATCTTTATTAATACTTGTTGATAAAATTAATCAAGTCAGCTGTTAGTTTTTCTTTTTGGGTAATAAACAATCCATGCGGTGCGCCTTTATAAACAATATATTCTGCTTCGGGCAGTAACCTTGCAGCTTGTTCACCAGTACTTTTAATTGGAACGGTTTTATCATCATCGCCATGAATAATCAATACAGGCACTTTAACCGAACTTAATTCACTTCTAAAATCAGTAGCAGAAAAAGATTTCATACATTCTATGGTCGCTTTTCCGCTTCCGGTCAAGGCCATCATTTGTGTCCAGTCGAGCATTTCACTGCTAACGGCCGGCGTTAATAAACTATCGTTGTAAAACTGTTTACCAAACCCTGCCAAAAATTTCGGACGGTCATCTCGCAATTGTGTTTCAAACTCGTTAAACATTTCTTGCGGAACCCCTTCCGGGTTATCCTCCGTTTTCAACAAGTACGGAATGATCGAACTAACCAAAACAATTTTTGCGATTCGCCCGCTGCCATATAAACTTAAGTAGCGGATCACTTCCCCTCCTGCCATCGAAAAACCAACTAAAGTAACGTCATGCAGATCCAATTCGTCCAGCAGCGCTTTTAAATCTCCGGCCAGTGTGCTATAATCGTATTTCCCCCAGGGCTTGTCTGATTTGCCGAAGCCGCGACGGTCATAAGCAATTACACGAAAGCCATGTACGGGCAATTCGTTCAACTGATATTCCCATGAGTCGCTTGTCAGCGGCCATCCATGTATTAAAACAACAGGTTTTCCTTCGCCCATGTCCTGGTAAAAAATCTTCACCGGTGCGGATGTACCGTTTTTTGATTCTATAAATGCCATTTTATTTTTTATTCTTTACTTATTATAACCCCTGCTTCAAATAAGTTGTTTCACGCAAAATGGATTGAACACAGATTTTTACCTGGTAAAAGAAGTATGCCAAATTACATGGAGAACGGCCAGCATTAAGAAAACACGGTTTAAAGGCTGCATACTACCAAACTGGTTTTTATCTTCGCATTTCAATTTATCAGCATTAAAAAATAATCCCGACTGATGTAATTCATTTTTGATGTCTAAAAAAAGTTTTCCGCTGGAAGTGATCGACCTGAACGGGAATGGTTTCCATGTGTTGGTAGAGGTTGTGTTGTTTAAAAAACGTTTTAAACTGGTTTTAGATACCGGTGCTTCTAAAACGGCTTTCGATAAAAACCTGTTGCTGGAACTGATCCACGAAAACGAACTGAAAAATTCCGGGCATTTAACAACTGGTTTGGGCACGAACAATATGCAATCATTCACCACAGCCATTACAGATTTTTATATTGGCAAGTTCCATATTCCGATGATGGAAGTAGCTGTTTTGGATTTATCTGCCATCAATATTGCTTACCAACAATTGGCAATTACACCGGTTTTGGGTGTTTTAGGCGGAGATGTTTTGGTGCATTATCAGGCAGCCATCAATTATGAAACCTGTAGAATGGTTTTGAAGGGCGAGGAATAACCAAACCTCGCCTTAATATAAAGCAGCATAAGTTTTTAGGCGGTAAAAGAAGTATTAATGGATTAAAAATCCCAAGCCCAAAGGACGGGATTGCATATCCCGCCCAGTAGGTGTTTTAGCAATTTGCGTCTTGCCGTATGGATTGTAAATTTTGAAAAAGGACTTCCCATCCCTTGCTCCTATGCCCAAAAAACAATTGCTTTGCCGCCACATTATTTATACA
>JAABUT010000805.1_pt1 | contig 42877 bp, 40 predicted proteins | sample 5559281 | NCBI WGS metagenome assembly JAABUT01 (sample SAMN10711880, study PRJNA513359) | rock metagenome | isolation source: Antarctica rocks | place: Antarctica: Victoria Land, Ricker Hills nord | collected 2016-01-04
ACTTCTCGACGCCGGCCCGGAACTTGACGGTGCTGCTCCGGCTGTCGCCGCGCAGCCACGAGGGCCAGCACGTCACGGGGTCCCGCATCGATGCCGACATCGATTGCAGCCTGAAGGTCGGCCAGGACGCCTTCGGCAACGTGACGCACAGCTTCAGCGCCGCGGGTCCGCTCGCGGATTTCGCCGTCTCCTCGATGTGCCGGGTCGAAACCTACGACGCGGCCGGCATGGTCCGGGGCGGCGCCGAGCGGCTGCCGGTCGACATCTACCTCCGCGACACCGAGCTGACGGTCGCCGACGCGGGGCTGCGGCAGTTCGCCGAACGCGCCACCACGACGGAGGCCGAGCCGCTGGGCAAGCTCCATGTCCTGATGGATGCCGTCCACCGGGAGATCGCCTGGGCCGAGCAACCGGAACCCGGCGCCGGGAGTGCTCCCGCCGCCACGGCGGCGCAAGCCTTCGCGGCCAAGACCGGCGACGCCCTCGGCCACGCCCACATCTTCGCGGCCTCGGCTCGGCATCTCGGGCTGCCATGCCGTCACGTCACGGGCTACCTGCTGCGCGACCGAGAGCCCGGCGCTGACGCCGCGGTCGCGTCCGCCGCCCATGCCTGGGCCGAAGCCCATGTGTCGGACCTCGGCTGGGTCGCATTCGACACCGTGGGCAACCTGTGCCCGAACGGCTCCCACGTCCGTGTCGCGACCGGGCTCGACGCCCTCGGCGCGGCCTTCTTCCGGGTCACCAACAGCGACCGTACGGTAGCTCACGCCACCATCTCGGCCGCGTGAGCCTCCCCCTTGCCCGCCGGATGCGCGCGTTTACCGGACCAGGCGGTTCGCGTGGTCGGCGCCGAGCCCGATCCGCTCGTAGTGGCGGCGCACATTGTCGAGCTTGGTGAAGACGTCCTCGTAGCCGAGCGCCTTGCCGTAGGGGTCGACGTAGGTATAGCCGCCCGTCACGTGGAACAGCGTGGCCATCTCGGCGACGTCGTCCGGCACCACCAGCGTATGGGTCTCGCCCGGGGGTTCGAAGGCGTAGTCCCCGGCCGTGGCGACCCAATCGTGTTCCAGGTAATGCCACTTGCCGCGCAGCGTCAGCGCGTGCACGGGCCCGCTGTGGCGATGGCGGGACAGGATACCCGAGGAACGGACCCGTAGGATGTTGACGTAATAGCCCTGGCTGACGCTGAGCACGAGGGGCTTGAACGCGACGTCCGCCGATTGCGGCACCCAGTCCCGCTCGTCGCCGTCGAGATCGAGCGCGCCGCCGATGAAGATGTCGGCCATCATTCCGGTCGGCTGCGGAAGCTGGAACGCGATCTTGCGGGTGTCGGGCGTGGCCGCCATCGACGAAGGGGGCGGGATCGTGTCGAGAAGCGTCATGGCCGCACTCCGGTGCCTCGATGTCGGATGGTCAGATATGAGCGCCGACCCGCATGGCAATCGTCGGCCGGCCCGGCAGGTTGCACGTGTCCGGCGCCTCGCCGTCCTTGCCATCCCGCTCGCCGCCGCGTATGACGCGCTCGCGCTCGTCCGACACCCTTGGAGGCATGAGCGCTCGAGAACGGCCGCATCGGGCGGCCGTTTCGCATCGAGGACCATGAACCATGGCGGCGACCAGGACACTTGCGGCCGCGGTCCGCAGCGGGACCGGCAAGGGGGCCGCCCGCAGCGTACGCCGTGCAGGACGCGTGCCGGCCGTGATCTACGGAGGCGGCGAAGCCGCCGAGCCGATCTCGCTCGAGCACCGCGAAGCCCATAGGCAGATCTATGCGGGCCATTTCCTCACCACGATCTTCGAGATCGACATCGAGGGCCGCAAGGAGCGCGTGATCCCGCGCGACTACCAGCTCGACCGCGTCAAGGACACGCCCGTCCACGTCGATTTCCTGCGGCTGCGCCCGGGATCCAAGCTGCGCCTCGAGATCCCACTGAACCTCATCAACGCCGAGCAGTCTCCCGGCATCAAGCGCGGCGGCACGCTCAACATCGTGCGCCATACGGTCGAGATGCTGGTGCCGGCCGACAACATCCCGGAGTCCATCACGGCCGACATCGCCGGCCTCGACATCAACGGCTCGCTGCACATCTCGGCCTGCGAGATCCCCGAGGGCTGTGCGCCCGTCCTGCGGGACCGTGACTTCACGCTCGCCACCATCGTGGCGCCGTCGGGCCTCGCCGAAGCCAATGCGGCCGATGCCGCGGCGGCCGAAGCGGCCGCCACCAAGGCCGCGGCCGCCGGCAAGGGCGGCAAGGGCACCGCCAAGGCTCCCGCTGCCGCCAAGGCTCCGGCCGCGAAAAAGTAACCGAGCCCACGCGGCCTTACGATCACGGGACGCCCGCTTCGGCGGGCGTTTTGCGTATCCGCCATCCGGATCCCGGCCATGCTGCTCCTCGTCGGCCTCGGCAATCCAGGGCCCCAATATGCCGGGAACCGGCACAACATCGGCTTCATGGCGGTCGATGCCGTCGCGCGCACCCATGGCGCGACGCCGTTCCGCAACCGCTTCTCCGGCCTCGCCGCCGAAGCTACGGTCGGGACCGAGAAGTTGGTGCTCCTGAAGTCCACGACCTTCATGAACGACAGCGGGCAGGCGGTCGGCGCCGCGGCGCGCTTCTTCAAGGTCGACCTCGACGCCATTGCGGTGCTGCACGACGAACTCGACCTCGCGCCCGGCAAGCTTCGCGTGAAAACGGGCGGCGGCAATGCCGGGCACAACGGGTTGCGGTCCATCACGGCCCATCTCGGCAACGACTATCGCCGGGTGCGGCTCGGCATCGGCCACCCCGGCGACAAGACCCTCGTCCACGATTTCGTGCTGAGCGATTTCGGCCGCGGCGAGCGGGCTTGGGTCGACGCGCTCTGCGGTGCGGTGGCCGACAACGCGGCGCTCCTGGCCAGGCGCGAGGATGCGGGCTTCCAGAACAGGGTGCACCTGCGGATGGAGGCAGCCGGCTTCACCGAAGTGAGGCTGCCTGGTCGGTAGGGCTGGTGCCGCTTCCGGGGACGGACCGGCGACCCGCAGCTCACATATGCGTCGTCGGCCCCTAGTCGGTCGGCATCGGACGCGTCACATGGGCTGCAGATCGAATGACACGAGAGGCCGATATGGACAGAGTGGACGTCGCAGGGCTGAGCATCGCCGGACCGCTGCAGCATTTCCTCGATGCTGAGGTGTTCCCGGGTGCCGGCGTGCCCTCCGAGCGTTTCTGGTCGGGATATGCCGAGATCCTGCGCGATCTCGGACCGCGTCTGCGTCAGTTGCTCTCGGTCCGGGACGGGCTGCAGGCCGAGATCGACCGCTACCACAAGACCCGAAAGGGCAAGCCGATCGACCAGGAACACTATCTCGGCTTCCTGCGCGAGATCGGCTATCTGCTGGGGGAGGCGCCGAAGCGCGTCGTCTCCACGGCGGCGGTCGATGCCGAGATCGCTCGCCAGGCTGGCCCGCAGCTCGTCGTGCCCATGTCGAACGCCCGCTACGCCCTCAACGCCGTCAATGCCCGCTGGGGCAGCCTCTACGACGCCCTCTACGGCACGGACGCGATCCCGGACGAGGGTGACGCGGCCCGGGGCGGCACGGGCTACAACCCGGTCCGGGGCGTCAAGGTCATCGCCAGGGCGAAGGCCTTTCTCGACGGCGCCGTTCCGCTGGCCGGGGCCTCCTACACGGACCTTGTCGGCGTCGCGATCCGGGACGGCAAGCTGGCGGCGCGCCTCGGCGACGGCCGCGCCGTCGGCCTCGCCGACCCCAAGGCGCTGGTGGGCTTTACTGGCGCGCCCGAGGCGCCCAGAACCGTGCTGCTGCGCCACAACGGCCTCGGCGTGGAACTCGTGTTCGATCGCGAGACCCCGGTCGGCCGCGGCGACGCGGCGGGCCTCGCCGACGTGGTGCTCGAATCCGCCGTCTCCACCATCATGGACATGGAGGACAGCGTCGCGGCCGTCGATGCCGACGACAAGGTCGCGATCTACCGCAACTGGCTCGGCCTCGTCGACGGCACGCTCACGGCCTCGTTCCCCAAGGGGGGCAGGACGGTCGAGCGCCGCATGAACCCCGACCGCGTCTACACGGCGCCGAACGGCGGCGAGATCCACGTGCCGGGCCGCAGCCTCATGCTGATCCGCAACGTCGGCCATCACATGTTCACCGATTGCGTGACGCTGGACGGGGACGAGACGCCCGAGGGCTTCCTCGACGCCGCCGTCAGCGTGCTGATCGCCAAGACGGACCTCGCGGCCGGCCGCGACCTTCGCAACAGCCGCGAGGGCTCGATCTACATCGTCAAACCCAAGATGCACGGGCCGGCCGAGGTGGCGCTGACCGACGAACTCTTCGCCCGGGTCGAACGGCTGGCCGGCCTCCGCCCGAACAGCGTCAAGATGGGCATCATGGACGAGGAGCGCCGCACCTCGGCCAACCTCGCCCATGCGATCGGGGCGGCGGCCGACCGCGTGGTCTTCATCAACACGGGCTTCCTCGACCGCACCGGCGACGAGATCCACACCTCGATGGAGGCCGGTGCCCTGGTGCGCAAAAACGACATGAAGAACACGGCCTGGATCAAGGCCTACGAGGACAACAATGTCGACGTGGGCCTGCAGACGGGCCTGCCGGGCCGCGCCCAGATCGGCAAGGGCATGTGGGCGGCGCCCGACCGCATGGCCGACATGCTGGCCCAGAAGGGCGGCCACCCGAAGGCCGGCGCCACCACGGCCTGGGTGCCGTCGCCGACCGCCGCGACGCTGCACGCCATGCACTATCACGACACCGACGTGGCGGCCCGGCAGAAGGAGCTCAGGTCGCGCGCGCCGGCCCGCATCGAGGACCTGCTCACCATTCCGCTCTCCCTCTCGAACTGGGCGCCCGAGGCGGTGCAGCAGGAACTCGACAACAACCTTCAAGGCATTCTGGGCTACGTGGTGCGCTGGATCGACATGGGGGTGGGCTGCTCCAAGGTGCCGGACATCCACGATGTGGGACTGATGGAGGACCGGGCCACGCTGCGCATCTCGAGCCAGCACGTGGCCAACTGGCTGGAGCACGGCGTCGTGACGGAGCGGCAGGTCACCGAGACGCTGAAGCGCATGGCGGCCGTGGTCGACGGGCAGAATGCCGGCGACCTGGACTACCGCCCCATGGCGCCCGGTTTCGACGGGGAGGCCTTCGCGGCCGCCCGCGACCTGGTGTTCAAGGGCCGGGCGCAGCCGAACGGCTACACGGAGTTCATCCTCCACGCCAGGCGGAAGGCCGCCAAGGCCAAGGGAGCGATGACGGAGGGTTGAGGGGAGGGGTCCGCGCGGCTTGTGATCGGCCGCAGGGTCCGGCAAGGAGTGCCTGAGCGGACCCGGACCTCACGTGTTACACGGAAGCCGGTCTGGCGATGATCCTGTTCTCACCTCACGCACTGGACATGCTGGCCGAGCGGAGCATCGAACGGGTTTGGGTGGAACGGACGGTGAGGGAGCCTGATGTCACCGGGGCCGATCCCCTCCGACCCGATCGGATACGTGCGTTTCGTGCGATCCCCGAGCGCGGCGGACGCGTACTTCGCGTGGTATACGTGCAGGCTGGAGAAGACATCAGGATCATTACCGCGTTTTTCGACCGGAGCAGGACGCCAACGCCGTGAATGCAAAGTACGACGCCGAGAGCGACGCGCTATACCTCCGCTTTGCGGAGGGGCTCGTCACCGACACGGAAGAGGTGCGGCCCGGCATCATGCTGGATTTCGACGCCGCGGGCCGCATCGTTGCGATTGAAGTGCTTGACGCATCGACGCATCTCGCAGACGGAGCCGATCTGACCAAGCTCATCGCGGCCTGACCCTGCGATCGCAACCCTTTCGATCACCTGCCGCCGGCTCAAGAGTTGGAGGCCGACGTCTCGCTGCTGTCGGCCGACAAGGCGTCATTGTAATATTCGCCTTTGGTCATGTCGATGTTGCGACCCTTCCGTCAGCCTGAAATGTTCATCAACCACGCGTGGTCGGGGTCGTTGTGGAAGCGCCAGGCGCGTTTCGGGCCCGCCATGACGTTGAGGTAATAGAGCGTGTAGCCGTGCGGCGCGCCGACGGGATGGTAGCCGCGCGGCACCAGCACGACGTCGCGGTCGCCGAAGCTCATCGTCTCGTCGAGCGAGCGGTCGTCGGTGTAGACGCGCTGCATGGCGTAGCCCTGCGCCGGCGTGAGCCGGTGGTAATAGGTCTCCTCGAGCAGCGTCTCGTCCGGGAAAGCGTCGCGGTCGTGCCTGTGGGGCGGGTAGCTCGACCAGTTGCCGGCCGGGGTCACGACCTCGACCACGAGCAGGCTCTCGGCCCGCTCGTCGTCGTCGGCCAGGATGTTGCGGACGTGGCGCACGTTGGAGCCACGGCCGCGTGTCTCCTCGCGCACGTCCGTGGGCGCGATCAGCCGGGCCGGCAACTTCCCGGTCGCCGGCGCCGAGCACACCGCCACCTCGCAAGCCCCCTCGGCCTTGATGGAGTAGCGCGAGCCCGACGGCACGTAGACCGACCAGGGCAGGCCCTCGAACACCGACGAGCGCTCGCCGATCGCGCCGAAATCCTGCGTCCCGGCCGTGACGCGGGCGCGGCCCGACACCATGACGATGCAGACTTCGCGGTCGCCGGTGTCCTCGGCCACGGCGCCGCCCGCGGGCAGGTCGTAGGCGTCGAAGCCCACATAGGTCCAGCCGGCAGACCCGGGCGTGACGTGGTGGACGCGACTGTCGGCATCCGGAGAGGAGGGGTGAAGGAGAAGGGGGGACTGGGGCATGGTGAGGGTCCTGTAGGTCCTGTGGCTCGGGCCCTCATCCGGCGCTTCGCGCCACCTTCTCCCGCAAGCGGGAGAAGGGCATAGCCGGATGAGGGGTCCCGGACGCTAGCGCAGCCCCGCCTCGGTGAGGAAGCGCCTGAGGTTGGCGACCCCCAACGTGGCGTAGCGCAGCGGGTTGGCCTTTTCGGGGTCCTGCTCGGCCTCGATCACGACCCAGCCGGAATAATTCGGCAGCGCCCGGAACACGGCCGGGTAGTCCACGGTGCCGTCGCCCGGCACCGTGTAGATGCCGAGGTCGCGGCCCTGGCCCAGCACGGCGTCGAGAAAGCTCCAATCCTCGCGGCGCGCCCGCTCCATCACGGCGCCGCGCACGTCCTTGACGTGCACGTGGCCGATGCGGTCGCGGTAGCGCATGGCGAGCGCGGCGGGGTCGGAGCCGCCCCAGGTGGCGTGGCCGGTGTCGAGCAGCAGCATCGCGGGAAGCCGCGTGTGGGCCATGAAGGCGTCGATGTCGGCTTCCGTCTCGACGATCGTGCCCATGTGGTGGTGGTAGCAGAGGCGCAGGTTCTCGGCGGCCAGGAGTTCCGCGAGTTCGGTGATCCTGGCGCCGTAGCCGGCCCAGTCGGCGTCCGCGAGCTTCGGCCGCCGCGACAGCGGCACGTCGCGCCGGCCGTGGATGCAGTTCGAGGTTTCGGCCACGATGAACACGTCCGTGCCCATGGCCCGGAGCAGGTCGCGGTGGGGCTTGGCGAGGTCGAATTCCTCGCGGGCCGAGCGTCGCAGCAGTTCGATCGAGTGCCAGCCGGCCACGCAGGCAAGGCCGTAGGGCGCGAGTGCCGCCTTGAGCGCCTCGGGCTCGCGCGGGAACTTGTGGCCGAGCTCCATGCCCTCGATGCCGGCCTGCCTGGCTTCCGCCAAGCAGGTCTCGAGCGGCGTGGCGCCGCCGATCTCCTGGAGATCGTCGTTGGTCCAGCCGATCGGGTTGGCGCCGATGCGAAGAGGCATGTGCTCTGTCCCGTTGAGCGTCTCGTCTCAGATGGCGAAACGCTGGGTCCGCTGCTTGGCCTCGTAGTGCCGGCGGGCCGTCTCGACTTGCGGGCGCACCGACACTTCCGGTACGGCCACGTCCCACCAGACGCCGCCGGCCGCGGTCGAGGGGCCGGCGTCGGTCTCGATCAGGATCACCTGGGTCACGGTCCTCGAGCGCGACGCCGTCAACGCCTCTTCGAGTTCGGCGACGCCGGACACCTTGCGGGCCTCCGCGCCGAGGCTCCGCGCATGGGCCACGAAGTCGATGGCCGGCAGCGTCACATGGCGCGCGTCGGTCAGCAGGTTGTTGAAGGGCGCGCCGCCGCAGTCCCCCTGCAGCCGGTTGATGCAGCCGTAGCCGCCGTTGTCGAGCAGCACGATCGTGAGCTTCACGCCCAGCATCACCGAGGTGGCGATCTCCGAGTTCAGCATGAGATAGGAGCCGTCGCCCACCATCACGATGACCTCGCGATGCGGCAGGGCCATCTTGACCCCGATGCCGCCGGCGATCTCGTAGCCCATGCAGGAATAGCCGTATTCGAGGTGGTAGCCGAGCGCCTCGCCCGAGCGCCAGAGCTTGTGGAGTTCGCCCGGCAGCCCGCCGGCCGCGCAGACCACCACGTCGGACGCTTGCCCGGCCCGCTGCACGGCACCGATCACCTGGGCGTCGGACGGGCGTTCGGCCCGCGTCGGGCCGGTGAAAGCCGCAGCCGTCTCGCCCCAGCGCGCCTTCTCGTCCGTCATCCGATCGGTCCAGGCCGAGGGCGCGCGATAGAGGCCGAGCGCGTTCGTCAGTGCGTCCAGGCCCACGGCCGCGTCGGCGACCAGCGGCACGGCGCCGTATTTGCCGGCGTCGAAACCCTGCACGTTGAGCATGACGATCTCGGCGGCCGGGCCGCCGATCAGCGCCGCCGAGCCTGTGGTGAAGTCGGCGAGGCGGGTGCCGACCGCCAGCACCACGTCGGCGTCTTGCACGAGCGCGTTCGCGGCACCCGTGCCGGTGACCCCCACGGCGCCCATGGCCTGGGGGTGGCTGTCCGGCAGCGACGACTTGCCGGCCTGGGTCTCGACCACCGGCATGCCGTGCCGCTCGGCAAAGGCGGCGAGCTGGCGCTCGGCCGATCCGTAGAGCACGCCACCGCCCGCCACGATCACGGGCTGGCGGGCCCGGCGCAGGACCGCTGCCGCGGCCGCCAGTTCCGCCGCGTCGGGCGGAGGACGGCGCACGCGCCGCATCCGCTCGGCGAAGAACGCTTGCGGGTAGGCCCAGGCCTCGGCTTGCACGTCCTGGCAGAAGGCCAGCGTCACGGGGCCGCATTCGGCCGGGTCGGTCAGCACCGTCATGGCGCGCTCCAGCGCCGGCATGATCTGCTCGGGCCGGGTGATGCGGTCGAAGTAGCGCGACACGGGCCGGAAGCAGTCGTTGGCCGACACCGTGCCGTCGCCCCAGTCCTCCACCTGCTGCAGCACGGGGTCGGGCCGCCGCGTGGCGAAGACGTCCCCGGGAATCAGCAGCACGGGCAGGCGGTTGACGTGGGCCAGGGCGCAGGCCGTCACCATGTTGGTGGCGCCGGGGCCGATCGAGCTCGTGCAGGCCATCATGCGGCTGCGGCGGCTCGCCTTGGCGAAGGCAATCGCGGCATGGGCCATGCCCTGCTCGTTGTGGGCGCGGAAGGTCGGCAACGTGTCGCGGGCGCCGTGCAGCGCCTCGCCCATGCCCGACACGTTGCCGTGGCCGAAGATCGCCCACATGCCGGCGAAGAGCGGTACGCGGGCGCCGTCGATCTCCGTCACCTGCGCCCCGAGGTAGCGCACCATGGCCTGCGCGGCCGTCAAGCGGATCTTGCCCATGCGGTCCTCCCTCTGTCGTCTTCGATCTCAGACGGTCGGCCGGAACCGCGTCCAGGTCTCGACCAGGCCGCCGAAGCGCTCCGCCATGCGGGAGACGACTTCATCGTCGCTCATCTTGCCGCCGAGCCAGGCGCGGGCCGGCTCGCCGAAGATGGTCCGGCCCACAGCGAAGCCCTTGACCATGTCGCACTCGGCGGCCGAGCGAAAGGTCCTCGCCAGTTCCTCGGCCGGAGCGTCGAGCCCGAGCAGCATGATGCCGCGGCAAAGGGGGTCGTGTCGGCGGATGGTCGCCGCCACGGCCGACCAGGCGGCGGCCGAGGGCTGGCCTTCGAGCTTCCACCAATCCGGGCGCAGGCCGACGCAGTAAAGCCGGTCGATCACGCGGGCCAGTGTGTCGTCGCCCAAGGCCCCGTGCTTGCCCGCGATGATCTCGACCAGCAGTTCGCGGCCGACCGTACGGGCCGCATCCTGCAGCCGCAGCAGCTCGCGCTCCTGCCGGTCGCGGAGGTCGACCGCGTCGTCGGGATGCATGAAGCACAGGCACTTGATGGTGTGGTCGACCGGCCATTCGATCAGCTTGGCGGCCAGCGAACCGCCGCCCTCGAAGTCGAGCGGGCGCGAGCCCGGCAGCTCCACCGGGCGGCCGATCCAGAACGGCAGTTCGGAGGCGCGGAACAGGGCCTCGCGACCGTAGGTGCCGTCGATCAGCATGCCGAAGCCGGGGCGCCCACGGGCTATGCGGGCCGCGGCCTCGACGGCCAGGAGCTTCAGGTCGCAGATGCGCGCTCGCGCGACCCCGGCCTCGTCGGCCATGGCTTCGAGCTGCATGCGATGGTCGATGGCGAAGGCCATGATGTGCTCCGGCCTCGCGGCCGGAGCGGTTCTGACGTCGCGCGTCGTGGCCCAGTGGAGCGCGTTGAGGGCGGCGTCGCGGCGCAGCGCGCGGGTCGCGGGTCCATGCTCCAGGAAGTGCTGCAGTTCCGCCCAGGTGGGATACTCGGCCGAACACAGAAGGCGCGAGACCGCGAAGGCCCCGCAGGCATTGGCGTAGGCGCAACAGGTGGTGATGGACTCGTGGCGCAGGTAGCCGCGCAGGAAACCCGACATGAAGGCGTCGCCGGCGCCGAGCACGTTGTAGACCTCGACCGGGAAGCCGGGTCCTTTGATGCCCCCGTCGATGTCGGCCGGGATCGTGCCATCGAACGCCACGCATCCCATGGGGCCGCGCTTGCACACGATGAGCGCCGTGGGCGCGAGGGTGCGGATGTTCCGGATGGCCGACAAGGGCTCCTCGACGCCGCCTGCGATCATCAGTTCCTCTTCCGTGCCGACGATCACGTCGCAATCGACGAGCACGGGCGCGAGATGGGCACTGACGGCATCGCTGGCGATGAAGCGCTCCTCGCCGGCCCCGTGGCCCGCGAGGCCCCACAGGTTGGGGCGATAATCGATGTCGAGGACGATGCGGCGGCCGTGCGCCTTGGCGTGGCGCATGGCGAGCTTCTGCGCCGCGGCCGTGGTCTCACGCGCGAAATGCGTACCCGTCACCACGATTGCCGCCGCTGAGGCGATGTAGGCCTCGTCGATGTCGCCGGTGTCGAGGGCGGAATCGGCGCAGTTGTCGCGGTAGAAGATCAGCGGGAACTGCTCGGAGTTGCGGATGCCGAGCAGCACCAGCGAGGTCAGGCGATCGGGATCGGTGTGGACGCCCGCGACGTCGACGCCCTCGCGCTCGAGCTGCTCGCGGATGAAGCGGCCCATGTGCTCGTCCCCGACGCGCGTGACGAGCCCGCTTTTCAGGCCGAGCCGGGCCGAGCCGATCGCGATATTGGTGGGGCAGCCGCCGACCGCTTTCGAGAAGCTCGCCATGTCCTCCAGCCGGCCGCCCACCTGGGCGCCGTAGAGGTCGACCGAAGAGCGGCCGATGGCGATGACGTCGAGCGTCGGTGCCGTCACGGAAAGTCTCCCTGGGGTCTCCGGCGACGGCTTCCGAGTCGGGCATGGACCCCGTCCAACCCGCGCGCCGAAAGATGGAACACATTCTCCGTTTACGGGTCAATGCGGAACGAATGTGCCAAATCCGGGATGATGGAACGGACGTTTGACCTGTCGAGCATCGCGGGTTCCCTTGCGCGTGAGCAGACGCCTCACGCACCGCGGATCCGCCGCCACGCATAGACCGCGAACACCCCGACGAGACCGGCCGCGAGGCCGAACCAGGTGAGCGCGTAGGACAGGTGATTGTTGGGGATGTCGAGGATGGTCTCGCCGCCTTGCGGCAACCCGCCCGGCACCGCCGCGGCGTCCTCGTCGATGGTGAACGGCGCGGTGTCAGTCAAGTGCAGGATGCGGGCGATGGCGTCCGGGTCACGCGTGAACCACTGGCCATGGGTGGGGTCGTCGGCCGGTGTGAAGGCGTTGCGGCCTTCGGGCGCCCGCATCAGCCCGGCGATCGTGATCTCGCCGCCGACCTGGCCCGGGAGGCGCGTCGCGGGGTCGACCCTGTCGAACGGCACGAAGCCGCGGTTGACGATCACGGTGCCGCCTGAGGCGAGCCGGAACGGTGTCAGCACGAGGTCGCCGACCCCGTGATAGGGCCCGCGCGCGTCCCCGAGCGGCCGGAACACATGGACCTCGCTGGCGTGGTCGAAGGCGCCGGCGGCCGCGACGCGGCGGTATTCGTAGTCGTCCGGCTTGAGGCTCGCCCAGGCCGAGCGCGGCGGCAGGGGCACGGCCGCCGCCGCGGTGCGCTCGCCGATCTCGCGGATCAGCGCTTCCTTCCAGGCGAGGCGCTGCACCTGCCACAGACCGAGGCCCACCAGGAACCCCGCCATCAGCAGCGTCGCCAGCGCCGGCACCGCGAGGTCGCGCCAGGGGGACGGCCGCGGGGCGGCGCGGGCCGCGCCGGCCGTCACGGTGCCAGCCGGCCCTGTTCGGCCTTGTTGCGGTACTGGAGCCCGATCATCAGGCCCTTGGTGGGGCGCAGCATCGCCAGGCACAGAACCGCGATGAGGGGCAGCGTGAGCAGCATCAAGAGCCAGACCGGCGGCTCGTAATAGGCATCGATGATGAGCGCGAGCCCGGTCACGACCACGAGGGCCGCGAAGGACACGAACACCGCCGGGCCGTCCCCGGCATCCGCGAAGCCGTAGTCGAGGCCGCAGACGTCGCAGGCTTTGGCGATGTCGAGGAAGCCCCGGAACAGCTTGCCCTGGCCGCAGTGCGGACAGCGCCCGGCGAGGGCCGCCGGGACCGGCGAGACCGCAGCGAAATCCTCATGCGCCATGGCGGGCGTCCTCGACGGCGGGGTGGCCGGAAGCCACCCCGATGGATCCTACGCTTCGTCGGCCGGATCCGTTAGGGTCCCGACGGAGATCCGCTTCGATCAAATCGACCTTCACGCCTGGACACAGGCCCGTGAAGCGAAGCTTTGGTTGCCGCGAGAGCCCTCAGCCGGCCGCAGCCTCGCCGACCGCGCCCCAGGATCCCCAGACGTAGATGGCGACGAAGAGGAACAGCCACACCACGTCGACGAAGTGCCAGTACCAGGCCGCGAACTCGAAGCCGAGATGCCGCCGCGGCGTGAACTGGCCCGCCGTCGTGCGCAGGAAGCAGATGAGCAGGAAGATCGTGCCGATGATGACGTGGAAGCCGTGGAAGCCGGTCGCCATGAAGAAGGTCGAGCCGTAGACGTTGCCGCCGAACGCGAACGGCGCGTGCCGGTATTCGAAGGCCTGCACGGAGGTGAACAGCACGCCGAGCAGCACCGTGAGGATCAAGCCGCGCTTCAGCCCGACACGGTCGTTGTGCAGCAGGGCATGGTGGGCCCAGGTGATGGTCGTGCCCGAGGTCAGCAGGATCAGCGTGTTGAAGAGCGGCAGGTGGAAGGGGTCCAGCGGCTCCACGCCCTTCGGAGGCCAGTGCCCGCCGGTGAAGTCGGTGCGCAGGAACTCCCTCGTGAAGCCCGGGAACAGGCTGACGTCGAAATAGGCCCAGAACCAGGCCACGAAGAACATCACCTCGGAGGCGATGAACAGGATCATGCCGTAGCGCAAGCTGATCTGCACGACGCGGGTGTGGTCGCCCTGCTGGGCCTCGTGGACGACGTCGGTCCACCAGGACAGCATGGTGTAGAGCACGCCCAGCATGCCGACGCCGAACAGGTAGGGACCGAGCTGGAGCCCCATCAACGGCAGGTGCTTCATCCAGGTGATGCCGCCGATGGCCATCACGAAGGCGCTGACGGCTCCGACGAACGGCCAGGGGCTGAGCGGCAGGATGTGGTAGTCGTGGTTCGGTTTGGCGTGTCCGTCGGCCATCACGTCTGTCCCTCGGGCGGCAGCCCCGCCGGTGTGCCTTGTCGATCGCCGCCCGTCAATGCGACGGTTCCGCTCCTCGCATAACCGGGGCGGCGCGTCGCGGCAACGCCCAACGCGGTCGACGGGCGCAGCATCAGAGCTTCGGCGCCGCAGCGGCTCCGGCAAGCGCGTTGAACGCGGCCTTGGGCGGTTTCGCGGCGAAGAACGTGTAGCTCAACGTGATCGTGTCGACGTTCCTCATGGTGGGGTCCCGTTCGAGCTTGGGATCGAGGAAGAACACTACCGGCAGTTCCGCAGTCTCGTCCGGGCCGAGACGCTGTTCGCTGAAGCAGAAGCAGGCGATCTTGTCGAAGTAGAAGCCGCCGATGTCGGGCGTGATGTTGTATTGCGCGTTGGCGGCCGTGTCCCGGCTGGCCATGTTGCGGACCCTGTAGAACACCGTCACGGTCTGCCCGGTGCGGACCGGCATCTCGGCCGTTTCCGGCTCGAACCGCCAGGGCAGTCCGGGCGCCACATTGGCGTCGAACCGGACCACGATGGTGCGGTGGCCGCGCGCGTCGGTGCCGGAGGCCGCCACCTGCGGGGTGCCGCCGTAGCCGGTGGCGCGGCAGAACATGCGATAGAGCGGCACGGCCGCGTAGGACAAGCCCACCATCACGGCCACCATGGCCAGCACCGCGAGCGCGGTGTTGCGATGGTGGGCCGCCCGGGGGATGGCGTTCGGATCGGGCGCCATCTCAGATCGCCCTGTCGCCGACATGGGAGCCGAGCTTGGCGATGGTGAGGGCGTAGACCAGCGCGACCAGGAGCGCGACCGCGATGCCGATCGCCACGTTGCGGGCGCGCCGGCTGCGCTGCTGCTGGGGCGTGAGCACGACACCGTCGGACTTGTTCAGGGGCGCCACGGCGTCACCAGCCGAGATGGGCCGCCAGCGCGAGGCCATGTTCGGCCAGGAGCACGGCGAAGAGCAGGGACAGGTAGAGGATCGAGAAGGCGAACAGGTTCATGGCGGCCTTGTCGGCCTCGGGGCCGACGCGCAGGCGGTAGCAGCGCACCGCGAGCAGCAGCATCGCGGCGCCGGTGGCGGACGCCACCACGCCGTAGACCGGGCCGCCGAGCCCCGTGAACCAGGGCGCCATGCCGAGGGGCGCCAGCACCAGCGTGTAGAGCAGGATCTCGAGGCGCGTGCGGGCCGTGCCCTTGCTGTTCGGCATCATCGGGAGGCCGGCCTTGGCGTAATCCTCGGATTTCACCAGCGCGAGCGCCCAGAAGTGCGGCGGGGTCCAGACGAAGATGATGGCGAACAGGAGGAGGCTGTCGAGCGTGACCGTGCCGGTCACGATGCTGTAGCCGATCATCGGGGGCAGGGCACCGGCCGCGCCGCCGATCACGATGTTCTGCGGCGTGAAGCGCTTCAGCCACACCGTATAGACGAGCGCGTAGAACACGATGGTGAAGGCCAGCAGCGCGGCCGAGAGCCCGTTGGCCGCGAGGCCGATCAGCATCACCGAGAAGACCGACAGCACGCCGCCGAACGCATAGGCCTCGTCGGCCGTCACGCGGCCGGTCGGGATCGGCCGTCCACGGGTGCGCTTCATCACGGCGTCGATATCGGCCTCGTAGGCCATGTTGAGTGCGCCGGACGCGCCCGCCCCCACTGCGGTCGCGAGCAGGCTCGCCAGGGCCACCACGGGGTTGATGTGGCCGGGTGCCACCACGAGCCCGGTCACGGCCGTGAACACCACCAGCGACATGACGCGGGGCTTCAACAGCTCCCAGTAGTCGCCCGGCAGGGCGAGCGAGCCGGCGAGGGCACCGTCGGAGCCGGCCACCGGTTCGGTCATCATGGTCATGCGGTCAGGGTTCCGTCGCTGTCGATGGTGGTCGGTTCAGCCCGCGTCTCAGTGGTCCCGGCCCGTGATGCGGGGCAGGGTCTCGAACTGGTGGAACGGCGGGGGTGAAGGCAGCGTCCATTCGAGGGTCGTGGCGCCGGCCCCCCAGGGATTGTCGCCCGCGACCCGCTTGGCCTGGTAAGCCTCCAGGATGATGTAGAGGAACAGGAAGATGGAGAGGCCCGACAGGATGGCGCCGGCCGACGACACCTCGTTCCACAGCGCATAGGCGGCCGGGTAGTCCACGTAGCGGCGCGGCATGCCGGCGAGCCCCAAGAAGTGCTGCGGGAAGAAGGTCACGTTCACGCCGACGAACATGATCCAGAAATGGATCTGGCCGAGCCTCTCGTTGTACATGTATCCCGACATTTTCGGGAACCAGTAGTAGAAGCCGGCGAAGAGCGCGAAGACGGCGCCGAGCGACAGCACGTAGTGGAAGTGCGCCACCACGTAATAGGTCTCGTGCAGGGCGCGGTCGACGCCCGCATTGGCCAGCACCACCCCGGTCACGCCGCCGATCGTGAACAGGAAGATGAAGCCGACGGCCCAGAGCATGGGCGTCTTGAACGAGATGGAGCCGCCCCACATGGTGGCGATCCAGGAGAAGATCTTGATGCCGGTCGGCACCGCGATCACCAGGGTGGCGAACACGAAATAGCGCTGCGTGTCGAGCGACATGCCGACCGTGTACATATGGTGAGCCCACACGACGAAGCCCACGACCCCGATCGCCACCATGGCATAGGCCATGCCGAGATAGCCGAAGATGGGCTTCTGCGAGAAGGTCGACACGATATGGCTGATGATGCCGAAGCCCGGCAGGATCAGGATGTAGACCTCCGGATGGCCGAAGAACCAGAAGAGATGCTGGAACAGCAGCGGATCGCCGCCGCTCGCCGGATCGAAGAAGGCCGTGCCGAAGTTGCGGTCGGTCAGCAGCATGGTAATGGCGCCGGCCAGCACCGGCAGCGACAGCACCAGCAGGAAGGCCGTCACCAGCACCGACCAGGCGAACAACGGCATCTTGTGCATGGTCATGCCGGGGGCACGCATGTTGAAGATGGTGGTGATGAAGTTGATGGCGCCGAGGATCGAGGACGCGCCGGCGAGATGCAGCGACAGGATCACGAAATCCATCGCGGGGCCCGGCGTGCCGGTCGTCGACGACATCGGCGGATACATCACCCAGCCGCCGCCGAAGCCGTTCATGCCCGGCGCGCCCTCGACGTTCATCGAGATCAGCAGCAGCAGGAACGAGAAGGGCAGCAGCCAGAACGAGATGTTGTTCATGCGCGGGAACGCCATGTCGGGCGCCCCGATCATGATGGGCACGAACCAGTTACCGAAGCCCCCGATCAGCGCCGGCATCACCATGAAGAAGATCATGACCAGGCCGTGCATGGTGATCTGCACGTTGTAGAGGTTCTTGCCGGCGTCCACCATGGTCGACGAATCGGCCTGGCCGATCCACTCCGCCATATGGCCCATGAAATGCCAATCCGGGTTCATGAGCTGGATGCGGATCATCACCGACATGGCGGCGCCGACGCATCCCGCGAAGATCGCGAAGATGAGATAGAGCGTGCCGATGTCCTTGTGGTTGGTCGAATACATGTAGCGGCGCCAGCCGTGCGGAATGGCGTGGTCGTCCCCGTGGGTGGCGGTTGCGGTCGTGGCCATGGGTATTCCTCAGACTCGGCTAGGTCGTTCGGTCAGTGCTGGGCGGCCGAGGCGGCATCGGCCATCTCGACGGCGGCTGCGCCCGGCGCCGGCGCGGCGCCGTTGTCGGCATATTTCTTCTTGGCATCCTGCAGCCAGGCTTCGTAGGCGGGCTGGCTCACGACCCGCACGGCGATCGGCATATAGGCGTGGTCCTTGCCGCAGAGCTTCGAGCACTGGCCGTAGTAGATGCCCTCGCGGTCCGCCTTGAACCAGGTCGAGTTGAGGCGGCCCGGCACGGCGTCCATGCGGGCGCCGAGCGACTGCACGATCCAGGAGTGGATGACGTCGGCACCGGTGACGTTGACCTGGACCACCTTGTCGACCGGCACCACGGCCTCGTTGTCGACCGACAGCAAGTCGATGAAGCCGGGCTTGTCCTTGCCGTCCTTCTCCTCGAGGCGGGCGGAATCGAAACCGAAGCCGCCCTGGTCCTTGGGATATTCGTAGGACCAGTACCATTGGTGGCCCGTGACCTTCAGCACGACGTCGGGCTTGGGGATTTCAAGCTGCCGCGTCAGCAGGCGGAACGAGGGGATCGCGATGACGACCAGGATCAGCACCGGCAGGATGGTCCAGGCCACCTCGAGCAGGGTGTTGTGAGTGGTCTTCGACGGGACCGGATTGGCCTTGTCGTTGAACCGATAGGCGCACCAGCCGATGAGGCCCATCACGAACAGGCAGATCACCGTGATGATGGGAAACAGCAGGTCGTTGTAGAAGCCGTGGATCTCCCGCGCGATATCGGTCACGCCGCCCTGGAAGCCGATCTGGCCGGGGTCCGGATGGCCCGTGCCGTTGGCCCAGGCTCCCGTACCGAGGACGAGCAGCGCCGGGATCGTCGCCGAGCAGGCCCGAACAACACCGTTCTGTCGCATCGCTTGTCGCCGTTCCCTTGTCGCCGCTCCGCGTCGATGGCGCGGCGGCGAACCTTAAGCCCGCTCCGTCAAAAACACGAAAGTGCCCTGCAGTGCAATGGCGCGGCCGCGCACGCCATGCGTCATAAGGCTTCGGGTGCGGGCCGCGACGCACTTGGGTCCCGGGCCGGAGAGGGCTAGGCTGCGGCGGCGTCCCGTCCACGCCGCCCGAGCACCCCCATGCAGACCAGCTTCAGCCTCGCCCAGCTCGCCGACCCGCAGACGGCGGAATCCGAGAAGATCCTGCGGACCTGCGTGCATTGCGGCTTCTGCACCGCGACCTGCCCGACCTACCTGCTGCTCGGCGACGAACTCGACTCGCCGCGCGGCCGCATCTACCTCATCAAGGACATGCTGGAAGGCGGCAAACCCGCCACGGCCGAGGTCGTGAAGCACATCGACCGCTGCCTGTCCTGCCTGAGCTGCATGACGACCTGTCCGTCCGGCGTCCATTACATGCATCTCGTCGACCACGCCCGCATCCACATCCACGAGACCTTCGAGCGCCCGACGGGCGACCGGCTGCTGCGCAGCCTCTACGCGGCCGTGCTGCCGCATCGCGGGCGCTTCCGCCTGGCCTTGATGGCGGCGCGGCTGGGGCGGCCGTTCCGCCCCATCGTGGCGGCGCTGCCCGGGATCGGGGCGCGCCTCGCCGCGAGCCTCGACCTCGCGCCCGCCGGCTCAGCCCCCGTGGCCCGGCACCGGCCCGGCGACACGATCCGGCCCTCGGCAGCACCGGACGACCGGCGACGCCGCGTCGCCCTGCTGACCGGTTGCGCCCAGCAGGTGCTGCGCCCGTCGATCAACGAGGCCGCCATCCGCCTGCTCGGGCGGCACGGCGTCGAGGTGGTGCTGCCGCAGGGGGAGGGCTGCTGCGGCGCCCTGGTGCATCACATGGGGCGGGAGGAGGACGCGCACGGCTACGCCCGGGCCAATATCGACGCCTGGACGCGCGAGATCGAGGGCGACGGGCTCGACGCCATCCTGATCACCACGTCGGGCTGCGGCACCACCATCAAGGACTACGGCTTCATGCTGCGCCAGGACCCCGCCTATGCGGCCAAGGCCAGGCGGGTCTCGGAGCTGGCGCTCGACATCACCGAATATCTCGGCACGCTGGAGCTCGACGCCCCTGTCCGCACGCTTGCGGGTCCACTGGCCTACCATTCGGCCTGCTCCATGCAGCACGCCCAGAAGATCACCGACCTGCCGAAGCGCCTTTTGAAGGAGGCCGGCTTCACGGTGCGCGACGTGCCCGAGGGCCATATCTGCTGCGGCTCGGCCGGCACCTACAACCTCCTGCAGCCGGAACTCGCCGGCCAGCTCCGCGCCCGCAAGGTCGCCAACATCGAGAAGGTCCGCCCGGTGGCGGTCGCGACCGGCAACATCGGCTGCATGACGCAGATCGGCCTCGGCACCGCGATCCCCATCGTCCACACGGTGGAACTCCTGGATTGGTCGCGCGGCGGCCCGTCGCCCCGCGGCTGGGACATCCCGGACGCCATGGTGACGGCGCCCGCGTTCGTGGAGGCGCCGCTGAGCCCGCTCGCCGCGGCGCTCGGCTGAGGGCGAGGGAATGAAGGACGGGCGGCCTTCCACGCAGTCCTGCCTCCGCGCGCCGGGAACGAAGGACGGGCGTGTGCCCTCCACAACACCGTCCTGGCCGGCCTTGTGCCGGCCACCCACGCCGCGCCGCGCATCCGACGGTGCCGGACGTCGGCCGCCTTTCACGCCGCCCAGCGACGTCCCGGCGTGGGTGCCCGGGACAAGCCCGGGCATGACGGACGGTGAAGGGTGTAAGGACGGGCGTGGAGAGTGAAGGACGGGCGTGTGCCCCGCAACACCGTCCTGGCCGGCCTTGTGCCGGCCATCCACGCCGCGCCGCGGGGCCGCCCCGCCGTCAGGCCGCGCCGTCGACCCAGGCCCGCACGATGTGGTGGGCGATCGCCATGGGAACCGGGCAGGCGAGGCCGTCCGGGTGCCGCCCCGCCAGCATGGCCTCGACCTCGCCCCGCGCGAACCAGCGGGCGTCCTCCAGCTCCTCGGCGTCGATCGTGATGGCGGTCGAGGTGGCCTCGACGAGGCAGCCGATCATCAGCGAGGCCGGGAACGGCCAGGGCTGCGACCCGAGGTAGGTGACGGCCCCGCAGGCGATGCCGGCCTCCTCGGCGATCTCGCGCCGCACCGCGGCCTCGATGGTCTCGCCCGGTTCGAGGAAGCCGGCGAGGCAGGAATACATCCTGGCCGGGAAGCGCGGCTGGCGCCCCAAGAGGCAGCGGTCCCCGTCCGTCGCCAGCATGATGACCACGGGATCGGTGCGCGGAAAGTGGTGCAGGCCGCAGGACGGGCATTCTCGCCGCCAGCCGCTGGCGGAGGATCGCGTCGGCGTGCCGCAGCGCCCGCAAAAACCGTGCGTGGCGTGCCAGGCGATGAGCGCCTTGCCCTCCGCCAGGGCGCCGAGGTCGGCCCCCGACACGCTGCCGTCGACCGCGACCTGGCGCAGGTTGAAGAGCGCGAGATCGGGGTTCGCGGCGAGGATATCGGCCGGGCCGGGGTCGACCGTCACGGCGAAGACCGGGCCGCGCGCGTCGACCCCGAGGAAGCCGCGCTGCCCCGTGCGGCCGAGCCCCGCCGCCTCCTCGAAGCGGAACCACGGATCCATGCTGCCGTCCCGGCCGCGCTTCAGCAGCACGCCGTCGCCCAGCACCGCGAGGGTGCGGGCCGCCGGCGCGGCCGCGGCCTCGGCCTGGAAGCCCGCGTCGTCGCGGCGATGCGCCAGCCGGTCGAGGTCGTTGTGGGCGAAACCGAGCGTCGCTGCGGTTCTTAGGAAGGCCGTCGGGGTCATGCGGATCTCGGCGCGGGGAGGCTCGACGCCTCTTAATCGATTCCGTTGCGTCGCACCAAGCCGAGTTCGGCCGCGATGCGCTGTGCTCTCTCCCGTGCCGCACCCGCCCCGTAGCGCACCGCCGCCCCGCGCCCCCACACCGGCTCCGGCCAGGCTGCGTCGGCCGCGAACCGCGCCACCACATGCACGTGCAACTGCGCCACCACATTGCCGATCGCCGCGACATTGAGCTTTTCCGCGCCGGTCACGGCCCGGAGCGCCCGCGACGCCGCCCCGATCTCCTCGATCAGCACGGCGCGCTCCTGGGCCGGCATGTCGACGATCTCGCGCAGATCCGGCCGCCGCGGCACCAGGATCAGCCACGGATAGCGGCTGTCGTCGGTCAGCAGCACGCTGCAGAGCGGAAGGTCGCCGATGGCGATGGTGTCGGCCGCGAGGCGGGGGTGGAGGGCGAAGTGGGGCATGGGGTGGGGGTGCGTTTCCGTGACGGATCGAGCAAGCTTGGTCATCGACGGCGGCGATTCGCGGGCGGAGGCGGCGGGACTCCGCGGGACTCGATGAGAGACAAGGGGCGCCCGGCATGAACGCCGTCGAGATCGAACAGGCCATATCCGCCCTCGCCGAGCAGCCCTTCGACCCCGAGGCGTTTCCGTTCGCCTTCCTGCAAGCCTTCGGCAACAAGGAAACGACCCTCAAGCGCCTGCGCAAGGGCGAGTCGAACAAGTCCGACCTGGGTGGCGTCCTTCAGACCAACAACATCCATATCGCGGTCGCCACCCCCGGCGAGGTCACGAACACGTTGGCCGCGCTCAAGGCCAGCCCGGCGACGATCAGGGCCAAGGCGAAATTCGTTCTGGCGACGGATGGGGACACGTTCGAGGCCGAGGACCTGGCGAGCGGCGAAACGGTAGCCTGCGCCTATGCCGATTTCCCGAACCACTTCGGCTTCTTCCTTCCGCTCGCCGGCATTTCCACCGTCAAACAGATCCGCGACAGCGCCTTCGACATTCGGGCCACCAGCCGCTTGAACCGGCTTTATGTCGAGCTGTTAAAGGACAACCCGGACTGGGGCACGGCCGCGCGCCGCCCCGACATGAACCATTTCATGGCGCGGCTGATCTTCTGCTTCTTCGCCGAGGACACCGACATTTTCAACGGCACCGGCCTGTTCACCGCCACGATCGAACAGATGAGCGCACGGGACGCGTCCGACACCCACGCGGTGATCGGCGCGCTGTTCCGGGCCATGAAGACGAAGCGCGAGCACCTTGCGGAGGCGAAGCTGCCGCGCTGGGCCGAGGCCTTCCCCTACGTGAACGGCGGCCTCTTCTCGGGCAGCCTGGAGGTGCCGCGCTTCAGCCGGATCGCCCGCTCCTACCTCCTCCACATCGGCCATCTGGACTGGACCAAGATCAACCCGGACATCTTCGGTTCGATGATCCAGGCCGTCGCAGAGGACGAGGAGCGCGGCGCGCTCGGCATGCACTACACGAGCGTGCCGAACATCCTCAAAGTGTTGAACCCGCTGTTTCTCGACGATCTGCGGACACGGCTCGAGGAGGCGGGCGACAACGGCCGGATGCTGCTGAACCTGCGCCGTCGCATGGCGCGGATTAGGGTGTTCGATCCGGCCTGCGGCAGCGGCAACTTCCTGGTGATCGCCTACAGGGAGATGCGGGCCATCGAGGCAGCGATCAACCGACGCCGGGCGGAAGCCGACCGCCCGTCCGAGATCCCGCTCACCAATTTTCGCGGCATCGAGATCCGCGACTTCACGGCCGAGGTCGCGCGCCTCGCGCTCATCATCGCCGAATACCAGGCGGACGTGCGGTATCGCGGGCAGAAGCTGGCGCTGGCCGAGTTCCTGCCGCTCGACCAGGAGAACTGGATCACCTGCGGCAACGCCCTGCGGCTCGACTGGCTGAGCATCTGCCCGCCGACCGGAATGGGCGTGAAGCTGGTCGGCGACGACCTGTTCAGCACCCCGCTGGATCAAGCGCAAATCGATTTCGAGAACGAAGGCGGGGAGACGTACATTTGTGGGAACCCGCCGTATCGAGGAAGCAAGTGGCAAGACGACGGACAGAAGGCGGATCTCGCGCGTGCCTGGTCCGACCACCCGGAACTCGCCAAGACGACCGACTTCGTATCGGGCTGGATCGCTGCGTATCTTAGATTTACCCGCTCGGTGCCAGATGCGATGGCGGCTTTCGTCGCTACTAACAGCATCTGCCAAGGCCTGCAGGCAACCGAGATTTGGCCCATTGTGACTCGACAAGGGAGGGAAATCCGCTTCGCTCACACCCCCTTTACGTGGAAGAACCTTGCGAGCCATAACGCCGGCGTTACTGTGATCATTATCGGCCTAGGTCCGAGATCACCCCGGCCGAAACGCTTGTTCGGCGACGATGGCCTCGTGCGCGAGTGTGACGTCATCGGACCGTATCTCGTGCCCAATATGCCCGACACCGTCACGAAGGCGAACAGACCGCGAGGCCCTCAATCCACTATGCTGTTCGGCAACATGCCTCGAGACGGAGGGCACTTGTTCCTTACGACGCAAGAGGCACGCGAGCTTCGCCGGAACTCCGCCACCAACTCCTACGTGCGCCGATTCCTTGGCTCCGACGAACTGATCAACGGTAAGCTTCGATTTTGCCTCTGGATCGAAGACGGCGAGGCCGAGGCAGCCAAGACGGATGCACTTATCGCTGAACGACTAACACTCGTGGTGGATAACAGGCGCCGATCTCCGGCCGAATCCACGCGTGCGTTCGCGGACTCGCCTCACCGCTTTGTTCAGATTGCGGGCACGGCTAAGAACTCCGCGATCGTCGTGCCGAGGGTGTCTTCTGAGAACCGTGATTATCTGCCGGTTGATCTCGTGACCGGCGACTACGTCATCGGCGACCGAAACTTCGCTCTTTACGACGCGCCCCTATGGAACATGGCGCTGATCGTTTCCCGTCTGCACTGGGTTTGGATAGGGACGGTTTGTGTCCGCATGCGCACTGACTTCTCTTACTCCAACACGTTAGGCTGGAACACTTTCCCGGTCCCACTTCTCACAGAAAAAAACCGGGGCGATCTCAATCGATCGTCGGAAAACATTCTGATCGCGCGTGAACGACATTTCCCGTGCACGATTGCCGAGCTTTATGATGCGAAGATCATGCCGGACGATCTACACGAGGCGCATCGCCAAAACGACGAGGTAGTCGAAAGAATCTACTTCGGTCGTCGGATGAAGAACGACACCGATAGGCTAGAAAGTCTGTTCGCGCTGTACCGTAAGGCGGTGGCATAATGAGTGGATTTGCCCATAATCTTGTGTCGGGCACGACAACATTGTCTGAGATCGCGCGGGTGCGAGTTGCAATTTCGGCAGACAATTTCTTCGGATGTTTCGCTTACGCAACTCAGTCAGGCTTCAGAGTATTCGAGTTGAGCGTCGGAAAGAATTTTTGGACTGAAACCAAGTCGCGATGGCTGTTTGGTATCGACTATGGCAGGACGGACCCGCGCGCATTGCGCGAGATTGCCGATCGCGCAAACACGGAAGTTCGGATCTATGACGGGCGTTTTGTCGTGGATCGAGCCAGCTTTGTTCCGCGTCGCGACTTCCACTCGAAAATCACGATGATGGAGAACACGGCTTCCGATAAGCAGGGCATTGTGCTCGGCTCCGGCAATTTCTCGTACAATGGTTTTCGACGTAGTATAGAAGCCGGGTCGGCCATCATAGCCACGACCAAGGTCGACTTCAATGAGCACATTGAACCTGTCCGCTCGGTGTTCGAGGAATTGTGGGAGGGCTCATGTTCGCTGGACGATATCGCGGAGAATTATCAAACGCGTCTGGCCGACCTGATCAATTCACGAGATACGAAGAGATCGATCAAGCCAACTGGTCCGATTACGGGCTTTTGGATCGAGGCAGGCTATGTCACCAAGAACCGTGGGCAGGACAAGCCGGGAAATCAGATTTTTGCTCCCAATGGCTTCCGAGGCTTTTTCGGCCTCAAGAAGGGCAAGAGCAGCTCGACCAACATTGGCGAAATCAACTTCGAAACTGAGACGGGTCCGAATGTCACGAAGAATTATCGAGAGAATGACAATGGCATGGAAAAATTGACCCTGCCGATGCCGGAGGATCATGGGTTCGGCGTATATGATGGCAAGGTGTTAGTCTTCGAGCCGAAAGGAAAACGCTTTTTGTTGACTGCAGTTGAGCTCGGGGATTTTGAGCTAGTATATGGCCATCGGCTTGCGAATCTTAATAAAATGACCGGGGGAAGACGCTTCGGGGAGCTAATTTAGCTATGGTTTCTATCCCGTCCGTCTCGGTCTCCTATGCCCGCAATGGCAGCTCCACCAAGGCCAACGCCTTTGGGATGCGCCCCATGCAGGAGCGCGCCTATGAGGCGCGGCGAGCAATACCTCCCCATCAAGTCTCGCCACCCGCCGACCTTCGTGCCGCGCACGAGCGCAACGACGAGGTGCTGGAACGCATCTACCTCGGCCGGCGGTTCAGGAACGACACCGAACGGCTGGAAAAACTGTTCGCCCTCTACACGAAGATGACGGCCGACAAGACCTCGGGTCGAAGCGCGCCACGCAAGGGGAAGGTTTTGCAGGCACGGGCGCCGTGACGAGCCGCTTCGAGTGGGACCCGGAGAAGAACCTCGCCAATCGGAGCAAGCATGGCATCAGCTTCGAGGAAGCCTCCACGATCTTCGACGGTCCCGTCCTTTCGCACGAGGACGGCAGCGACCCCGGTGAAGCAAGGGAGCGAAGCTACGGCCTCATCGGCGGCCTTGTGGTAGTCTGCGTCATCCACACGGACCGGGACGGCGCGACACGGATCATTAGCGCGCGCAAAGCGACGAAACATGAACGGAAACTCTTCGATGCCTATCTCAAGAGAGCGTCTCGCTGAGATCCAGGCGATCGCCGACCAAGACATCGACACCTCGGATATTCCCGAGGCCGGCGAGGCGTTCTTCGTGAAGGCAAAGCTCCGGATGCCGGAAGGTCAGGCAGCATCCGGCACCCGCGCCGATGTCGTCGGCAGACAGCCGGCGAGCTTCTCCGTGCCCTCCGTCTCGGTTTCCTACGCCCGCAACGGCCGCTCGACCAAGGCCAATGAACTCGGCATGAGGCCCATGCAGGAACTCGCCTACGAGAAAAGGGGCGAGCAATACCTCCTCATCAAGTCGCCCCCCGCGTCGGGCAAGAGCCGCGCGCTCATGTTCGTCGCACTCGACAAGCTCCACCATCAGGGGCTGACACAGGCCATCATCGTCGTGCCGGAGAAAGCCATCGGCGCGAGCTTCGCCGACGAGCCGCTGACCCGCTTCGGCTTCTGGACGGACTGGACCGTCGCTCCGAAATGGAACCTCTGCAACGCGCCCGGCACCGATGGCGGCAAGGTCAATGCGGTCGGTGCCTTCCTGGCAAGCCAAGACCGCGTGCTGGTCTGCACCCATGCGACCTTCCGCTTCGCCGTGGACAAGTTCGGGGTGGAGGCCTTCGACGACCGCCTGATTGCCGTCGACGAGTTCCACCACGTCTCGGCCAGCCCGGGCAACAAGCTCGGCCTGCATCTCGGCCAGTTCATCGCTCGCGACCGCGTGCATATCGTGGCCATGACCGGCTCCTATTTCCGGGGCGACGCCGAAGAGGTCCTCGCCCCGCGCGACGCGGCGAAATTCGATACTGTGGTCTATACCTACTACGAGCAGCTCAACGGCTACGACTATCTGAAGCAGCTCGACATCGGCTATTTCTTCTATTCCGGCTCCTATGCCGACGACATCCTCAAGGTGCTCGATCCGGCCGAAAAGACGATCGTCCACATCCCGAACGTCAACGCGCGCGAAAGCACGAAGGACAAGTTCCGAGAGGTCGAGCACATCATCGAGGCGATGGGCGAGTGGCAGGGGACCGACCCCGCAACCGGCTTCCAATTGGTGAAAACGCCCGAAAACCGCATCCTCCGGATCGCCGACCTCGTCGACGATGATGCCGCCAAGCGCGAACGGGTCTCCGCCGCGCTGAGGGATCCCGCGCAGAAGAACAACCGCGACCACGTCGACATCATCATCGCGCTCGGCATGGCCAAGGAAGGCTTCGACTGGATCTGGTGCGAGCACGCGCTGACGGTCGGCTACCGGTCGAGCCTCACCGAGATCGTGCAGATCATCGGCCGCGCGACCCGCGACGCGCCGGGCAAGACCCGCGCGCGATTTACCAACCTGATCGCCGAGCCGGACGCTTCCGAGGAGGCCGTCACCGAGGCCGTCAACGACACGCTGAAGGCCATCGCGGCGAGCCTGCTGATGGAACAGGTGCTGGCGCCTCGCTTCGAGTTCAAGCCGAAGAACCCCGCGAGCGGCCCGGCAGAAGGGTTCGATTACGGGGAAGGCGGTTACGACCCCACGAAGTGCAATGTCGGCTTCGACGAGGAGAGCGGGCAGTTCCAGATCGAGATCAAGGGCCTGGTCGAGCCGAAGAGCGAAGAAGCTGCCCGTATCTGCCGGCAGGACCTCAACGAGGTGATCGCCGCCTTCGTCCAGGACAAGACGACGATCGAGCGCGGGTTGTTCGACGCCGATCTGGTGCCGGAGGAGCTGACCCAGCTCCGCATGGGTAAGATCGTCAAAGACAAGTATCCGGAGCTGGACGAAGAGGACCGGGAAGCCGTACGACAGCACGCCGTCGCGGCCCTGAACCTCACCCAGAAGGCCAAGGAAGTCGCCTTGGGCGGAAGCGACGGCGAGAAGAGCCCGAATACCGGGTTCGTCGAGGGCGTCCGCAAGTTCGCTATGGATGTGCGCGAGCTCGATATCGACCTCATCGACCGCATCAACCCGTTTGGCGAAGCCTATGCCATTCTCGCCAAGACCATGAGCGAGGAGAGCCTGAAGCAGGTCGCGGCCGTGATCGCCGGCAAGCGCACCACCCTGACGCCGGACGAGGCGAAGGAACTCGCGGTCCGGGCGGTCCGGTTCAAGAAGGAGCGCAGCCGGTTGCCGTCGGTCAGTTCGACCGACGCCTGGGAGAAGCGGATGGCCGAGGGCGCGGCGGCCTTCGTCCGGTTCAAGGACGAGGGGCGTTATGAGCGAGCTTGACCTCGACGAGCTGCGCTCCGAACTCGACGACTTCGCCCAGCCCGAGAAGAAGGGCGGTCGCTCTGCCCGCGACGAGCGAGTCATCGCCGGCTTCGAGGAGATCCAGCGTTTCGTCGAGCAGCATGGCCGTGCGCCGCAGCACGGGGAAGACCGCGACATCTTCGAGCGGCTGTATGCCGTGCGCCTCGATCGCCTCCGCGAGCTGGCCGACTGTCGCGCCGTGCTTGAACCGCTGGACCACCAAGGGCTGCTGGGGACGGCGGAGGTGGTGTCGGCGGAGCCGATGGATGATGACGACCTTCTTGCAGAGCTTAGCGGCATGGCAGCCTACTCCGACGTCAGGATACTGCGCCACGTCCGCGCGAGCGCCGAGAAACGCGCGGCCGAGGAGATCGCCAATCGGCAGAAGTGCGAAGACTTCGATACCTTCAGGCCGCTGTTCGCAGCCGTTCAGGACGACCTAAAAAGCGGGGTCCGGACGACGCGGCCTTTCGTGAAGGACGCTGGCTTCCTGAAGGCCGACATCAAGCAGGGCCAGTTCTTCATCCTCGGCGGACAAACCGCCTATGTCGCCGAGATCGGAGAGGCCCTTAAGGCGCCCAATGGCGAGCTGGATGCAAGGCTGCGTGTGATCTACTCGAACGGCACCGAAAGCGACCTGCTCCTGCGTTCGCTGCAACGGGCGCTCTACAAGGACGAGGCCGGGCGACGGATCACCGAGCCGGCAGCCGGGCCGCTCTTCGCCGACAACAACGAGGAAGGGGACGAGGCCAGCGGCATCGTCTACGTGCTGCGCAGCAAATCCGATCATCCGGCCGTCGCGGCCCATCGCGACGTGCTGCACAAGATCGGCGTTACCGGCAGCGATGTCGCGCGGCGGATCGCCAATGCCCGGCTCGATCCGACATTCCTCATGGCGGAAGTCGAGATCGTCGCGACTTACGAGCTCTACAACATCAACCGGACCAGGCTTGAGAACCTGATTCACCGCATCTTCGGCGCGGCGCGCCTCGACATCGAAATCAAGGACCGCTTCGGCCAGCCGATCATCCCGCGCGAATGGTTCCTCGTGCCGCTATTCGTCATCAACGAAGCCATGGAGCGGATCAAAGACGGAACGATCACCGGCTACATCTACGCCCCACAAACAGCCTCGCTGCAACAGGCCGCCGAATAGACAAACTCACTGCCGTGCAGTTGTAGGAGACGATGCCGTGCGGGCGGCTAAGCCTACTTCCCGGTCGCCTACGGCTGTCGCACTCCACCCCTCAAAACCCCCTCCGCCTGTCTACCACGTGCCGCAACGCCTCCCCTCGCTCCACCCCCGCGATCTGTCCGGCGATGAGGTCGGCGATTGCCGCGGGGTCGGACAGGGCGGCGTTGTGGGGGGTGATGGTGACGGCGGGGTGGCGCCAGAGGTGGGAGGCGCGGTCGAGGGGTTCGCGTTCGAAGACGTCGAGGGTGGCGGCCAGCAGCGTGCCGTCGTCGAGGCAGCGCAGGATGTCCGACTCGCGCTGCAGCCCGCCGCGGCCGGCGTTGACCAGCACCGGGCCGCCGAGGCGGCCGTCGCGGGCGAGGCGGCGGAACAGCGCGGCGTCGAGGATGCCGGCCGTGTCGGGCGTCAGCGGCAGCAGCACGACCAGGATGTCGGTGCGGGCCAGGAACGGGCCGAGCCCGTCCGGGCCGGCGAAGCTCGCGAGCCCGGGCAGGTGCTTCGGCGTCCGGCTCCAGCCCGCCACGTCGAACCCCACCATCCCGAGCTTCGCGGCGGCGTCGAGGCCGAGCACGCCGCGGCCCATCACGCCGACCCGTACCCCACGCGCGGCCGGCTGCGCGGCGTCGTCGGCCCAGCGCGACTCGCGCTGCTGGCGCCGGTAGCGCCCGGCCTGGCGATGGTGGAGGAGGACGTGCAGCAGCACCCATTCGCTCATGCGGGCCGTGAGGTCGGGGTCGACCACGCGGGCCACCGGCACGCCGGGCGGCAGCGCCGCGTCGGCCAGGAGATGGTCGACGCCCGCCCCGAGCGAGAAGATGGCGCGCAGCGACGGCAGGCGCGCCAGGGCGCCGTGCGGCGGCTTCCAGGCCGCAACGTAGCGCACCGCGGCGGGGTCGACGTCGTCGCCGAGCGCCGCGACCCGCAGGCCGGGCAGGCGTGCCTCCAGAGCCGCGATCCAGGGTTCGGCCTCGCGCCGGGACGCCCCGACCGAGACCAGCAGCGCGGGGTCGCGACTCATGGCGCGGCTTCCGCCACGATGCGCTCGATCACCGGGTGACGGGCCGACGGCGGCGCGTCGCCGATGCGGCAGGCCCGGCGCAGCAGTGCGGCGGCGGCCGGGGCCGCGCCCTCGCTGCGGGCCAGCACGGTGCCGAGCGGCCGGGCGCCGGCCCGCGCGACGCCGACCGGGGTGCCGAGCGGCGCGAGACCGGCGAAGCCCACGGCCGGGTCGATGGCCTCGCCGGGCCGGGTGCGTCCGGCGCCGAGCCCCACGGCCGCGATGCCGATCAGCCTGGCGTCGATCTCGACCACGAACCCGTCGCGCTCGGCGAAGACGTCGTGCCGCACGGGTGCTCGCGGCAGGTGGTGGTCGGGCCGCTCCAGGAGGTCGCCCGGGCCGCCGAGCGCCCGCACCATCCTGGCGAAGCGTTCCGCGGCGCCGCCGCCGCGCAGGGCCGCCTCGATCAGCCGGGCGCCCTCGGCGGCATCGGCCGCGAGGCCGCCGAGCCGCAGGGCCTCGCCACCGAGCGCCGCCGTCACGGCGCCCACGCGCTCGTCGACGAGGTCCCCGGTCAGCACCCGAATGGCGTGGCGCACCTCGACGGCATTGCCGGCCGCGTCGGCCAGGGGCTGGTCCATGTCGGTGATCAGCGCCGTGGTGGGCAGGCCGGCGCCCGCCGCCACGGCGACGAGGCTGCGGGCCAGACGGCGAGCATCTTCGATGCTCGCCATGAAGGCGCCCGAACCGGTCTTCACGTCCATCACCAGGGCGTCGAGCCCGGCGGCGCGCTTCTTCGACAGGATCGAGGCCGTGATGAGCGGGATCGATTCCACGGTCGCGGTCACGTCGCGCACCGCATAGAGCCGGGCGTCGGCGGGCGCGAGGTCGGCCGTGGCGCCCACGATGGCGCAGCCGCACTCGCGCACCACGCGCTGCAGCTCCGGCACCGCGAGCGCCGTGCGGTAGCCCGGGATCGCCTCGAGCTTGTCGAGCGTGCCGCCCGTGTGGCCGAGGCCGCGGCCTGAGATCATGGGCACGAAGGCCCCGCAGGCCGCCAGCGCGGGCGCCAGGATCAGGCTGACGTCGTCGCCGATGCCGCCCGTGGAATGCTTGTCGAGCACGGGGCCGGCGAGCGCCATGCCGCGCCAGTCCAGCACCGTGCCGCTCAGCGTCATGCTGCGGGTCAGCGCCACGGCCTCGGCCCGGTCCATGCCGCGCCAGAACACCGCCATGGCGAAGGCCGCCATCTGTTCGTCGCCGACGCCGCCGTTGACGATCCCGGCCACGAAGGCCTCGATCTCGTCCGCCGTCAGGGCGGCGCCGTCGCGCTTGCGGCGGATGATCTCCTGGGGCAGCACCGAGGGCCGCGCGGCCGCGTTTTCGGGCCGGCCGTCAGCCATCGTGGCGCCCCCGCAGAAAGGCGGCGAGCAGCCGCGCGAGGTCGGTCGCGCCCGACAGCGCGACGCTCTTGGTCTCGGCATGGCTCGGGTTGCCGCCGCCGATGCCGGTGGCGAGATTGGTGATCAGCGACAGGGCCGCGACCTCGAGGCCCAGGCGGCGGGCCAGGATCACCTCGGGCACGGTCGACATGCCGACGAGGTCGGCACCGAGGAGCTTCGCCATCCTGACCTCGGCCGGCGTCTCGAACGAGGGTCCGGCGAACCATATGTAGACGCCCTCGCGCAAGGGTGCGACGCCGGCCTCGGCGGCGGCACGGCGCAGCCGCGCCCCGAGCCGCGGGTCGTAGGCGTCGGCCAGGGCCACGAAGCGGTCGTCCCCGCCGGCGCCGATCAACGGGTTCGCGCCGGAAAAATTGATGTGGTCGGCGACGAGCGCCAGAGAGCCCGGCGACCAGTCGGCGTGCAGCGAGCCCGCCGCATTGGTCAGCACCAGGCTGCGCAGGCCGAGGCGCGCCAGGGTGTTGAGCGGCACCCGCATGGCGGCGGCGTCGCCGGTCTCGTAATAGTGGGCGCGGCCCTGCATCACGGCGACGCGGGCGCCCTCCCACGTGCCGACGACGAGCCGGCCGCCGTGGCCCGACACGCCCGCGGCCGGAAAGCCCGGCAGGTCGGCGTAGGGCACGGTGATCGCGTTCTCCAGCGCGTCCGCGATGGGGCCGAGGCCGGTGCCGAGCACAAAGGCGGTCTCCACGGGTTCGGTGACGCCGCGCCGCTCGAGCACCGCGACCGCCTCGTCGGAGTCGCTCACTGCGTCAGCCCCCCACGAGGCCGAGGTGGTCGGGCCCGAAGCTCACGGGCAGGAGTTGGTCGAGCGTGAAGGCGCGGCGCGGCCCCTCCGGCCCCGCGACGTGGATCGGCGTGTCGGGCGCGGCGAATTCCCGGATGCGCTGGCGGCAGCCGCCGCAGGGCGTGACCAGGGCGTCGCCGTCCCCCATCACCAGCACGGCCGCGATGCGCCGCTCGCCCGCCAACACCATGGCGGCGATGGCGCCGGCTTCGGCGCAGGAGCCGACCGGATAGGCGGCGTTCTCGACGTTGCAGCCCGCGAAGACCGCGCCCGACGGGCACGCGATGGCGGCCCCGACCCGGAACTTCGAGTAGGGCGCGTAGGCGCGCGCCTGGGCCGCCTTTGCCGCAGCGAACAGGTCGTCGATCGCCACCATCACCGCTCCTTCATGTAGGGGGTGCCGCCGGCGCGCGGCGGCACCGCGCGTCCGATGAAGCCTGCCAGCAGCACCACGGTCAAGATGCGAGATCGACGTCCCCGGCCTTGTCCGCGGGTGGCGGCGCGACGGCCGTCACCGACAGTCTCACGCCGAGTGCGCCGAACACGCCGAGCAGCGTGCTCATGCGAGGGTCACCGTCGGGGCCAAGTGCTTTGTAAAGCGCTTCCCGCGTGACTCCGGCGGCGCGCGCTACACGCGTCATCCCACGGGCGCGAGCCACGATATTGAGAGCGTCCCGGATCACGGCGGGATCGCCGGTTGCCACCGCGTCGACAATCAGGTCCAGCTGATCCTCCGGATGAGTGAGCTGGTCGGCGACATCGTACGGCATGGTTTCGATGGACATGCGGATCTCAAAGGTCGGACGCGATCGATCGGGCAAGGCGAATGTCCCGCGCCTGTGTGCCCTTGTCGCCACCGCGGAGCAGGATCACGACGGTCTGGCGCCGTCTGGTGAAATACAATCGGTATCCGGGGCCGTGATCAACGCGCAGTTCGCCGCCGCCGCCGACCGACTTCGCGTCGCTCAACAGTCCAAGCGCCACGCGAGCGATGCGGCCTGCGATGCGGCTCCTTGTACGGTCGTCCGGGAGCGCTTCCCGCCACGCCTTGAAGGCGGGCGTCTCCTCGACGTCGAGCATAAGTGAACCATAGTTCACAGGTTAGGGCGAGGTCAATCCACCCGCTCCATCAACGCTCCTTTGTATAGGGAATCCCGCCGGCGCGGGGCGGGATCGCGCGTCCGATGAAGCCTGCCAGCAGCACCACGGTCAAGATGTAGGGCAGGGCCTGGATGGCCTGGACCGGCACCTCGCCCAAGCGGGGGATGACGATCCCCCAAAAAAGATGAAGCTCCGGGAGCACCGTGCCCTGCAGGCGGATCGCGGCCGCGTCGAGGAAGCCGAACAGGAAGCATGTGGCGAGCGCCGGCCAGGGGCGCCACTTGGCGAACACCAGCGCGGCCAGCGCGATAAAGCCCTTGCCGGCCGTCATGTTGGTGAGGAAGCCCGCCGCCTGGCCGACCGACAGGTAGGTGCCGGCGAGGCCGCAGAGCACGCCGCAGATCACCACGGCGGCGTAGCGGATGCCGCGCACCGACACGCCCGCCGTGTCGACGGCGGCCGGGTTCTCGCCGGTGGCGCGAAGGCGGAGCCCGAACCGGGTCCGGTAGAGCGCGAAGGCCGTGAGCGGCACCGCCGCGAGCGCCGCATAGGCCAGCACGTTGTGGCCCGAGAGGAGGTCGCGGTACACGGGGCCGACATAGGGCAGGGCGCCGATCCGCGCGGCCCCCGGCCAGGTCAGGCCCTCGAAGCGCGACGCCGCGGCGGTGAGCTGCGGGGTGCGACCCCCTTCGGCGAACCAGGCGTGGCCAACGGTGGCAGTGAGGCCCGCCGCCAGCATGTTGATGGCGGCCCCCGACACGATCTGGTTGCCGCGCGCCTCGATGGAAGCGAAGCCGTGGGCGAGCCCGAACACGACCGAGGCCGCCACGCCGGCCCCGAGCCCGATCCAGGCACTGCCGGTCGCCCAGGCCGCCACCGCGGACGCGAAGGCGGCGGCCAGCATCTTGCCTTCGAGGCCGATGTCGAAGATGCCGGCCCGCTCGGACCAGAGCCCGGCCAGGCAGGCGAGGATCAGCGGCACCGAGAGCCGCAAGCTCGACGCCAGGATCAGGGCCGCGGCCGCGACGGCGTCCTCCATCAGGGCAGCTCCCCGCCGGGCTCGGCGACGCGCGCCGGCACGGTCGTCTCGCCGGTCTCGCCCGGGCCGAGGCGCGCTGCGAAGAGCCGCGCCAGGCCCCGCCGGAACAGCCCTTCGAGCGCGCCCGCGAAGAACACCACGAGGCCCTGCACCACGACGATCATGTCGCGGGTGATCTTGGGCTCGTCGAAGGCGAGTTCCGCGCCGCCCTGGTAGAGCACGCCGAAGAGGAAGCTCGCCAGCACCACGCCGAGCGGATGGCCGCGGCCCATGAGCGCCACCGCGATGCCGACGAAGCCGTAGCCCGAGGTGAAATCGAGCAGCAGCCTGTTCTGCACGCCCATGATCTCATTGACGGCCACGCCGCCCGCGAGCGCGCCCGACAGCGCCATGCACAGCACCGCGACGCGGGCCGGCGAGATCCCGCCATAGAGGGCCGCCCAGGGGTTCCGCCCCACGGTGCGGATCTCGTAGCCGATGCGGGTGCGCCACACGAAGACCCAGACCGCGGCGGCCGAGAGGAGCGCCAGGACGAAGCTGAGGTTCAGCGGCGTGGTCGGGGCGGCCATGCCGATGGCGGCCAGCACCGACCGCATCGACGGCACCGCGGCGGCCGGCGGGAAAGCCGCCGACTCGGCCTGCATGGAGCCCGGCGCGCGCAGCACGTTGACCAGGAGATAGGCCATCAGGGCCGAGGCCAGGAAGTTGAACATGATGGTCGTGATGACGATGTGGCTGCCGCGCCGGGCCTGGAGCAGTCCCGGCACATAGGCCCAGGCGCCGCCGAACAGCGCGGCGGCCCCGACCCCGAGCGGGAGCAGGAGCCAGGCCGGCAGGGCGCCGCCGTGCAGGCAGACGAGGGCCGCGCCGAGCCCGCCCACATAGGCCTGGCCCTCGGCCCCGATGTTGAACAGCCCGCCCTGGAAGGCCAGCGCCACGGCGAGGCCCGTGAAGATAAAGTCGGTGGCGTAGTAGAGCGTGAAGCCGAGGCCCTCGCCGCTGCCGAGGCTGCCCTGGACGAGTTCGCGCACCGCCACCACAGGATCGACCCCGATGGCCGCCACCACGAGGCCGCCGACCAGCAATGCGGTGGCGACGCTGAGCAGCGGCACCAGGACCACGTCGGCCCAGCCGGGCAGGGGCCGGGCGGCGCTCATGCAGGAAGCGTCAGGTTACCGTGCTGGTCGAGCGGGAAGAACGGGTTGTGGGCGACCTCCCAGACGTGGCCGTCGGGGTCGGCGAAATAGCCCGAATAGCCGCCCCAGAAGACCGTCTCGGGCTGTTTCAGTGCCCTGGCGCCGGCCGCGACCGCCTGGGCGAAGAGGTCGTCCACGGCCTCCGGGCTGCGCAGGTTCTGGGCCAGCGTGACTCCCGAGAAGCGGGGCTTCGCCTCCGGCACGCCGGCGTCGGCCGTCAGCCCCATGTCGGCCATCAAGGCCTCGCGGCCGAACAGCGCGAGCGCCATGCCGTTCAACTGAAAGAACGCGACATCGTCGCCCTGGCTGGCGCTCGACGCGGTCCAGCCGAGCGCCTCGTAGAAGCGCCGCGCTGCGGGAACCGAGGCGACGCCGAGCGTCACGAGGGAGAGTCTCTGCTCCATCACGCCGCTCCTTCCTCCATCCCGGCCATCATCAGGCCGAGGTCGCCCACGAAGGCCGGATCGTCGGCGGCGCCGGGCGGAGGGCGACGGCTGCCGGTGAGGCGGCCGCCGCACATGACGAGGATGAGGTCGCTCAGCGCCAGGATCTCGTCGAGTTCGACCGAGACGACCAGGATCGCCACCCCCGCGTCGCGCAGCGCCACGAGGCGCCGGTGGATGAACGCGATGGCGCCGATGTCGACGCCGCGGGTCGGCTGGCCGGCCAGCACCACCTTGGGGCCGCGCTCCATCTCGCGGGCCAGCACGATCTTCTGCTGGTTGCCGCCGGAAAAATTCGCGGTCTTCAGCCGCGGCGCGATCGGGCGCACGTCGTAGGCTTGCATCTTGCGGGCCATGTCGCCCAGCACGGCCCCTCGGCTGAGGAACGGGCCGGAGCCGAAGCGCGGGTCGCGGTGGATGCCCAGGATGGCGCTCTCGCAGGCCTCGAAGGTCGTCACCAACCCCATGCGGTGCCGGTCCTCGGGCACGTGGACGAGCCCGAGCGCCCCCATGGCGCGAGGGTTGCGCGCGGCGGGGCCTATGGCGCGGCCGTCGACCAGGATCTCGCCCGCCGCGATCGGCCGCATGCCGGCCAGGGCTTCGAGCAGTTCGGACTGGCCGTTGCCGGCCACGCCGGCCAGCCCTGCGATCTCGCCGGCCCGCAGCGTGAAGGAGACGTCGTCCACGACCTTGAGGCCGTTGGCGTCGAGTGCCGTGAGGTTGCGGACGTCGAGCCGCGGCGGGCCCGGCCGGGCTGGTGGGCGCGCGACGGTGAGCGACACGCGGCGGCCCACCATGGCGTCGGCGAGCCTCGCCGGCGAGGTCGCGGCCGTCTCGACGGTCTCGACCATTGTGCCGCCGCGCATCACCGAGACGCGGTCCGTGACCGCCATGATCTCGCGCAGCTTGTGGGTGATCAGGATCACGGTCTTGCCCTCGCGCTTGAGGGTGCGCAGCATGTCGAACAGCCCGTCCGCCTCGGCCGGAGTCAGCACGGCCGTGGGCTCGTCGAGGATCAGGATCTCGGCCCCGCGCAGCAACGCCTTCAGGATCTCGACCCGCTGCCGCATCCCGACCGCGAGGTCGCCCACGAGGGCGTCGGGGTCGACCGCGAGGCCGTAGAGGCGCGCGAGTTCGGCGAGGCGGGTCCGAACCCGCGCGGCACCGCGGCCCAGCAGGGCACCGCCTTCGGCTCCGAGCATCACGTTGTCGAGGACGCTCAAGGTGTCGACCAGCATGAAATGCTGGTGCACCATGCCGATGCCGTGCCGGATCGAATCCTTCGAGGCGGCGATGCGGACCGGCTTGCCCCCGACCCGGATCTCGCCCGCATCGGCCTCGTAGAAGCCGTAGACGATCGACATCAGCGTCGACTTGCCGGCGCCGTTCTCGCCCACGATGCCGTGGATCGTGCCGGCCAGCACCGACAGGTTCACATCGCGGTTGGCCCGAACGGGGCCGAAACTCTTCGCGATGCCGACGAGGTCGAGGGCGGGAGTCATGGCCCTAGCCTAGAATGACATCTCCGACATGGCCAGCCCTTCATCACGGCGTCGGGAGTCCTCAAATCCCAGGTTTTATGACAGAAGACCCACACCCGGCAGAGCGATTAGGGCTTCTCGTGCGTTTCCTTTCAATCATGGTCTCGTGCTAGACGTCATCACAGACTAGGGTTAGCATCACTACGAACTCAGGATTGATAGCATGGCCGATGATGCTCCAGTTCACCCCTCGACAATCCCGTTGCTTTACGCGGACGGTGTTCTTAATTTATTTAACAACAAGGATGTAGTTAAATTCTACCTAACTCGCTCTAGTCCGCCAGTACAGAGCATGGTGCAAGAAGCGAGTAGTGCCATTGCTCAGATCGTAATGCCGATGAGAAGCTTTATAGAAACAGTTGCGTTCTTTCAGGTAAGTGCTAGGGAGATGATCGAAAGGGGGGTTTTTAGTCAAGAAGAACTCAATGAGGCTATGAAGCTGCAGGAGGATTGAAGTTGGCGACGAACGTGGCATTCGATACCAGACGCGCCAACGCTGGAGCTAGCTTATCGGCTAAGCACGCAACAGGATTTTCGTTTTCCCGACCTAACGTGAGTCGTATAGAAGCGCTTTGGCTGAATTCTCTAAACCCTGGAATCTTCCGGCGGCATCGAATATCCGATCTGATGTTCGTCCACCTGACTCGAACCGTCTACGACGGGGATTTCAGCTACCCCGCGGGTACCACAGGAACCGTCGTCTACTGCTACTCTGACGGAACCGGATTTGAGGTAGAAGTTAGCAAAGGGCGGCACGCTGTGCTCACGTTATCTTATAGCGAAATCGAACCTGTGCGAGGGAGCCTTGCCGAAACTACTAGGGAAGCGCGACATACGTCCAGATAAGATATATAAGTACCTCCTCAATCCTGATCACCCCGACGGGGCTAGCAAGGAAAGATTCTTCACATCGTTTGGCTTCGAGTCCTCTCGGGGAGATTTGTTATCCCATGCTATAAACGAACATGCTGAAGAACGAGAAATTGCAAAAGAGGTTGTCTCTCCCCACGGTAGGAAAACGATCATACGCTGTAAAATCAAAACACCCGATGGTGGAAATCCGTGCATCTTCGCCGTTTGGATCCAGGAGGAGAAAGCCGAGGAACAAAGCTTCGTGACGGCCTATCCGGCCGAGAAAGACGATTGATCCTCCAAGGCTCCCTGAAAGCGCAGCGAGTCGGACCGGACGGGCTGCCGGGCATGGGTTCGAAGCGGGCGAAATGCCGGACCCGCTCGGCTTTATCGAGGGTGTCGAGCCCGACGCATGCGGCCCAGCGCCGATTTTGGTATCACACGTCGGCCCGCGAAGTTCGCGGGGAGGACGGGATCGCAGAAGCCGTTCCAACGCGAGACGGCGCGCCGAGGGACGGAACTCCGGTGCTACCGCTCATCGGCCTCGCCGGATCAGTCGGGGCATTTGTTGTCGACCATGTAGTCGTGCACGGCGATCTTGCCCGACTCGATGTCGGCGGTGGCCGCGTCGGCCGCCTTCTTCATGTCGGGCGTGATCAGGTCCTTGTTGAACTGGTCCTGGGCGAAGCCGACGCCGTCCTGTTGCAGCCCGAGCACCGAGATGCCGGGCTTCCAGGCGCCGTTCTTGGCGTCCATGAAGGCCTTGTAGACCGCCACGTCGACGTGCTTCAGCATGGAGGTCAGCACCTTGCCGGGAAACAGGCCGTTCTGGTCGGAATCGACCCCGATGCCGAGCTTGCCGGCATCGGCCGCGGCCCGCAGCACGCCCACCCCGGTGGCGCCGGCCGCGTGATAGACGACATCGGCCCCACGATCGATCTGCGACTTGGCGAGTTCGCCGCCCTTGACCGGGTCGGTCCAGGCCGCGCCCGTGGTGCCGGTCATGTTCTGCAGCACCTCGGCCTTGGGGTTGGCGTATTTCACGCCCTGCACGTAGCCGCAGGAGAACTTGTGGATCAGGGGAATGTCCATGCCGCCCACGAAGCCGACCTTCCCGGTCTTCGACGCCTTGGCGGCCAGGAGCCCGACCAGGAAGGAGCCCTCCTGTTCCTTGAACACGACGGACTGCACATTGGGCTTGTCCACCACCATGTCGACGATGACGAATTGCGTGCCGGGGAACTCGGCCGCCACCTTCTCGATGGCGCTGGCTTGGCTGAAGCCGATGGCCACGATGGGGCTCAGTCCGTCGCGGGCGAACTTGCGCATGGCCTGTTCGCGCTGGGCGTCGTTCTGGATCTCGAAATCGCGGAACGCGAGGCCGGTGTCCTGCCTGAATTTTTCGGCCCCGTGGAAGGCGCCTTCGTTGAAGCTTTTGTCGAACTTGCCGCCAATGTCGTAGATCAGCGCCGGTTTCGCATCCGCGGCTGATGCCGGAGCGACCGGTGCGGCGAACGACGCTAGAACCGCGAGGCTCGCGCCCGCCGTGACACCTGCAATCCCCATCGTCGCCATGGCCACGCCCTTCCCTGACACGCCCCGGCGTGCCTTCCAACCCGCAACATGGCATGGCGCGTGCCAGCCGCAAAGCCGGGGTCCGGCGTGGGTCGCGCGTCGGCTTCGACCTTGCATTTGGCCGGCAGGGAGCGCGAATGACGCCGGACCGTCTCTGCTTCGCCATACGGAAGCAAGGACGCCGCGTGCACCGCATCGTCGGCCACGCTCAAAGGAGAACCGCGGCATGATCACGTTCTACTACAACATGGCTCCGAACCCCATGAAGGTCGCTCTGTTCCTGGAAGAGGGGGGGCTCGACTACGTCACGGTGCCGGTCGACAGCCGCAAGGGCGAGCAGCACGCCGACAGTTACAAGGCCATCAATCCCAACGGCAAGGTGCCGGCCATCGTGGACGGCGACGTCACCGTCTTCGACAGCAACGCCATCCTGCTCTACCTCGGCGAGAAGACCGGCAAGTTCATGCCGCCGGCCGGCGGCAAGGCCCGCGGCGAACTCCTGTCCTGGCTGATGTTCGTGGCTTCGGGGATCGGGCCCTATTCGGGCCAGGCCGTGCATTTCAAGCATTTCGCGCCGCAATCCCAGGACTACGCGATCAACCGCTATGCCCACGAGGTCGACCGGCACTGGGGCATCGTCGACGCGCGGCTCGCGCGGCAGAGCTTCATGCTGGGCGATGACTATTCCATCGTCGACATGTCGGTGTGGGGCTGGGCCCGCATGCTGCCCTTCGTGATCGGTGAGACCGCCTGGAGCAAGCTGCCCAACGTCAAGCGCCTGCTCGACACGGTCGGCGCCCGCCCGGCCGCGCAACGCGCCGAAGCCCTCAAGGAGAAGCACAGCTTCAAGACCGAGATGGACGACGAAGCGCGGCGCCACATGTTTCCGCAGAACGCGACCTACAAGCCGAAGGCGGCCTGAGCCTCCCCACGGCCGATGCGATCCGCAGCCGCGGATGAGCGAAGAGTTTTCGGGTTAGGCCCGCTGTCCCGTCGCTATCCGCCGCACGTCACGGACCGACTTGCTCGTGGCGTCGAGGGCGGGCCGGCGCGTCGGCCGAGGTCATCGTGACGGCCTCGGGAATTGCAGGACGATGGTCGCGAGAGGAGGCAGCGTGAGGCTCAGCGACTCCCCGTGGCCTTGCGCCGCGATCCCGTCGGTCGTCACGCCCCCATCGTTGCCGAGGCCGCTGCCGCCGTAAGTGCTCCCATCCGTGTTGAGCACCTCGCGCCAGTGGCCTGGCTCCGGTACGCCAACGCGGTAGGCTTGCCGAGGCACGGGCGTCATATTGCTCACGACGAGGAGATGCGAGGTCCCGTCGGCGGTCTGCCGGACGAAGCCGTAGATCGAGTTCCGTGCGTCGTCGCCCACCACCCAGCGAAAGCCCGCCGGGTCGGCGTCGGTCGCATGGAGCGCCGGCTCGCCCGAATAGAGACGGTTGAGGTCGGCGATGAGCATCTGAACGCCCTTGTGGGCGGGTACGTCGAGCAGGTCCCAGTCCAGCGAGGCATCGTTGTTCCACTCGGCCCATTGTGCGATCTCGTTGCCCATGAACAGCAGTTTCTTGCCCGGGAAAGTCCACATCCAGGCATAATAGGCCCGCAGGTTGGCGAACTTCTGCCAGTCATCGCCCGGCATCTTGCGGATCATAGATCCCTTGCCATGCACCACTTCGTCGTGGCTCAAGGGCAGCATGAAGCGTTCGGTGTAGGCGTAGACCATGCCGAAGGTCATCAAGTGGTGGTCGTAGCTGCGGTAGACCGGCTCCTTTTCCATGTACTGGAGCGTGTCATGCATCCAGCCCATGTTCCACTTCAGATCGAAGCCGAGGCCACCCTGCTCGACCGGGGCCGTGACGCCGGGCCAGGCGGTCGATTCCTCGGCGATGACCAGTGCGCCGGGCTTGCGCTGCGCCACGATGCTGTTGAGATGCTTGAAGAACTCGACCGATTCGAGGTTCTCCCGGCCGCCATACTTGTTTGGCACCCATTCGCCGGCCTTGCGGCTGTAGTCCCGGTAGAGCATCGAGGCGACGGCGTCGACCCGCAAGGCGTCGACATGGTAGCGCTCCAGCCATTCGAGCGCGCTGGCGATGATGAAGCCCTTCACCTCGCTGCGGCCGAGGTTGAAGATCAGCGTGTTCCAGTCCTGGTGGAAGCCTTCCCGCGGATCCGCATGCTCATAGA
>JAABUT010000806.1_pt1 | contig 42744 bp, 46 predicted proteins | sample 5559281 | NCBI WGS metagenome assembly JAABUT01 (sample SAMN10711880, study PRJNA513359) | rock metagenome | isolation source: Antarctica rocks | place: Antarctica: Victoria Land, Ricker Hills nord | collected 2016-01-04
TCGTCGTCGTGCCCGCGCACCTCGGCCTGCCCCCCGCGTTCGGAGTCCGCGACGCGCTCAGCGGCGCGGAGTTCACCTGGCACATCGGGCGCAACTTCGTCGGCCTCGCACCCGGCGGCGCCCATGTCCTGGAGCTCGCATGAGTGAGGGCCCGCGCACCGAGACGCTGCTCATCCCCCAGCGGGGCGAGGCCGCATCCCCCCCGCCCTCCCACGGTCACTGGTTCGAGGCCGACCCTCTGTGGTTCAAGCGCGCGGTCTTCTACGAGATCCACATCCGCGGGTTCTTCGACTCCGACGGCGACGGCTCCGGGGACTTCCGCGGGCTGACCGAGAAGCTCGACTTCCTCCAGTGGCTCGGCGTCGACTGCGTCTGGCTGCTGCCCATCTACCCCTCCCCCCTGCGCGACGGGGGCTACGACATCGCCGACTTCAACGCGATCCACCCCGACTACGGCACCGTGGAGGACTTCCGCACGTTCGTGGACGCCGCCCACCAGCGAGGGATGCGGGTCATCGCCGACCTCGTCATGAACCACACGTCGGCGGACCACCCGTGGTTCCAGCGCGCGCGCTCCGCCCCGCCCGGCTCCGAGGAGCGCGAGTGGTACGTGTGGTCCCACGACCCCACGCGCTACTCCGGCGCGCGCATCATCTTCGTCGACACCGAGGCCTCCAACTGGACCTGGGACGACGTGGCCGGCGCGTACTTCTGGCACCGGTTCTTCTCCCATCAGCCCGACCTCAACTACGACCATCCCCCCGTCCGGGAGGCGATGCTCGACGTCCTGCGCTTCTGGCTCGACCTCGGCCTGGACGGCTTCCGCCTCGACGCCGTGCCCTACCTCTTCGAGCGGGAGGGGACGAACTGCGAGAACCTCGAGGAGACCCACGCGTTCCTGCGCGAGGTCCGCGCCACGGTGGACCGCGAGTTCCCCGACCGCGTCCTGCTCGCCGAGGCCAACCAGTGGCCCACCGACGTGGTGCAGTACTTCGGGCAGGGCGACGAGTGCCACATGGCCTTCCACTTCCCCGTCATGCCGCGGATGTTCATGGCCGCCCGGCGCGAGGAGGCAGCGCCCATCTACGAGATCCTCGCGCAGACGCCCGCGATCCCCGGCAACTGCCAGTGGGGGCTGTTCCTGCGCAACCACGACGAGCTGACCCTCGAGATGGTCACCGACGCCGAGCGCGACTACATGTACGCGGAGTACGCGCGCGACCCGCGCATGAAGCTCAACCTCGGGATCGTCCGGCGGCTCGCGCCCCTGCTCGACAACGGCCGCCCCGACATCGAGCTGCTGACCGCGATCCTGTTCTCGCTGCCCGGCTCCCCCGTCCTGTACTACGGGGACGAGATCGCGATGGGCGACAACGTCTACCTCGGCGACCGCGACGGCGTGCGGACGCCCATGCAGTGGACGGGCGACCGCAACGGCGGCTTCTCGCGCGCGGACTTCGCCCAGCTCTACGCCCCGCCGCTCATGGACCCGGTGTACGGCTACCAGGCGGTCAACGTCGAGGCCCAGCTGCGCATCTCCACGAGCCTGCTGCGCTGGCACCGGCGCTTCATCGCGCTGCGCAAGGAGCACCCGGTGTTCGGGCTGGGCACCTACGAGCCGCTCTCGCCGTCCAACCCCCGGGTCTTCGCGCACGTGCGCCGCTACGAGGAGGACGTCGTGCTCTGCGTCCACAACCTCGCCCGCTCGGCCCAGGCGGTGGAGCTCGACCTCTCGACCTGGCAGGGCCGGCATCCGGTGGAGATGTTCGGGCGCTCGCGATTCCCGCGGATCGGCGAGCTGCCCTACCTGCTCACCCTCGGGCCTCGCGGCGTCTTCTGGTTCCGGCTCACGGAGGAGGCGGGATGATCGAGGTCACCGAGGCGCCCCTCGCCGCCTGGGTCGAGTCCCAGCGCTGGTTCGGGGCCAAGTCCCGGGACGTCGCGCACTTCACCGTGCTCGAGTCGGTGACCTTCCGCGAAGACGTACCGCAACTCGTGACGGCGTTCGTCGAGGTGCGCTTCGCGGCCGGGACCCACGAGATCTACCAGGTGCCGCTGGGGCGCCGGCCCACCGACCAGGGCTGGACCGACGGCGTCGTGGAGGAGCGCGACGGCTGGACGGTCTACGACGCGCTGCGCGACCCCGAGCTCGCGCTGGCGCTCCACGCGAGCATCCGGGCGGGGGACGAGAAGTGGGGCTTCCATGCGGTCCGGGAGCTGCCCGTCGCGCACCGGGTCCGCGCCGTGGGGGCCGAGCAGTCCAACTCCTCGCTGGTGTTCGACGAGATGACGGTGCTCAAGCTCTACCGCCGGATCGGCCCGGGCGAGAACCCCGAGCTCGAGCTCCTGCGCTTCCTCACCGCCCACGGTTTTCAGCACATCGCGCCGCTGGCGGGCTGGTACGAGATCGCCGGGCGCACGATGGACGCGACCCTGGGTGTCCTCCAGGACTTCGTCCCCGGCGGGCAGGACGGCTGGGCGCTCGCGCTGCAGGACCTTCCCGGCTTCCTGCCGCGGGTGGAGGAGCTCGGTACGGTCACCGGGGAGATGCACTCGGCGCTCGGCTCGGACGCGATGGATCCAGACTTCGCCCCCGAGCAGCCGAGCGTCGAGTCGCTCGCCCTGCTCACGGCGACGATCGACGAGGAGATCGAGCGGATCTTCCTCGAGCTGCCCGACGATGAGGTGCTCGGCCCGATCGCCCATCGCGGCGAGGAGGTGCGCGAGCGGCTGCGCGGCCTGGGCTCGGTGGCCGCCGCGGGGCGCGTGATCCGCCACCACGGCGACCTCCACCTCGGCCAGGTGCTGCTCGGCCCGCGCGGCTGGGTCGTGCTCGACTTCGAGGGCGAGCCGGCCCGCTCGCTCACCGAGCGCCGCCGCAAGCGCTCACCGCTGCGCGACGTGGCGGGGATGCTGCGCTCCTTCGCCTACGCGGAGGCGGCCACGCCGGGGGCCGAGGGTTGGGGGTCCGCGGCCCGCGAGCGCTTCCTGCCCGCCTACTTCGACGCGGTCGACGCCGCTCTGCTGCCCCCGAGCCAATCCGCCACGCACCAGCTCCTGGCGATCTTCGAGCTCGAGAAGGCGGTGTACGAGCTGCGCTACGAGCTCGACCACCGCCCCGACTGGGCGCCGATCCCCGTGGCCGCGATCGTGGCGCTGCTCGAGGTCGAGGCGTGAGCTCCGAGCTCGACCGCATCGTCGCGCGCGAGCACTCCTCCCCGCACGACGTCCTCGGCGCGCATCCGCACGCCGACGGGGTGCTGGTCCGGGCGTTCCGCCCGGGCGCCCAGGCCGTGCGGGTCCTCGCCGGTGGCCGCTCCGAGGACCTCGAACTCGTCCACCCGGGCGGCGTGTGGGCGGGGACGGTGGCGGGGTCGCTGCCCCTGGCCTACGAGCTCGAGGTCTCCTATCCCGACGGCGGGGTCTACACGCTGCTCGACCCCTACGCGTTTGCGCCCACGCTCGGCGAGCTCGACCTCCACCTCGCGGGCGAGGGGCGCCACGAGAAGCTCTACTCGCACCTCGGCGCGCACGTGCGCGAGGTGGCCGGCGTGGCGGGCACGGCGTTCGCGGTGTGGGCCCCGGCCGCGCGGGCGGTCTCCGTGGTCGGCGACTTCAACTCCTGGGACGGGCGGCTGCATCCCATGCGCGCGCTCGGCGCCTCGGGGATCTGGGAGATCTTCCTTCCCGGCGTGGGCTCCGGTGCCCACTACAAGTACGAGATCCTCGCCCCGGGCGGGGAGATCCGCCACAAGGCCGACCCCCTCGCCTTCGCCTGCGAGGTGCCGCCGGGGACGAACTCCGTGGTCTTCGCCTCCGAGCACGAGTGGGGCGACGTCGCCTGGGTCCGCAGGCCCGATCCCCACGGCGCGCCCATGTCGATCTACGAAGTCCACCTGGGCTCGTGGCGACCCGAGCTCGGCGGCTACCGCGAGCTTGCCGACGCCCTGGCCGCCTACGTGACCGACCTCGGCTTCACCCACGTCGAGCTCATGCCGGTGATGGCGCACCCCTTCGCGGGCTCCTGGGGCTACCAGGTGACGGGGTACTTCGCGCCCTCGCCGCGCTGGGGCTCGCCCGACGACTTCCGGCTGTTCGTCGACCGCCTCCATCAGCACGGGATCGGGGTGATCCTCGACTGGGTGCCCGCGCACTTCCCGCGCGACGACTGGGCCCTGGCGCGCTTCGACGGCAGCGCGCTGTACGAGCACGTCGACCCCCGACGGGGGGCTCACCCGGACTGGGGCACGCTCGTGTTCAACCTCGGCCGCCACGAGGTGCGGAACTTCCTCGAGGCCAACGCGCTGTTCTGGTGCGACGAGTACCACGCGGACGGGATCCGCGTCGACGCCGTGGCCTCCATGCTCTACCTCGACTACTCGCGGCGCGAGGGCGAGTGGGTCCCCAACGCGTTCGGTGGCCGCGAGGACCTCGATGTCGTCGGGTTCCTGCAGGAGATGAACGAGACGCTGCACGGCCGGGTGCCCGGGGTGCTGTCGGTGGCCGAGGAGTCGACGGCGTGGCCCGGGGTCTCGCGGCCCACGTACCTTGGCGGCCTGGGCTTCGGCTTCAAGTGGAACATGGGCTGGATGCACGACACGCTCGGGTACTTCGCCGAAGACCCCGTGCACCGGCGCTACCACCACCATCAGCTCACGTTCTCGCTGATGTACGCGTTCTCGGAGAACTTCGTGCTGCCGCTGTCGCACGACGAGGTCGTCCACGGGAAGGGCTCGCTCTACGCGAAGATGCCGGGGGACGCGTGGCAGAAGCGCGCGAACCTGCGGGCGCTCTACGCCTACATGTGGGCGCACCCCGGCAAGAAGCTGCTGTTCATGGGCGGAGAGCTGGCCCAGGAGCGCGAGTGGTCGGCGGAGTCCGGGCTGGACTGGCACCTGCTCGAGGACGCGGGCCACGCCGGGGTGCAGTCCCTCGTGCGCGATCTCAACGGCGCGTACTCAAAGGAGCCCGCGCTCTGGGCGCTCGACGCCGACCCGGCGGGGTTCATCTGGCTCGAGGCCAACGACGCCGAGCGCAACGTCGTCGCCTTCGCCCGCACCGACGGCGCCGGCCGGTTCCTCGTCTGCGTCTGCAACCTCTCCCCGATCCCCCGCGAGGCCTACCGGGTCGGCCTGCCGAGCCCGGGGCACTGGCGCGAGGTCCTCAACACCGACGCCGGGCACTACGGAGGCGGGGACGTGGGGAACCTCGGCGGTATCGAGGCCGCCGCCCCCGGCTGGCACGACCAGCCCTTCTCGGCGGACCTCACGCTCCCCCCGCTGGGGGTGCTGTGGCTCGTACCGGGCGGGTAGAACCATCACAAACACACAAGTCCCGGCCTTTCGGGGGCACGGAACTCCCACGTCTCCGCCGACTTCTGCGCGTGAGACTCCAACTCATGTCCCGAACCGAACGTGCCGCCAACCTCGGTGGGGTCGTCGTGCCCTTCGCGGGTGTCCTCCTCGCCATCGTCCTGCTGTGGAACCGCGCGGTGGACGGGATCGACCTGACGATCCTCGTCGGAACCTACTTCCTCACCGCCCTGGGCGTGACCGTCGGCTTCCACCGGCTGCTCACGCATCGCTCCTTCCAGACCCACCCGTGGCTCGAGCGCGCCTTCGCTGTCATGGGCTCGCTCTCCGCCCAGGGCTCGGTCCTGGACTGGGTCGCCGACCACCGCAAGCACCACGCCCACACCGACCAGGAGGGCGATCCGCACTCGCCGCACGTCGGGCACGGCAGCGGGCTCGGCGGCCTCTGGCACGCGCACACGGGGTGGCTGCTCGAGACCCAGGGCCAGGCCGACTGGCGCAAGTACGCCCGCGACCTCTACGAGGACCCGAAGATGAAGCGCATCGCCAAGCGCTTCCCGCTCTGGGTGGCCCTCTCCCTGCTCATCCCGACCCTCGCCGGCTTCGCCCTGCACGGCTTCACCCTCTCAGGCGCCCTGCGCGGCCTGGTGTGGGGCGGCCTCGTGCGGATCTTCCTCCTGCACCACGTGACGTGGTCGATCAACTCGGTCTGCCACTTCTTCGGGTCGCGGCGCTTCGACCTCGAGGACCACTCGACCAACGTCGCCTGGCTCGCCATCCCCTCGCTCGGCGAGTCCTGGCACCACAACCACCATGCGTTCCCCCGCTCGGCCCGGCACGGGCTGCGGCCGTGGGAGATCGACCCCTCCGCCGTCGTCATCGGCGCGCTGGAGCGGGCGGGTCTGGCGTGGAACGTCGTCTCGATCACCCCGGAGCGCCAGCGCGACAAGCTGCGCGCGCCGGCCACCATCCCCGTCTGACCGAGAGCGGCTCCGGGCGAGCGTCACCGGCGAGGGCTGACCCGGAGCACGACGACCGCCTCGTCGTCGCGGGGGACCCCGCGCGCGAAGTCCTGCACGACGCTCTCGATCCGATCGGCGAGCGCTTCGGCGTCGACCCCACGCGCCTGCTGTACGGCCGCGCGCAGCCGCTCGTCGCCGAAGAGCTCCTCACCGCGGCGGGCCTCGGTGATCCCGTCCGTGTGGAAGACGATCGCGTCCCCGGGAGCGAGGCGGACCTCGGCCCGCTCGTGGTTCACGTCTCCGAAGAGCCCGAGGAGGTCGCCGCGGACGGGCACCGCCTCGATCCCCCCGTCCGTCCGCAGCACGAGCGGGGGCGGGTGCCCGGCCGAGGCGAGCGTGAGCGCCCAACCGTCGCCGTCGGGGCGCAGCGTGGCCAGGACGACGGTGCAGAAGCGCTCGCCGTCGCCGTGCTGGAGGATCGCGGCGTTGAGGGACGCGAGGATCGTGACCGGGTCGCGCTCGCGCAGGGTGATCGCCCGGATCATGTTGCGCGCCATCCCGTTGAGGACCGCGGCCTCGGTCCCCTTCCCCGACACGTCGCCGAGCGCGAGCGCCCACTCCCCCTCCCCTGCCTCGAAGACGTCGTAGAAGTCCCCCCCCACCTCGGCGGCGTCGCCCAGCGGCCGGTAGCGGACGGCGAGCTCCATATGGGGCATGCTCGGCAGCCGTCGCGGCAGGAGCCCCTGCTGGAGGACATGGGCGATCTCCGAGACGCGCTCGTAGAGGCGCGCCCGGTCCAGGGCCTGGGCCACCTGGAGCCCGAGCGCGAGCAGGAGCTCGCAGTCCTCGGGACCGAAGTCGCGCGGTGCGGCGAACCCGAGCTTGAGCGCCCCGAGGGCCCCGCGCCGTAGGAGCAGGGGGACGGCCGCCCACGCCTCGTTCTCGACGTCGGGGGTCGGCTCGCCGTAGCGCTGCCGCCACTCCTCCCGCGAGCCCACCGCCACCACCCCGCCGGACCGGATCGCCTCGGACAGGGGGCCGGGGACCGCGCCGAGCGCCAGACCGTCCCACCGGGGGGCGCGGTCGCTGTAGCCCGACGCGTCCGTGATGTGCAGCAGGCCGTCCTCCACCTGCACGAGCGCCGCGACCTCGGCCCCAAGCACCGCACGCGCCTGCTCGACGGCCACTCGCGCCACCGCCTCGGCGTCCACCGCGGCCGTGAGGCCTTCGGCCAGGGCGGCCAGCCCGCGGGCCCGTGCCGCCGACGCGCGCTCGCGCGCGAGCAGCGCCCGGCGCTCGGTCACGTCGGAGAGGAACACGGACAGACCGCCCTCGGAGGGATACGCACGCACGGCGAACCAGGTCGCGAGCAGAGCCGAGTACTCCTCGAACTCCGCGGGAGCGCCCTCGTCCATCGCGCGCTGGTGCTGCGCCCAGAACGGCGACCCGACCGCACCGGGGAACACGTCCCAGATCGCCTCCCCGAGCAGCTCGTGGCGGGGATGGTCGAGGAGCGTCTCCGCCCGGTCGTTGACGTAGGTGAAGCGCCCGTCGGCATCGAGCGCGAAGAACGCCTCGCCGATGGAGGACAGGATGCGGTCGAGCTGCTCACGGGCGGCGCGCTCGGAGCGCAGCGCGGCCTCGAGCTCGGTCTCGGTTTCTAGGCGTACACTCACGTCCGGGCGGATCCTACGCTGGAGCGCGTGGACCGTACTGGCTCGGGCGGCGGGTGATCGATTGATCTCCGACGCCCTCTCCGCGCTGCTTCCACCCCCGGCGAGGGTGCTCGAGGTCGGAGCCGGGCGGGGCGAGCTGGCGGCCGAGCTACGCCGCCGCGGCTACGACGTGCACGCGATCGACCCGGGACCGAGCGCGCCGGGAGTCGAGCGCGTCGCCCTCCGCGAGCTTCGCGCGGCGCCGGCGTCCTTCGACGCGGCGGTCGCCGTGCTCTCCCTCCACCACGTCAAGCCACTGACGCCCTCGCTCGCACGCCTCGCCGAGGTCGTCCGGACGGACGGCGTGCTCGTGGTCGACGAGTTCGACGTCGGAGCCTTCGACGAGCGCGCGGCGGAGTGGTTGCTGGCGCACCGTCGCGCCGCCGGGCACGGCACCGACGAGGCGCCCCCTGACCTTGTCAGCGAGCTCCGTGACCACCTGCATCCCCTCGCCCGGCTGATCGACGGACTCTCGGCCGGCTTCGCCCTGGACCCACCGGTGCGCGGGGCTCACCTCCACCGCTGGGAGCTGCCGCCGGGCCTCGAGGAGGAGGAGCACGCCCTGATCGCAGCGGGAGGCCTCCCCGCGACGGGAGCGCGCATGCGCGGGAGGCGCCGCTAGAAGGGTCTCGCCGGCACCCCGACGACGACGTCCCCGGCGGGAGCCAGGTCGAGCGGCACGATCTCGCGGCCGAGTGGGCTCAGGGAGACCGGGATGAGTTTGAAGTTGGCCAGGCCGAGCGGGATGCCGATGACGGTCAGGCAGAGCAGGACGCCGGTGAGCACATGCCCGAGGGCCAGCCACCAGCCCAGCAGTACGAACCACAGCACGTTGCCGACCGTCGAAGCGGCACTGGTCGGGTCGCCGCACGACCGTCCTCCCGAAGGGCCAGAGGGCGAACCCGGCGATGCGCAGGGCGGCGATCCCGAACGGGATGGTGACGACGAGCAGGAAGCAGACAAGGGCGGCCAAGCAATACGCGATCGCCATCCAGAGCCCGGCGAACACGAACCAGATCACGTTGAGCACCAGCCTCATGGGCCAGAACGGTATCCAGGAGCGCGACGCCGTAGCGTCCGCCGCCCGCCGCCCTCCCGCGTCAGCTCACCATCCGGGTGGCGTCGGGACCCCGAAGTGCCGTGGCGCAGTTGCAGATCATCCGTCAGGCACCGGACCCGACGACCACCGATGCTCCCCACCGCCGCGAGCCCATCCGCCGGATAGTCAGACAGAGCCGCGGACTACGCCGTTCCGCTGCGGATCCAGCTCCGGACGCCCCCCTCGGGGCTCCAGCTCGCGAGGTGCGTCTTCCCCTCCTCGATCCGCATCCAGCCGAGCGGTCGACGTCGACGGCGAAGAGGTGGAAGTCCCCTTCCGGTCGCCAGCCGATGGCGGCCTCGAGCGCGACGCCGTAGCGCTCGCGGGCATCGGCGTCGCGGACGTCCCGCGCGCAGCCGTAGACCTTCGCGTCGCCCTCGTCCCCGTCCTTCGAGACCACGATGCTGTGGACCACGCAGCGTGGATCGCGGAGCAGGTCGCGCGCCTTGAGGGAGCCGGGCATCATCCCGAGCTCGAGCTCCCCGTCGACCACGAGGGGCTCGACGGGCGAGATGCGCGGTGAGCCGTTGGCCCGCAGCGTGCCGAGGAGGACCAGCCCGGGGTCCAGGAGTCGCCGGACGCAGCGCTCGGCGAGGTCGGGCGCGGCCACGGTGACGTCAGCCCAGCGGGGCACGCCCCTCAGGGTGACAGGAGCGCAGCGCAGCGCTGCGCGCGAGGAACTGGCGGGCGCTGCGCGGTGTAGGTCTCCGACACGTCAGCCGCCGACTGGGCGAAGATGGGCGGGTGGGCGACGAGCGCGCGCAAGCCGAGCTGGCGGCCCTGGGGGCGTTCATCCGCGCCCAGCGGCTCGCCACGGGGCGGTCGCTCCGCGACCTCGCCGAGACGACCGGCGTCTCCAACGCGTACCTCAGCCAGCTCGAGCGCGGCCGCCACGAGCCGTCGCTCCGGGTGCTCCGTGCGGTCGCCGACGCGCTCGGGGTGCCGCTGGCGACCCTGCTCGCACGCGCGGGAGTACTCGATGAGGACGGCCCAGCGACGCCCCCGCCCCTCGATACCGAGCGAGCGATCCTCCACGACCCCGGCCTGTCCGAGCCCCAGCGCTTTGCGCTGCTCAGCGTGTACCGGAGCTTCCGGCCCCGACCGTGATCTGCGTTGCATATCACCCATTGCGTGATATAGTGCGCAGCCGTGCCTCCCATCGCCTGGCAGGATCTCTATGCGTCCAACCGCGCGGCCATCGCCGGCCGCGCGCGGCCCTCCCGCCGCTCGGAGGCGGAGCGCCGCTGCGTGGTCCACGCGCCGGCGAACCTCCACCCCGCGACGCCCGTGCCCCTCGTCGTCGTGCTCCACGGTTGCACGCAGGACGCGGCGAGCATCGCCGCCGGCACCCGGATGGACGACGTCGCCGACCGCGCGGGCTTCGTCGTCGCCTACCCCGAGCAGACGCGCTCGGCAAACGCGCAGGGCTGCTGGAACTGGTTCGCCTCCGCACACCAGGCGCGCGCCGGCGGCGAGCCCGCGCAGCTCGCTCACATGCTGCGGGGCATCACGGCGGACACGGCGCGCTGGACCATCGACCCGCGGCGCGTGTTCGTCGCCGGCATGTCGGCCGGAGGCGCGATGGCGGCGGTGCTCGCAGCGACGCACCCCGACATCGTCGCCGGCCTCGCCGTGCACTCCGGCCTCGCCTTCGGCGCGGCCACGGGCCCGGCTCGCGCCTTCTCCACCATGGCCCGGGGCGCGGGAGATCCGGCCCGGCTGGGAGAACAGGCCGTGCGGGCGATGGGCCGTCACGCCCGTCCCGTCCCCACCCTGGCGATCCATGGCAGCGCGGACCGGCTCGTCGCCCCCGTGAACGGCGACCAGGTGACCGCGCAGTGGCTCGCCGTCAACAGGCTCCTCTCCGGCGGTGATCACGACCCGGGGAGACCCACAGCGCGGGTCACGGGCGGAGTGCGGGACGGTCACGCGTTCGAGCGCTCGCGGTGGCAGGACGCCGACGGGCAGATCGTCGGGGAGAGGCTCTGCGTCGAGGGCCTCGGTCACGCCTGGTCGGGTGGCGCTGCGGGCCACTCCCACACCGACCCCCGCGGCCCGAGCGCGAGCGAGGCGATCTGGGCCTTCTTCGCCCAGGTGGCGCAGAGGACGAGCGGGCCCATCGCGCGGCCGCTCGCGTTGTCATCCGGCTCCTCCCGGTAGCCGTCACGGCGCGTGCAGCGCCGCGGGCGTGGCGTCCGGCGCGAGGTGGCGCAGTTCGGCGGGGTCGCGCGCGTGGCCGGCGAGGCGGGACTCCAGGCGTTCGCGGTGGCCGGAGAAGCGCTCGCGGGCGTAGGGACCCGCGAGGGCGTTGGTCTCGAGGAACGCCCAGTCCGAGGCCTGGACGGCGAGCAGCTCGCGGACCGTCCCGGCGTCGACGCTCCGGTCGGCGACGACACGCAGCTCGGCGACGCGGGCGGCCCACGCCAGGTCCGCGACGGGCGGCCCGCTCCAGGTCGAGAGATTGCGCGGGCGGCCCCAGGTGGTGACGGGGAGCGCGGCCGGCGCGGCGACGGGCGCGAAGTCCTCGAGCGCGGCGTCGAGGGGCGCGACCCGCAGCCCGCGGGCCTCGGCCGCCTCGAGGACCGCCGCGAGCCACGCCGGGCCCTCGTGCCACCAGTGGCCGAGCAGCTCGGTGTCGAGCGCGCAGACCACGAGCCCCGCGCGCTCGCGCACGCGGGCGACGAAGTCCTCGGCGTGCTCGCCGACCCGCGTGAGCGCCCGCGCCGGGTCGTACGGAGTCCCGTCGTTGGCCCACGCGTTGTGGCGGTGCTCCGTGAAGTGGTGGTAGTCGCGGTACGCCGGATCGGCGGGGTAGCCCGCGTCGCTCCACACGAGCTCCACCACCTCCCGGTCGAGCGGCACCAGCAGCGGCCCGGCTCCCGTGCGCAGCGGACGGCGCGGCGCGCCGAGCACGTCGGTGAGGTCCACGCAGACCGCGCGCGTCCCCGCCTGCTCGAGCAGCGGGTCGAGCCACGGCCCGTGCGCGCACTCGGGCAGCCAGAGCCCACCGTCCCACCCGCCGCCGCACCGGCGCCGGTGCGACGTGACCCCGGTCTCCAGTTGCAGGCGCACGCCGGCGTCGGTGGCCAGCAGCGGCAGGACGGCGTGCGTGGCGGCCGAGGTCCAGCTCGCGTGAGCGGCGAGGTCGGCGAGGAGGTCACGGCGTGCGAGGGCATCGGCGGCGCGCGCGTAGCCCGCGGCGGAGTGCTCGAGCGCAGCGGCCTCCCCGGGGTCCGCCGTGGACGCGAGGTCCCGCCGGTGGCTCTCGGGCCGTACCTCGCGCAGGAACGCCGCGCACCGCGCGAGCGCCCCGGGCGCCTCGAGCTGGTCGAGCAGGACCGGCGTGGCCGACACCGTGACCATCCCCGGGTGCTCGTCGAGGACGTCGAGCAGGGGGAGGTAGCAGGTCGCGATCGCCTCCCACAGCCACTCCTCCCCGAAGGGCCACGTCCCGAAGCCCTCCACGTAGGGCATGTGGGTGTGGAGGACGAGGGCGAGCGCTAGGTCCGGCACACCGCGAGGAAGTCGAGCGCCTGATCCAATCCCGTCCCCCATCCCCCGCCGGTCTTCAGCGCGAAGTCCCGCGCCGAGATCGCCGGCGTGAAGCGCTCGTAGAACGGCTCGGTGATCCCCAGCGTCCCGTGGATCCGGTCCCACCCCGTGCGCAACGCCCACCCGTGCACGCGCAGCTTGCGCGCGTGGAAGAGGCCGCGCAGCGTCACGTCGCGGAAGTGCCGCGCGCACAGCGCCCGCAGCTCCTCCGCGCGGTACTCCCTGAGGTGCCACGGGTTCTCGGACTTCTCCGCCCCGGGCGGCGCGAGCGTGAGGAGGTTCGGCGTCGTCACGTAGAGCGTGCCGCCGGGGCGCAGCATCTGCGCGATGTGGTCGAGCACGGCGTCCGGGTCGTGGACGTGCTCGATCGTCTGCAGGAAGGCGACGGCGTCGCATTCCCGGCTCCACGTCTCCGCCGGCCCCCGCTCGAAGGAGAGGTTGTCGCGGGTGTAGCGCAGGCGCGCGTGCGCGAAGGCCTCCGGGTTGGCGTCGACCCCGACCACCGACCGCGCCCCCCTGGCGATGACGTCCGCGCCATAGCCCTCCCCGCACGCGAGGTCGACGACGTCCCGGCCGATCGTCCGCGCCCCGATCCACTCGTAGACCGCGAGGTGACGGCGGAACCAGTAGTTCTCCTCGGGGACGTCGGGGAGCGTGCGCTCGCCGGTGAGCGCGAGCGGCGGCACCCCCTCGGGCTGGTCGCGCTGGACGTGACGAGGCTCGGCGCTCAAGCGGCGCCGGAGGCTACGTGAAGTACGCGACGAACCACATCCGGGCACACTCCCAGGGCTCACCAGCGCACGAGCGATCACACGTGAAGAGGCGGTCGACCGCCTCCGGACGGGATGGGTCGAGGGGCTGCTGTCCCTCGACACCTTCGAGCAGCGCGTGGCCGGGGCCCAGCGGGCCCGGACGCAGGGGGAGCTCCTCGCGCTGCTCGCCGACGTCCTCCTGCGTCCGGTCGCCACACCCCTGACCCGGCTGCGCGATGCCCTCGCCCGCCCGCGCGGTCCCGTCCTGCCGGTGCTGCTGCCCGCCGCCGAGCAGCCGCCACTCCTCCTAGTGCCGCGTCAGGCAACGTTTGCGCGCTTGACCACCTCACGCAGCATTCGATCCTGCGCGTGCCGATTGCTCGATGCGGTTGAGCCAGCTGGCGGAGTGCCGGAGTGGCGGATACCTCAGGGCCTGAGCAGGTCGAGTACGTAAGCGGAGCAGATTGGGCCAGAGCGGACGCGGAGTGGGGCGGATACGCCAGCAACCCCGGCGCGACGTGGCACGATCTCGCAGGTGACCAGCAGACCCGCCGCGGCGCAGCACCTGCGCGACCTCGCGCGGCTGCGCCGCGTCCGCGACCGGATCGACCGGGACTACGCGCAGCCGCTGGACGTCGAGGCGCTCGCCCGCGGCGCGCACATGTCGGCCGGGCACTTCAGCCGCCAGTTCCGGCGCGCCTACGGCGAGTCGCCGTACGGCTACCTGATGACACGGCGCATCGAGCGCGCGATGGCGCTGCTGCGTCGCGGCGACCTCAGCGTCACCGAGGTCTGCTTCGCGGTCGGCTGCTCGTCGCTGGGCACCTTCAGCACTCGCTTCACCGAACTGGTCGGCATGCCGCCCAGCACCTACCGGCGCCAGGCGGCGCGCGCGACGGCGGGGATGCCGCCGTGCGTGGCGAAACAGGTGACCAGACCGATCAGGAATCGAGAAGCGCCGGTCCCGAGCCGCATCTAACGTCGCCGCCATGGACATCACCATTTTCCAGACCCTCCTCCCGCACGACGACCCGGACGCCTCCCTGGCCTTCTATCGCGACGCCCTCGGCTTCGAGGTCCGCAACGACGTCGAATATGGCGGGATGCACTGGCTCACAATCGGCCCGCCCGACCAGCCCGGCACGTCGATCGTCCTGTACCCGCTCGCCGCCACCCCCGGCATCACCGACGACGAGCGCCGCACCATCGCCGAGATGATGGCCAAGGGCACCTACGCCAGCATCAACCTGGCCACCACCGACCTCGACGGCACCTTCGCGCGGCTGCAGGCCGGCGACGCCGACGTCGTCCAGGAGCCGACCGAGCAGCCGTACGGGGTTCGCGACTGCGCCTTCCGCGATCCCGCGGGCAACCTGATCCGCATCCAGGAGCTGCGCTGAGCCAGAAGTACCGCTCGAAGCTGTTCAGATCGAGCCAGGCGACGCCGACGGAGACCGCGAAGGCGGCCCCGCCTAAGAGACTGGAGACGCGATGAGCATGGCCACGAGGACGGACACGCAGTCGCCTGCGCTACACGTTGCCGACAGCCACGATCTGATCCGCGTGCAGGGCGCGCGCGAGAACAACCTCAAGGACGTCAGCGTCGAGATCCCGAAGCGCCGGCTGACGGTGTTCACCGGCGTCTCCGGCTCGGGCAAGAGCTCGCTGGTGTTCGGCACGATCGCCGCGGAGTCGCAGCGGATGATCAACGAGACCTACAGCGCCTTCGTGCAGGGCTTCATGCCGACGCTGGCGCGGCCTGAGGTCGACGTGCTGGACGGGCTGACGACCGCGATCATCGTCGACCAGGAGCGGATGGGCACAGACCCCCGCTCCACGGTCGGCACCGCGACCGACGCCAACGCGATGCTGCGCATCCTCTTCAGCCGGCTCGGGCAGCCGCACATCGGCTCGCCCCAGGCGTTCTCCTTCAACGTCGCCTCGATCAGTGGCGCGGGCGCGGTCACCCTCGAGCGCGCCGGCCGCACGACGAAGGAGAGGCGAAGCTTCAGCATCCTCGGCGGCATGTGCCCGCGCTGCGAGGGCCGGGGCTCGGTCAACGACGTCGACCTCACCCAGCTGTACGACGACTCGAAGTCGCTCAACGAGGGCGCGCTCACGATCCCCGGCTACAGCATGGACGGTTGGTACGGGCGGATCTTCACCGGCTGCGGCTTCTTCGACCCGGACAAGCCGATCAAGAAGTTCACCAAGAAACAGCTCGACGACCTCCTCCACAAGGAGCCGACCAAGATCAAGGTCGACGGCACCAACCTCACCTACGAGGGCCTGATCCCGAAGATCCAGAAGTCGATGCTGTCCAAGGACGTCGACTCGCAGCAGCCGCACGTCCGCGCCTTCGTGGAGCGGGCGGTCACCTTCACCACCTGCCCCGAGTGCGACGGCACCCGCCTCAGCAAGGAGGCTCGGTCCTCGAAGATCAATCAGATCAACATCGCCGACGCGTGCGCGATGCAGATCAGCGACCTGGCCGAGTGGGTCCGCGAACTCAAGGAGCCGTCGGTGGCGCCGCTGCTCGAGGCGCTGGGGGAGACCCTCGACTCGTTCGTGGGGATCGGGCTGGGCTACCTCTCGCTCGACCGGCCGTCGGGCACTCTGTCGGGCGGTGAGGGGCAGCGCGTCAAGATGATCCGCCACCTCGGGTCGTCCCTGACCGACGTCACCTACGTCTTCGACGAGCCGACCGTCGGTCTGCACCCCCATGACATCCGGCGGATGAACGACCTGCTGCTGCGGCTGCGGGACAAGGGCAACACGGTGCTCGTCGTGGAGCACAAGCCGGAGACGATCGCGATCGCCGACCACGTCGTCGACCTCGGCCCGCGCGCCGGCACCGAGGGCGGCGAGGCGGTGTTCGAGGGCACCGTCGAGGGACTGCGGGCCAGCGGCACCCTCACCGGCCGCCATCTCGGCGACCGGGCCGCCCTCAAGGAGACGGTGCGGACGCCCACCGGCACGCTGGAGATCCGCGGCGCGACGGCGCACAACCTGCGCGACGTCGACGTCGACATCCCGCTCGGGGTGCTTGTCGTCGTCACCGGCGTCGCCGGCTCCGGCAAGAGCTCGCTCGTGAACGGGTCGATCCCCGCTGGCGAGGGTGTGGTGTCGATCGACCAGGGCACGATCCGTGGCTCGCGGCGGAGCTACCCGGCGACGTACACCGGACTGCTCGACCCGATCCGCAAGGCGTTCGCGAAGGCCAACGGCGTGAAGCCGGCGCTGTTCAGCGCCAACTCCGAGGGCGCCTGCCCCAACTGCAACGGCGCCGGCGTCATCTACACCGATCTGGCGATGATGGCCGGCGTCGCCACCACCTGCGAGGAGTGCGAGGGGAAGCGGTTCCAGGTGTCGGTGCTGGAGTACACCTTCGGTGGGACATCGCCGGGGTGCTGGCGATGTCGGTGACCGAGGCCGAGGAGTTCTTCGGCGACGGCGAGGCCAAGCTCCCGGCCGCGCACAAGATCCTCGACCGGCTCGCCGACGTGGGGCTCGGCTACCTCAGCCTCGGCCAGCCGCTCACGACGTTGTCCGGCGGCGAGCGGCAGCGGCTGGAGCTGGCCACCCACCTGGCCGAGAAGGGCGACGTCTACGTCCTCGACGAGCCGACCACCGGCCTGCACCTCGCCGACGTCTCGAACCTGCTCGGCCTGCTCGACCGGCTCGTCGACTCGGGCAAGTCCGTCATCGTCATTGCGCACCACCAGGCGGTCATGGCGCACGCCGACTGGATCATCGACCTCGGCCCCGGCGCCGGCCGCGACGGCGGCCGGATCGTCTTCGAGGGCACACCCGCCGACCTCGTCGCCGCCCGCTCCACCCTCACCGGCGAGCACCTCGCGGCCTACGTCGGCACCTGACCGAGGCCCTCGCGGACAGCGTGAGACGAGCTCTCTCACCTGTTTCGACTCGTCCCAGTGAACCGGTAACGGGGCGTGTTCGACAGGGGCCAGTGGCTCCACCCGTCGGCGCCTCGGACCTGATCGTCGGGCTCCTTGCTCGTCACGCTCGGCCTCCTGGGGTCCGCATCGCCGTCGTGCTCGACAACTTCAGCCCCCATCTGTCGACGAAGACCGACGCCCGGGTACGGGGCGGCACGTGTACCACCCGTCGACCCCTTTGGTGCGACACCGGGAGCGAGCTTAGACTCGCTCTGTGAGCACCGTGCGCGACTTCCCGCTGTTCCCCCTCGGGCTCGTCGCGCTGCCGACCGAGCTCGTCCCCCTCCACATCTTCGAGGAGCACTACAAGCTCATGATGGGCGAGTGCCTGGAGGCGGGCACGGAGTTCGGGATCGTGTGGCTCGCCGACGACGGGCTCAAGGACGTCGGGTGCGCGTGCGAGATCTCCGAGGTGCTCGAGCACATGGACGACGGGCGGCTGAACCTGCTCACGCGCGGCACCCGGCCCTTCCGGCTCGTCGAGCGCCAGGACGAGCTGCCCTACCCGGCCGGGAAGATCGAGTTCCTGACCGACCGCGAGGAGGACGAGGACCCGGACGTGGCCGGGGAGGCCCGGGAGGCCTACGCCGAGCTCGTCGAGCAGGTCACCGACCGCCGGCCCGACCCCGACGAGCTCGCCGGCATCTCGGCCTACGGGATGGCCGCGACCGTCGACTTCGGCCTCGACGCCAAGCAGGGCCTGCTCGACCTCCGCTCGGAGAACGCGCGCATGCGCTTCGTGACCCGCCTCTTCCGCGCCGCGCGCAAGCGCCTGGACTTCGCCGACCGCGCCCAGGCCCGGGCGCAGACGAACGGCAAGGTGCGCTTCTCGTAGGGGTGCCGGAGTGGAGGGCACCGCTCGGCGAAGCCGAGTGGTCTAATGGCCGCCGGAGGTGGGTCCCCAGGTTGTCTCATCGCTTCAGCCCGCAGACGTCCTTGGCGATCCGCCGGGCGAGCAGCGCGAGGCGGAAGTAGGGCCCGGGCAGCGGCCGGCTCGTGTCGCTCCAGGAGGCCGAGCCCTCCTCGGTCCGCACCGAGTAGGACAGCACGGAGCCCGGGCGGCGCGGGAAGCGCCGGTGCGCGACGAGGTCCTTCTCGGTGTCACGCACGAACCCACGGGCGTCGAGGAGCAGCGGTGAGGGCAGCAGGCGCTCACGCCCCGAGTTGCACCGCACCATGCCCCCGTCGTTGACGACGACGGTGAGCCGCGCGCCCGGGATCGCGCCCGTGCGACGCAGGGCGAGCACGTCGGGCATGTCGACCCCGCACCCCGCCACGACGAGCGCCACCGCCAGGGCCGCGCTCAGACGAAGAGCAGCGTCCATCCCACCGTCTCGGAGAGGAAGCGCGGGGTGGAGAGCACGCCGGCCAGCCGTGCCTCCACCACCCCGCGGTCGAGGTTGCCCGCCTCCACCGCCGCCGCGCACGCGTGCAGGGGGACGAGCTCGGCGGCGAGCGCGCGCAGCTCCGCGAGCGAGCGGGCCAGCGGCTCCCCGAGGCCGGAGCGCGCGGCGAGCTCCTCGGGCGCGAGCAGCAGCAACGGCAGCGCGCCGAAGGAGGCCAGTCCGCGCGCGGGGCGACCCTCGGCGGCGACCGACACGAGCACCGACAGCCCGGCGTAGAGGCGCTCGGGCCGCGGGGTCTCCAGCACGGCGGCGACCATCTGAGCCGAGGACCCTACCCTCGCGGCCATGGGCCGGGAGCTCGACGTCCGGGGCCTGCTCTGTCCCCTGCCGCTCCTGCGCGCGCGGGCGGTCCTCCCCACGCTCGGTCCCGGCGAGGAGCTCGTCGTCCTCGCCACCGACCCCGAGGCGCCCGTCGACCTCGGGGCCCTTGCGGCCGACGAGGACTGCGAGCTGCGCGTCGAGCGGCGGGACGAAGCCCTCGCGCTCGTGCTCCGGAGACGGAGATGAGCCGGGACGCGCTGCGCCCGGGGCGCGGGGTGGTGATCCCGCTCGCCGAGATCGAGGTGCGGGCCTCGCGCTCCTCCGGGCCCGGCGGCCAGCACGCGAACGTCACCGCGTCACGGATCGAGGCGAGCTTCGACGTCGCCGCCTCGCGCGCCCTGACCGAGGAGCAGCGGGCGCGGGTGCTCGGCCGCCTCGGCCCGCGGGTCGTCGCCGTCGCTCAGGACGGACGCTCCCAGGCGCGCAACCGCGAGCTCGCGCTCGAGCGCCTCGAGGCCCGCCTCGCCCGGGCGCTCACCGTCGCCCGCCCCCGGCACGCGACCCGCCCCACCGCCGGCTCCCGCACGCGCCGCCTCGAGGGGAAGCGTCACCGCGGCGACGTCAAGCAGAGGCGCCGGCGCCCGGACTCCGACTAGGCTCGAGCCGCTCCCGCGGGGAGGGCTCACCCCGGGCGCCCCGGCGGGCTTAGGCGCCGAGATCCTTCACGATCCGCGCCCGGTGGTGCTCACGCGTGTAGCCCAGGGCGGCCCAGAACGCGAAGGCGGGCTCGGCGTCCGCCGCGACGAGAACCGAGATGCGGTGGGCTCCGAGGGCGTGCAGGCGCTCCTCCCCGGCCGTGACGAGGGAGCGCCCGATCCCACGGCGGCGGTGGGCGACGGCGACCGCGAGGCGCCAGAAACCGCCGCGCCAGCCGTCCCAGGTGACGATGAGCGTGCCGGCGAGCTCGTGGTCGCACCAGGCGAGGAGGAGCGCGGCCGGGTCGTGCGCGAGCAGCGTGCGCAGCGCGGCCTCCGAGTCCGTGATCGTGGGCACGCTGCCCGCCGCGGTCCACAAGGCGAGGACGGCGGGGAGGTCGGCCTGGGCGGCGGGGCGCAGCGGTGGAGGCTCCACGGTGTCTGGAAGGATGAACGCCCGCGGCTGGGACTTCCCCAGTCGACGCGCACGGGATGGCTAGCCGTCATTCAGACGAGGGCCCCGTCGAATGTTGGGGCGGTGGCGTAGTACCCGGTCGGATCGGGGCTCCACGGTGTTTGAGAGGATGAACGCCCGTGCCGCGCCGTGTCCTCCCGCTGATCCTGCTTGCTGCCATCGTGCCCGCGGCGTCCGCCCGGGCCGCCGTCGACGCCCGCCTGGAGGGCTCGTTCCGCATGGCGGGCCGCATCACCATCGCCCGCGACGTCCGCGGCGAGCACGCGGGCCAGCGGGTCAGGCGGACCTGGCGGGTCGACTCCACCTGCCCGCTCGGGGTCTGCCGGTCGGTCGCGCTGCGCCGGGGCCGCGCCCGGGGGGCGGACCGGCTCGTGCTGCGCCGACGCTCGCCCGGGGTCTACACGGCGCGGGGCTCGTTCACCACGCCGCTGCGGTGTGCGGGGCGGACGTATCGCCGGGGCGGGCTCGTGCTCTTCTCGGTCACGCTGACCATCACCGCGGCCCGGACGGTGCAGACCACCCGGTTCGCCACCGCGATCAGCGCCCGCTACGACAACTCGCGTCGCATCAACCGCACTCCGTGCCCGGGGGGTCTGGGACGCGACGCGGCCCGCTACGGCGGCGCTCGCGCCGGCGCTCTGCCCGCGCCGCCGCGGCCGGACTTCGTCGCCCGGGTCCTCGACCCGGTGAGGCGCAGCGCGGACTTCACCGCGAGCGGGCCCCGCAGCATCGTCGCCTTCACCTGGGACTTCGGCGACCCGGGCTCGGGCCCCGCGGACCTCGCCACCGGCGTCCGCGTCCAGCACGCCTTCTCCGGCTTCGGGGCCTTCGCGGTGACCCTCCAGGCGCTCGACGGCAACGGCCTGATCGGCACCGCCGTCCACCCCCTGGGCTTCTGAGCTCCGAGCCACCCAGCCGGCCGAGGCTCGACCGCCACGCGCAGGCGAGCGGGCTGCAGGGCGTCGAGCGCGCGCTCATGCTCGCCGACCCGGTGGCGCTCTCGAGCCACCTGGAGGCTGACCCGACGGCGGCGACCTCCGCGGTCGGCGGGCTGGCGCCGTTGCTCGTCCTGCTGCGCCGCTCGACCGGCTCGCCCGCGGACGTCCGCGGCGGCGTGCGGCTGCTCCTCGACGCCGGCGCCGACCCGGACAGTCACGCGATCGAGTGGGACGGCCAGGGCCGGATGTCCGCGCTGTTCGACGCGGTCGAACGCGGCGACATCACGCTCGTCCGGCTGCTGCTCGAGCGCGGCGCGACTCCGGACGAGGACGCCTTCTACCACGCCTGCGAGCAGTCGGACACCGCGTTCCTCGACGTGCTCCACGCGCCCGGCTTCGAGGGCATGGTCAACCACAAGCTCGACTTCGAGGACGCCGCCGGCCTGGCCTGGTTCCTCGGCCGCGGCGTCGACGTCGACGCGCACCGCTGCCTGCACCACGCGGTCAGTCGCGGGCGCGGCCTGCCGATCATCACGCTGCTGCTCGATGCCGGCGCGGACGTCAACCTCGCGTGGGACCGCTGGGACGTGGGCCGGCGACCGCTCGCGCTGGCCGCGCGTTGCGGCCATCTCGCCGCCTACGAGCTGCTGCGGTCCCGCGGCGCGACCGCGGACCTCGATCCCGTCGACGCCGCGGTGCTCGCGGTCGCGCGCGGCGAGTCGGTGCGACTGCCCACCGCGGCGTCGCCGTCGCTCGGGAACCCGCAGACCGACGACTACGGATGGATCCTCGGACAGTTCGCCCTGCTCGGACGCACGGATGTCGTGCGGGCCCTGCTCGACAGCGGCATGTCCGTCGACACCCGCGGTTGGAGCAACTTCACCCCGCTCGACCAGGCGGCCATGCACGGGCGGGCCGAGACGGTCCGGCTGCTGATCGAACGCGGCGCGGACCTGCACGACTGCGCGTTCGACACGGAAGGCCCGACGCCGTTGGACTGCGCGGTGTGGGGCGTGCGGAACAACCGTGCCGGAGACGGCGACTACCCGGGGACGGTCGCGGCGCTGCTCGCGGCCGGCGCCCCGACGCGCTCCGTGCCACCGAGCGGCGACGAGGCTGTCGACGCGCTCCTGGTCAGGTAGCGTGGGGGGCGATCGCCACCGAGGCCAGCGCGCGGTTCAGGGCCCCGACGGGACGCTGGGCGGCGGCCGCCGCGCGCAGGCGGGATCCCTGGGTGTGGCGCAGGACCGCGTAGAGGCAGAAGGGCCGAGCGTCCGCGCTGAAGAAGTGCTGGAACCCGGCCTGGTCGGGGCGGGCGAGGAGCAGCGCGCGCCGGCGGAACTGCCAGAGCTCGAGCGGCAGGGGGATCGCGTCCGGGGCGAAGAGCCCCTGCCCGGGCTCCAGCCCCTGCCCGGGCCGGTACTCCGTGAGCACCACGAAGACCCCACCGCGGGGCATGTCCTTCGTCGCGGTCGTCCCGAAGTCGCCGTCGCGGGCGGGAAGCGGGAAGTTCGCGGCGTGCAGGGTCGGGTCGCCCTCCGGGCGCCGGAACACACGACCCTCCCACCCGGGGGGCAGCTCGACCCCGATCCCGTGGGCGGAGAGACGCATCAGAGCGAGAGCAGCGCGAGGAGGACGAGCGCGGCCTCCGCGCCGAGGACCCCGCGGGCCACCGGCCGGGCGCGCCGGGCGAAGCGGCGATGGAAGGCGGTGAGCTGGTCGGGACGGCGCACGTGGGCCGCGAGGAGGGGGATCGCGCCGCGCGCGAGCCCGCCGGCGCCGAGGATGACCGCGCCGCGCCCCGCGGTCCCACTGAGGGCCGCGGCGACGAGGGCTGCGTAGACCGCCGCGGAGTTGACCACGGTGAGGACCCCGGCGCCGATCTGGGCTCCGAACCCCGCGCCGTACACCCATCCCCGCCAGGCGCCGAGCCAGTCCTCGTTGACCTGCCGCCGCGGGCCGGGCAGGCGCCGTCCGCCGCGCGCGATCTCCATCCCCGCGCCGAGGGCGAGCACCCCGCCGAGCACCGCGAGCCGCCATCCCGCTCCGTCGCTCCCGGACAGCAGGCCCCCCAGCGCCCCGAGCGCCGCGCCGAGCAACGCACCCGCCGCCGTGGCGCCGAGCGCGAAGGCGCCGACCGTCACCCTCCAGGAGGATCGCCGGCCCCGCTCTCCGAGCGGGGTGATGCTCGCGAGCATCGACTCGCCTCAGGGCGACCACGCGGCGCGCACCGCGCCGAGGACGGCGAGGACGCACCCCAGGACGAGGAGGGTCACGGATCGCGGACGGGGGGCGCGGCGGGGTAGAGGCTCGGATGGCCCGGCGCGATGCCCGCCGCGGCGAGCGCGTCGTCCGCGCGCCGCGCGCGCTCCGGCCCCGCGCTCCCGGCGGCGCGCTCGTCCTCGAGCGCGTCGCGCAACAGCGACCCGAGCTGCTCCCACCCGGTCGCCGAGCCCTCCCCGCGCACCCGGCCGCCCTCGCACAGGACGAAGTACGGCGAGCCGGGCACGTCGAAGTCCGTCCACGCGGCGGAGGAGAGGACGACGGGCACCTCTCCCGTGGTGAGCTCGCGCAGCCGCGCCGGACTCTCGTGCGAGCCGTCCTTCGTGACCGCCACCACCCGCACGCCCGCGGGTCCCTCCTCCCCCAGCCCGCTCCAGAACGTCTCACATGTCGTGCAGCCCGACGAGAGGAAGGCGAGCAGCGTCGGCTTGCCCGCGAGCGACACGCCCACCGCGTCGCCGTCGAGCGTGAGCCCGGCGACCTCGGGCGCCGCGGGGTCCGCGCGGTGGACGGTGAGCGACGGCAGCGCGGCCGGCTCCTCCTCGCCCAGCGCTCCGAGCCTCCGGAGGATCTCCGCGTGGGAGCGCAGCAGCCCGGCGACCAGGAGCAGCAGGAGCACGAGCAGCACGGTCTCGGCCGCGACGAGGACCGTCATCACGCGCCTCCCGCTCCGGGGAGCTGGCCCACGGCGCCCTTGAGGCAGGGCGCGTCGTGGACGCAGGTGTTGTCGTCCTGCTTGTAGGTGCGGTTGCAGTTGAAGCCGGAGATCTCCGCGGGGTGCTGGCAGACCACGAGCCGGCAGGCGACCTCGGTGGACCCGGGCACCTGCGTGTTGCACTGCCCGTAGCGGAAGGCGTTGCAGCCCACGCGCCGGCGGTCGCAGTCACCCCGGGCGCAGCGACAGCCGCCGAAGTCCTCGCCGGGAGTCCGGTTGCAGTCCACGTAGTAGCGCACGCCCTCGCGCCCGCAGAGCCCGTGGCCGCGGTAGTCCGTGCACTTCCACCAGCCCGCGATGTAGGTGTGCGGCGGGCAGTGATTCGAGCCGCCTCGCGCGATCTCGCAGCAGAACGCCGTGTAGCCGTCGGCGCAGCGGGTCCCGGGCCGGCACCCCGTAGGGCGCTTGCGGATCGCCGCCTCCGCCGTGCCGGGGCGCACGAGGTAGGAGGGCGCCACGGCGAGCGCGGAGCCACCGAGGGCCATCCGCGCGAGCAACCCGCGGCGCGAGAGCCGGCGCTCGAGGAAGCCGCCGGCGGCGCGGGCCAGACGCTCGGTCATCCCGGCGCCTCATCCCACGCCCGCCACAGACCGGGGAGGACGGTGAGCGCAAGGTGGAGCGCCCAGGTGGTCGCCCCGGCGGCGAGGAGAAGCACGGCGGCGACCCCCACGGGCTGTGCGGCCAGCCCGGCCGGCGGCGCGAGCACGGCCAGGCCGGCGGCCAGCGCGAGGGCGAGGTCGATGCCGACGTGGAGCCCGCCCGCGGGCTCTTCGTCCTCCTCCCCGAAGCAGCCACATCCCTCGCCCCGGCGGGCGCGGTACGCGGCCACTGCGGCGAACACGAGGTAGGCGAGGGCGAGCGCCCCGGCCGTCCCCGGACCGGGGGCGAGGACCACCGCGAGGCCCAGGGCGAGCTCCCCGGCGCCGACCACGGGCCGCCCCGAGCGCAGCTTCAGCACGCCGGCGAGCGCGACGAGCCCCGCGGCGGCGAGGAGCACGGGCAGGAGGGCCTCGGGCACCCCTCTTGTCTAGCAGGTCGTCGCGGTGTTCACGCCACCGCAACCGCGCCCCCGCGCCGCGGGTCACCGCCGCCCGTGAGCTCGCCCGTGGCCGGATCGCGCACGACGACCTGCGCGCCCCCGAAGTACATGGAGAGCCCCCCGAAGGGCGAGACCGGCTCGGCCAGTCCGCTCGTGTCCACGCCCGGCTCGGCCCAGACCTGCCCGGCCTCGAAGTGGACGCGCGGTGCGCGCACGGCCTCCTCGGCGTCCATCCCCCGGTCCACGACGTTGACGATCACCTGGAGCACCGCCGAGCGGATCCGGTTCGAGCCCGCCGAGCCGAGCACGACCTCCGGGCGGCCCTGCGCGAGGACGATCGCCGGGGTCATCATGCTCGGCAGCCGCCGCCCCGGCGGGTAGCGGTGGAAGCCGTGGGGGTTCAGGTCCTCCTCGCCGAGCATGTTGTTGAGGTGGACACCGGTACCGGGGACGATCACCCCCGAGCCCACCCCGTTCGAGCAGGTCGCCGAGCACGCCCAGCCGTCGGCGTCCAGGGCGGAGACGTGCGTCGTCGACCCGAGCCGGGAGGACGTGAACTCCGCCGCGAAGCCGGGGTCGGCGAGGCCGCCGAGGAACGCCTCCGTGCGCTCGTCCTGCGCCGCGCGCATCGCACGCACGAGCGCGGGGACCCCGGGAGAGCCGGGCTCCGCGCCGAGCACGGCGAGCGAGCGGGCCACGAGCAGGCCGCCCGCCGACGAGGGCGGCGCGGTGAGGACGCGGGTGCCCCGGTAGGCGACCTCCACCGGCGCGAGCTCGCGGACGGCGTAGGCGGCGAGGTCCTCCGCGCCGAGGATGCCGCCGCGCTCGCACATCCAGCCGGCGATCCGCTCGGCGAGGTCTCCGCGGTAGAAGGGCTCCGCGCCCTCGGCGCCGAAGCGCTCGAGCGCCGTGCCGAGCTCCTCGTCGATCCACCGCTCGCCCTCGGCCAGCAGCCGCCCGGCGGGGGCGAACAGCGCCGAGGCCTCCGGGCTCGAGCGCACGAGCCCGGCCAGGAGCTCGAGCACGTAGGTCTGCCCCGCGTTCAGGACGACCCCGGAGCGCGCGGCGGCCGCGGCGGGAGCGGCGAGATCGGCGAGGGGAATGCTCCCCCAGCGCCCGTGCGCGTGGGCGATACCCGCCGGCGTCCCGTAGGCGCCCACCGACGCCGGCCCGATGTTGAAGACCTGCGTGGTGTCCCCGAAGTCGACGCTCACCGGCTGGAGCTCGGCCCCGCGCTCGCGCCCGGCCCGCCCCGGCGCCTCCACGAAGAAGTCCAACGCGACGGGCTCGGCGCCCGGGGCGGCCACGAGCATGTAGCCGCCGGCCCCGGGCCCAGTGAGCAGGGGCTCGGTGACCCAGGCCATGAGCATGGCGGCGAGGGCGGCATCGACCGCGTTGCCACCCGCGCGCAGCACCGCCGCGCCGGTCTCGGCCGTCAGCGGGTGCCCGCCCGCGACGACGCCGGCGTGGGGAGCGGACGGCGGGATCGGTTCGTTACCCCCGCGGGATGAACTCGGGCACGTCGAGCTCGGAGCGCAGCCGGCGCACGCGCGGCTCGCCCGCGGGCTCGCGCAGCGACCGCTCGGAGCGCCGCTCGCGCCGCTCGACCGGCTCGGGTCGCCGCCGCGGCGCGGACCGGTCCGCGTAGCCCGTGGCCACCACGGTCACCCACACCTGGTCGTCGAGGTCCTCGTCGACCATCGCCCCGAAGATGATGTTCGCCTCGGGGTGCGCGGCCTCGGCGACGGCGCGCGCCGCATCGTTGACCTCGAAGAGCGACAGGTCGCGCCCCGCGGTGATCGACAGGAGGATCTTGTGCGCGCCCTCCATGCTCGTCTCGAGCAGCGGGGACGCCACGGCGCGCTCCGCGGCGTCGATCGCCCGGCGCTCGCCCGTCCCCATCCCGATCCCCAGCAGCGCCGGCCCCGCCTCGGACATGATCGTCCGCACGTCGGCGAAGTCGAGGTTGATGAGGCCGGGGAGCGTGATGAGGTCCGAGATGCCCTGCACGCCCTGGCGCAGCACGTCGTCGGCGACGCGGAACGCCTCCACCATCGACGTCTTGCGATCGAGGACCGAGAGCAGCCGGTTGTTCGGGACGACGATGAGCGTGTCGACCTCCGCGCCCAGCGCCTCGACGCCGAGCTCCGCGGACTCGGCGCGGCGGGAGCCCTCGAAGGCGAAGGGCTTCGTCACGATGCCCACGGTCAGCGTGCCGAGCTCGCGCGCGATCCGGGCCACCACCGGCGCCGCGCCGGTACCGGTCCCGCCGCCGGCGCCCGCGGTGATGAACACCATGTCCGCGCCCTTGAGCAGCGCCTTGATGCGGTCGAGGTCCTCGAGCGCGGCGCCACGTCCGAGGTCGGGGTTCGACCCCGCCCCGAGGCCGCGCGTCAGCTCCTCGCCGATCTGGAGCGTCTTGTGCGCGGCGGAGCCCTGCAGGGACTGCAGATCGGTGTTGAGCGCGAGGAACTCCACACCGGCCACGCCCGCCTCGACCATGCGGTCGATCGCGTTGACGCCGGCGCCGCCGACGCCCACCACGCGGATGACGGGACGGATGACCGTCGTCGGCTCCACCGCCCAGGCCGGGCGCGAGGGCGCCTCGGTCTCGGCCTCCGGCGGCCGGGAACCGGACCCGCCTCCCCGGGCGGGCGGCGCGAGGATGTCGTCGGGCAGCTCGGAGGAGAACGCCGAGCGCAGGCGCTGCTGCGGGGAGGGGACCTGCCGGGGCTCGGGCTCGGGCGCGGCGGGCAGGTCCTCGCGCAGCGAGGGGTGCGGGGGCTCCTCGGAGGGCTCACGTGGCTCCGTGCCGCCGCTCTCATCGGTGCGGCGGAACAGCGCGGCGAGCGGGCCCTCGCGCATGGAGGCGCGCTTCGGGTTCTGGGTCACCGGTTCAAGACCTCCCTGGCCAGCTGGCGGTACGAGTGCGCGGCGATCCCGTCCGGGTCGTATCGCAGGACGGACATCCCCTTCACGGGCGCCTCGGCGAAGCGCACCGTCTTACGGATGCGCGAGGCGAACACCTGCCCGCCGAAGTTCTCCTCGAGGATCTCGATCGCCTCTTTCGCGTGGAGCGTCCGCGTGTCCACGAGCGTGGGGAGGATCCCCTCGATCTCGACGTCCGGGTTCAGGTTCTCGCGGATCATGTCCAGGGTGTTCTGGAGCTGCGCCAGGCCACGCATGGACAGATACTCGCACTGGACGGGGACGATCACCTTGTGCGAGGCCGTGAGGGCGTTGATCGTGAGCAGTCCGAGGCTCGGCGGGGTGTCGATGAAGATGAAGTCGTAGTCGTCGACGATCTCCCGGAATGCCCGCTGGAGCGCCCGCTCACGGCCGATCTGCGTGGACATCGCGATCTCCGCCCCGGCGAGGTCGATCGAGGCGCACGCGACGTCGATCTCACGCTTGCGGATCGTCGACCGGATCGAGACGCCGTGGGCGAGCACGTCGAACATGGAGTGCTCGAGCGTGTCGGGGTCGATCCCCTGCGACATCGTGAGGTTCGCCTGCGGGTCCATGTCGCAGCAGAGGACCCGGTGGCCCTCCTCGGCGAACGCGACCCCGAGGTTCAACGTGGTGGTGGTCTTCGCCACGCCGCCCTTCTGATTGGCGAAGGCGATGACCTTGGGCGTGTGGGAAGAGGTCACGGGTGCGTGGGTTCGCCGTCCCGAGGCCTTCTCCTCCCCGGCCGCATGCGCGGAGAGGCACCGCGTACACGCGCAGCTTGGGCGGTCGGCTCGGCCTGCATCGAGTGAGCCGGGTAGCTGGTCCGGGGGGTCACCTTGATCGCGAAGCCTGAGATCACGCAGACCACGATGAGACCGAGGCTGATCCACGTACCGATCGTCGCGGCCCTGCGGCTATTCCTGATGTGCCCTGTCGCCACGCCGATGAAAGCGATCACGGCGGCGGCGGCGAGAAGGCTGTAGTACGCGGTCTGTGCAGCGGGAGAGGAGCAGACCGCCGATACCTTGGTTCCCGGCGGCGAAGAATCTCCGGTCTGTCCGAGGCAGGTAGGGATAGTCGCGATCGCTGCCGTGGCCGCGGCTGCGCCGCAGAGGAAGACCAAGCCGATCTCCGACGCGATCGACAGTCTTCCCTGTCTCTTGCCGCTTGCTTGGTTCATGGTTCAGACGAGGACGGGAAGGCAGCGCATCGGCGCAGCCCGGACCGCGGGTAGCCTCGTGTGAAGGTGAACGTCCCCGAGCTCCTGGCCGGCAAGCGCGTCTGCATCTGCGTGGGCTCGGGCGGCGTGGGCAAGACCACGTCGTCGGCCGCGATCGCGATGGGCATGGCCGCGCTGGGGCTGAAGGTCGCGGTGGTCACCATCGACCCGGCCCGGCGCCTGGCCGACGCGCTCGGGCTCAAGGAGCTCGGCAACGAGCCGCGGAGGGTCGATCCTGAGCGCTTCGCGCCCCACGGGCTCGAGGTCCACGGCGAGCTGTGGGCGATGATGCTCGACGCCAAGCGCACGTTCGACGGGCTCATCGAGCGCCTGGCGCCCACCCCGCAGGCCGCGCAGGAGGTCCTGACCAACCGGATCTATGAGCAGCTCTCGGGCGCGGTCGCGGGCACCCAGGAGTTCAGCGCGATCGCCAAGCTCTACGAGCTCGCCGAGCAGGGCACGTGGGACCTCCTCGTCCTCGACACCCCGCCCTCGCGCAACGCCCTGGACTTCCTCGACGCCCCCGACCGGATCTCGGAGTTCCTCGAGGGCCGCGCGCTCCAGGTCTTCCTGCGCCCGGCGGGGATCGCGGGCCGGGTGGTCGGCCGCGGGACGGGGATCGTGTTCAACCTGCTCTCCCGGGTGACGGGCGCGAACCTCCTCGACGACCTCTCGGTCTTCTTCCGCTCCCTCGGGGGGATGATCGGCGGCTTCCGCGAACGCGCCACGCGCGTCAAGGCGCTGCTCACCGATCCTCAGACGACGTTCCTGCTCGTCACCTCGCCCGAGCGCGAGCCCATCGCGGAGGCCATCTTCTTCCACGAGAAGCTGGTGCAGGCGGGAATGCCGTTCGGGGGCGCGGTGGTCAACCGCGTCCATCACGACACGCTGCGCGGGGCCGACGCCTCCGAGGCCCGTGCCGCCCTCGCGCCCCTGGTGGGCGACGGGCTGGCGGCAGAGGCGGCCCGGACGCTGGAGGAGTACGACGTGCTCGCCCGGCGCGACGTCGCGGGAATCGCCCGGCTGTGCGCCGCACTCGGCGCCGGCACGCCGCTCATCGCCGTCCCCCACCTCGACGACGACGTCCACGACCTCGAGGGCCTGCTCCGCGTGCACGAGTGGCTGTTCGCGCCCGACGCCGAGCGCGACGCCCGGCTCGAGACGGTCACTGCCTGAGGCTCCGCCTTCAGTGGACGGTGACGGGCGTGCCCACCGGCATGAGGCGCCCGAGCCGCCGGATGTCCGCGTTGCGCAGGCGGATGCACCCGTGGCTCACGCGGCCGGGGAGGAGGTCGGGGTGGTCGGTCCCGTGGATCCCCACGAAGCCGCCCGCCGGCCAGTCGGTGAGCACGGCCGAGCGCGCGCTCGTGCCGAAGGCGAGCGGCCCGTAGGTCGGGCTGCGGAAGCGGGTGAGGCGGTTGCGGACGTAGAACTCCCCGCTCGGCGTGGGGTAGGCCGCGCGTCCCACGCCCACCGGCGCGGAGAACACGACCCGTCCGGCTGACCGGAGGGTGGCGCGCAGGCGGGCGAGGTCGACGTCGAGGTGCGTGGAGACGACCGTGTAGCCGCCGAGGGCCCCCCGCGCCACCCAGCCCGTGGACCCGTTGGGCAGGATGGGCAGGCGCACGTGGACCCAGAGCGCCCCGTTCGCGTCGGCCGCGGTACGGCCGAGCACCTCCACGAGGTTCGCGGTGCCCTCCGGCGTCCTGGTGTCGAGGGCCGCGACGGACGCGGACGCGGCCGAGGGGCGCGTGCGCGCGACGCTCCGCATGCGCACGGGGGCCCACCGGGCCTCGTCCGCGCGCGGGGGCAGCGGCCGCGGCCGGGCCACCACGAGCGCCGGCCTCGGCGCCGCCGGGAGCCCTGCGTGCTCCTCCCCCGCTCCGGGCCCTCCGGTGCTCGAGCCTGCGGCGGCCACGGCGACCGCCGCGCCCACCGCCGCGAGCCCGACCGCCGCGCTCGCGACCAGGCGCCGGCGCCGCGGGCTCACCCCGTGAACTGCGGGTTCCCCCGGCCCGACGTCTTCGGCGCCGAGGTCACGAAGTGGGTGCCGGCGACGATGTGGGTCACCTCGCGCTGCGCGACGGGGTCGTCGAAGGCCGAGGGCGAGGGGACCCGGCCGGCGAGGCGGCGGATCCACGCCGCGTGGCGCGCCTCGACGGAGTGGATCCGGACCGCGGCGGCGAGCACGGCGTCGGAGCGGATGCGCGGAAGCTCGGCCTTGTAGGCGGCGGTGGCGAGGTCCTCGAAGGCGACCGCGGTCCGGCGGAACTGCCCCGGGTCCTCGGTGACCCCGCGGAAGTCGAAGCTCGGGCGGCGGAGCGCCTGGCGCCCGAGTGCGCCGCGGAGCGCGTCGACATGGGCGCGCTCGTGGGCACCGACCACCTGGGCCTGGTGGGCGAGCGGGCCGTTCAGGGCGCCGGCGCGCTCGGCCTCCGAGTAGAAGGCCGACTGGAGGTACTCGAGCACCAGGGCGTAGTTGAGGATGGCCGCGTCGCCGGAGCGCATCTGGGCGCGGGCACGCGCCGCGCCCCCGCCGAGACCGGCGAGCAGGACCGCCCCGCCCGCCCCCGCGCGGCGCAGGAGCGCGCCGCGGGTGGTGGTCGCCACTCCGTCGGCCGCCTCGCGCAGCGCCCCCTCGGCGTCCAGCTCGTCGAGGCGCAGCGGCTCGTAGGCGTGCTGCGTGTCGGTCATGTCTTCCTCTTCCACATGCCTCATCCGAGCAGCCCCTGACGTCGCAGGCTGCGGCGCACCTCTTCCTCGGACGCCGCGGCGTCGCTGGCGTCGGGCGCGGGCTGCCGCCCGCCGAGGTCGCGGATCCACGCGGCGTGGCGCGCCTCGACGGAGATCAGCCGCGCCGCGCCGCGCAGCGCGGACCGGGTGAGGTTCGTCGCCTGCCCGTTGTAGGCCGCGAGCCCCAGGTCCTCGAGCGCCGTCGCGGCGGCGACGAACCGCTCGTCGCCGCCCACCGCCTGTCCGACACGGAAGCGGGGGACCGACCGCGCGCGGGACCCCAGCGTGCGCCGCAGGTAGGCCCGGTGCGCGCGCTCCTGGCCCCCGACGACCTCGGCGAACTGGCGGCGCTCGCCGGTCAGCCCGCCCACGCGCAGCGCCTCGGCGTAGAAGGTGGCCTGGAGGCTCTCGAGCAGGAGAGCGAAGTTCAGGACCTCGACGTCCTGCGTGCGCGACGGCGCCGCGGCGGCCAGGCGCGGCAGGCCGGTCACGAGGACGCCGCCGGCGGCGATGACCCCGCCCGCGACCACGGTGCGCTCCAGCACCTCGGCCCGCGTGAACCCCTCGTCGGGGTCCGGCGGCTTCGTGTCATGGACCTCGACGACGATCTCGTCGCTCATCCCGTCCTCCCTCCTCGCCCTCCGCGCCGGGCATTGACGCGCTCCCGCAGCGCGGGGATGTCGTCGGCCCGCTCACGCAGCGCACCCGCGAGGCCGCCCGAGCGCCTGCGGCCCTTGACCGGGACGCCTTGCGGCGGTGGGGCGGGAGGTGCGGCCAGAACCGGAGCGGGAGGTGCGGCCAGAACCGGAGCGGGAGATGCGGCCAGAACCGGAGCGGGAGATGCGGCCAGAACCGGAGCGGGAGGTGCGGCGGGAGCCGGAGCGGGAGGTGCGGCGTGAGCCGGAGCGGGAGGTGCGGCGGGAGCCGGAGCGGGAGGTGCGGCGGGAGCCGGAGCGGGAGGTGCGGCGGGAGCCGGAGCGGGAGGTGCGGCGGGAGCTGCGGCGACCGGCTCTGGGACGGCGCGTGGAGCGGGAGCAGGCGCCGGAGTTGGCGGCGGCGGCGGGTCCGCCGGTGCCGCGCGTCCCGAGCGCGTCCCGAACGCCGCGGCCGGTACGGGCGACGGGGCCGCCGCCGCGTCGGCCGGGGCGGGATCGGGCCGGTTGCGTCCCGCGCCGGCCGGGGCGGGCTCGGTCCGTCTGCGTCCAAAGGGCCGCTTGAGGATGAGCACCGCGATGAGGAGCACGGCGAGGACGGCGATGGCCAGGGGGAGGACGAGGCCGGAGGATCCGCTGTCGTCGCTCGCCCGGCTCTTCCCGGCCCCCCCGCCCGCCGACCCGGTCGCGGCGGTCGGGCGCGAGGCACCGGAGCGCGACCCGGTCGCGGCGGGTGGGCGCGAGGCGCCGGAGCGCGGCGTCTCGGAGCCCGACCGGCAACACAGGCGCTTGCCGCCGAGCGGGTACTTCCCGGTCAGGCCGGGCGGGGCGGTCTGACCCTGCGATCCGGACTGCGCACCCGCGACGTCGGCGCCCAGGGCGAGGGCGCCGACGGTCAGCGCGGCAAGCGCCGCGATGCCCAGCGTCCTCCGTCCCTCGGCCACGTACCCAGTCTATGCCCCGCCGTCGGGCGGGGGACTAGCCGAGCGTCGGCGCGTCCGGCGCCGACTCGGTCCGCTCGAGGTCGGCGAGCGCGCGCAGGTCGGGCTCGAGGTGCCCGCAGAGGGTGTCGCGCAGCAGGGAGCGCAGGTGGCACTCGAGCTCGGCGGAGAGAGCGTCCGCGTCCGGCTCGGCGGAGGACACGCCGTGCACGACAGCGTGCTCGAGGGCGAGCGCGCGCTGGGTGCGCTCGACGAGCGCGGGGCGGTCGGGGGGCGTGGCGCACAGGGCGCCGAGACGCTCGGGCATGAGACCGGACCCCGGGCCCTCGGGCTCGAGCAGGGCGCGCAGCGCGAGCAGATGGTCGGTGAGGGCCTCGAGGGGGGCCGCACGCTCGAGGCCCATCTCGAAGCGCCCGAGCGCCCACGCGAGCTCCCCGCCGCGCGGCGTGCGCCGGGCGACGAGCGCGCAGAAGGCGCGCAGCTCGTCCTCGTGGCGGGCCGGGAGGACCGCCCGCATCCGCGGACGACCGCCCCCACCCGTGGCGGCCAGACGCCACGGGCCGTCGTCATCGCGGATCCACCCCACGGGGGCCAGCGCAGGCGCGCCGGCGTCCCAGAGCCGCAGGCTCCGTGCGAGGGCGGCGAGCTCCTCACGGGCGATGGCCAGCGCGTCGCGGCCCTCGACCGTCACCACCGCGAGGAGGCGCTCCCGGCCCTCTGCGGGAGCGTCGGGCAGCACGCCGGGGGCCACGAGCCGTGCGCGGGCGGTGATCGGCACCTCGGGCGACTCGAGCTCGAGCCCGAGCAGCGGGGCGGCCACGTTGACGAGAACCGTTTCCGCGTACACCGCCTCCTCGAGCTCGGCGTAGGCACGCGCGAAGCGCTCGCGCGAGAGGGAGAAGTCCTCCGAGCCCGCGAACGCCGCGGCGAGCAGCGCGCGCAGGGCAGCGCGGGCGGGGTTGGACCCGGCGTCCTCGCCGCGTCGGCGCAGGTAGGCGGCGAGCCCGGTCAGCCGTTCGAGGGCCCGCAGCGCGGGGGCCGTGGTCGCCAGCCCGGCGAGCCGGTGCTCGCGCTCGGAGATGAAGCGGCCCGTGAGCGGGCGATAGCAGTACAGCGGGGTGCGTCGGGAACCGGCCCCTCCGTTCGCGAGCTCGAACGGCACCTCGGCCCCGCCGGCGGCGTCGGCGGCGAGCAGCGCGCCGGCCTCCTCGACGTGGGCGGAGAGCAGCCGGTGCAGGGTGGCGTCGCGCACGGGCGCTCATTCGCGCCCGCGGGACGGCCTCCTGCTCAGGTGCTCAGACGAGGACGGGCTCGAGCGCGGCGGAGTCGAGCCAGCGCGAGCCGTACTCGCGCATGGAGTCGATGATCGGGACGAGCGCGCGTCCCTTCTCGGTCAGGGCGTACTCCACGCGCGGCGGGACCTCGGGGAAGGTCTGGCGGTGGACGACGCCCTCCTCCTCCAGCGCGCGCAGGCGGATGGAGAGGGTGCGAGGCGAGATCCCCCGCAGGGAGCGCTCGAGCTCACAGAACCGGGCGCGCCCGTCGGCGAGGTCGCGGATGATCAGCAGCGTCCACTTGCCGCAGACCACGTTGGCGGTGCGGCAGACGGGACAAGTGGAATCCATCGTCGCATCACTATAGCTTCACGAAGTAAAGCGTCGTTTCCAACCTCCCAGCATCTTCGCGATCCCACCGGCCGCGCCGCCCGCCGCGGGCGCCGGTGCGACCTGGCCCTCCGAGGGCTGCGCGAGAAGCCAGCCCTGTCCCGCGAACGCGAGCTGGATCGGTCTCGCCCGACCCGCGGCCGACCAGCGTCTTCATTCATCAGCACCAGCCGCCCGTCGGAGAGCACGGCGACCCAGCCCGTCTCCGAGAGCGCCATGTTGTAGAGCCCGCCGCCGGCCATCATCCCGGCACTCCCGCCCTGCACGCGCTCGATGTCCCAGCATCCGGTCCCACGCCCCGATGCGGCGACGGGCGGGCGTCAAGGCGATTTTCAGCCGAACGTCCCCCAGCCGCCGGCAGGGCAGGATCGGCGGTCGCTTCTCGGGGCGCGACGGTGGGTCACCTCGTTCACGACCCTGCGGTGCCCGAGCGACCGGGCGAGGCGCAGCTCGACGCACCCCGTCTCCGCGATCGCCGGCATGACGATGAGCTCCCCGCTCGCGTCGTAGGGCGGAGGCTCCCGGACCTCGAGCGCGATGTTGCCCCCTCCCGCCCCCTCGTGGACGACGAAGCGAGCGAAGAGCTCGGCTCCCTTGAAGAAAGTCAGCGCGAGGATTCGGGGCGCGGTCTGCTGATAACCCGCGAGGACGGAGCGGAGCGGCCCGGGAGGCACCGCCGAGTCGAGGTCGGCGCGGAGCTTCCCCGAGTCGAAGCGCGTGGCGACGCGCGGCGGGACCCCGAGGTGTCGGAGGCGCTGGGCCGCCCGGAGGTCGGCTCGATGGCTGCGTTCTGGTCCGAGTCCGCCCGCTCCGCGGCGCGGAGGTCGAAGGGCCGTGCTTCGCGCCGGAAGCCTCCGTGGGCCCAACGCCGGAGCGCGGCGCAGGTTGGCTGCGGGGGCAGTGGCGCGAGCGCACGGAGCCAGGCCTCGGCATAGCGTTCTCCGGATGCCGCAGCTCCTCCATCTCCTGTACTACGACTACGGCGACGACACGTCACACGACGCGCGGCACATCGCGAGGCGCACCTCGCCTACCTCGCCGACTGGCACGCCGACGGCCGGCTCCTGCTCGGCGGCGCGGTCGGGAACCCACCCGACCGCGGTGTGCTCGTGTTCGCCATCGAGGATCCGGCGGCGGTCGAAGCATTCGCTGCGCAGGACCCCTACGTGGTCAACGGGCTCGTGACCGCGTGGCGGGTCGAGCCCTGGACCGAGGTCGTGGCCGCCGGGACCTAGTGTCATCGGGGCGGTCATCCGGTCGCCTTGAGCAGCGCGCGAAGGGTGGCTGTGACCTCGAGTGGCCGTTGCGTGACCTGCCGCCAGGAGAACCTCTGCATCCTCAGGCCGGCACGGGCGAGGGCCGCCTCGCGCTCGCGGTCGCGCTCGAACCCGTGGTGTGTGGCGTGGGAGGCGAAGCCGTCGGTCTCGACGACGAGGCCGTGGTGGCGCCAGAGGAAGTCGACCTCCAGTCCCGCCACCCGCGCGTTGACCTCGGGGCGCGGGATTCCCGCACTGTCGATGAGCGCGAGGAAGCATCGCTCCAGGGTGCTCCTCGTCACCTCCCCTCTCCCGACCGCCGTTCTCAGCGCGGGCGCTCCCGGCCGCCCTGTGTGGTGATCCACGAAGGAGAGGAGGGTGTCCCTCCCGACGAGCCGTTGCGCCTGAGCCTCCCGGATCGCGCGCTCGAGGTCGCGTCGTGCGGTCGTGGCCGCAAGGTCGAGGAGGGTGCGAGGGACGGTGGTGACCCGTATTCCCTGGTGGGTCGTGGTTTCGGGCGGGTGGCGGGAGCGGTGAAGGACGATTCCCTTCGCACCTTCGCGGCCGCGCTGGGTGGTCGTGACGTCGAACGGCTCCGGGGAAGGAGGCAGGAGTCCCCAGAGCGCGGTGGCGGCGCGATGACTCAGCGCGGCCTCGGGCCCGCCAGCCAGCGTGGCGGCGAGACAGCGCGCCTCGAAGGGCAGGCCGGGGTGGCCGACGGCATAGACGCCGCGGTGGATGCGGTGCAGCCTCCCGGCCCGCACCCGCGCCGCGACCGCGCTGTCGCGCACTCCCAGCTCGGCGAGCTGCGATCTGGTCACGAGCCCCCGCTGCCGAGCGGCCAACTCGGCCAGCTCAACGTCGCGTGGGCTGGTTTTCTGCTCTGTCAGAGGGGTTATCCAGCCCACGCTGGGGGCGTGACCCTCGCGGCGTGCCTCAGGAGGTCGCGGTTGACGCGAAGGTGTGACGAAACGCAGCCGGGGGACCTACCTCCGGCGTGCGGCCGCTTCTCCCGGCGCGCGGAGCGGTGTCCGCGTGTCGGATAACCTCGTCCGACCCGTGACCGCGAACCGACACCTACCGACCCTCGTCCGGAGCCGCCGGCGCTGACCTCGGCGCGCGCGCACCTCCACCCCGACGAGGGCGACCCGCGCGGGTCGCCCTTTTTCTTGCCATGACCACCTCCAGCACCGACACCCGTCTCCAGCTCACCGACGAGGTGATCCTGTCCCAGCTGGGCGAGACGCGGTTCACCGCCGCGGTGATCGAGCGGGGCATCCCGCACACCTTCCTGACCCACTGGACGACGGCGGCGGCATCGCTCGACGCCGTGTTCCCCCACGCCCTGACCACCGTGCGCGATCGCCGCGAGAGCTCCGCGCTGCTCGATCTCGAGCCGCTCTTCGGGCCCGACGCGCTCGCCCACGTCCGGCTCACGGGGGGCACGGTCTACGTCTCGCTCGCCGGCCCCGAGCCGGCGGTGCTCGACGATCTCGAGCGCTGGCTGCGCGAGGTGCTGCCGCCCGCGCGGAGCACCGAGGAGCGCGAGGTGCCCGTCTCCTTCTGGTCTCACGGCTCCCATGGCCCGCGCGCGTTCTCACGGCGGATCGTCGTGCCCGAGTGGTCCGGCATCGCGGACAACTACCCCAGTGCCGTGCGCGAGCAGCTCACCCGGCTCGTGACCCCCTCCTTCCGCCCCGCCCAGGGCGGTCAGCTCCTGCTCTGGTACGGCCCGCCCGGCACGGGCAAGACCTACGCGCTACGCGCCCTGGGTTGGGAGTGGCGGCGGTGGTGCTCCATGCACTACGTCGTTGATCCGGAGGTGTTCTTCGGTACCCGCGCGGGCTACATGCTCGAGGTCGTCCTCGACGAGGACGATGACGACGACGAGGGCGGCGATGGCCGCTGGCGGCTGCTCGTCCTCGAGGACACGGGCGAGCTCCTGGCCGCCGACGCCAAGCAGCAGACCGGCCAGGGCCTCTCGCGGCTGCTCAACCTCGTGGACGGGATGTTCGGCCAGGGCCTGCGCGTCCTCGTCCTCGTGACCACGAACGAGCCGCTCCGGCGGCTGCATCCCGCCGTCTCGCGCCCGAACCGCTGTGCCGCGCGGATCGAGTTCGCGCCCTTCGCGGGTGAGGAGAGCGCGCACTGGCTCGCCGGACGCGGGCTGGGGGGCGACGAGGTCACCGAGATCACGCTCGCCGATCTGTTCGCCCGCGCGGCCGGCGCGCGCCGGAGCCGGTCCGCCGCGTGGGCTTCTAGGCCACGTCGCGGAGCTTCTGGGCCTCCGCGAGGGACTGCAGCTTCTTGAGCGACTGGTTCTCGATCTGGCGGATCCGCTCGCGCGTGACGTTGAACGTGCGCCCCACCTCGTCGAGTGTTCGCGGGTGCTCGCCGCCGAGGCCGTAGCGGAGCTCCAGCACCCGGCGCTCCCGGTAGGAGAGGTTCTCCAGCGCCTCGCGCAGCGCCTCCTTGGTGAGGATCTCCGCCGCGCGCTCGTACGGGGACTCGGCCCGCTCGTCGGCGATGAACTGGCCGAACTCGGACTCCTCCTCGTCGCCGACCGGCTTCTCGAGCGACACCGGCGCCTGCGCCGAGCGCTTGATGGAGTCGACCTCCTCGGGATCGATGCTCGTGGCGTCGGCGATCTCCTCGATCGTCGGCTCGCGCCCGAGCTCGGTCACGAGCTTGCGCTCCGCACGCCCGATCTTGTTGAGCTTCTCCACCACGTGGACGGGAATGCGGATCGTCCGCGCCTTGTCGGCGAGCGCCCGGGCGATCGCCTGACGGATCCACCACGTCGCGTAGGTGGAGAACTTGAAGCCCTTGCGGTAGTCGAACTTCTCCGCCGCGCGCACGAGGCCCAGCGTCCCCTCCTGGATGAGGTCGAGGAACGGCAGCCCCTGGTTGCGGTAGTTCTTGGCGATCGAGACCACCAGGCGGAGGTTGGACTCGACCATCTTCTGCTTGGCGTCGAGGTCGCCACGCTCGATGCGCTTGGCGAGATCGATCTCCTCCTGCGCGGTTAGGAGCCGCACCTTGCCGATGTCCTTGAGGAAGAGCTGGAGCGAGTCCGTCGTCATGTCCGGACGCAGGTCCAGCGGGCCGGGAACCTTCGCGCGGCGCTGGCGACGGCTCGTCGCGCGCTCCTCCTGGTTGGCCCGGATGGCCGGGTCGACCTCCTCGACGAGCTCGATCTCCTGGGCCTCGATGAACGTCCGCAGCTCGTCGAGATCGGCCTCGTCGAGGTCGAGCTCGGCGGTGGCGGACTCGAGGTCGGCGTTGGTCAGGACGCCGACCTGCTGGCCGCGCGTCACGAGGGACTTGATCTCTTCGAGTTCCTGCAGCTCGGTCACGGTCATCGGCGCGGGCATCCTAGTCGCACTCGGGGCCCGACCCAATGCCCGGAGTGGGGCATGATGTCGGTATGGGAGAGAGGAAAGGCAGGGACGGGAGCGTTCTGGGCGGGTTGCCGTCGTCGCGTCCGGAGAGACGCTCTCCGAAGCGCTCCCCGACCACCCCGCCGATCGCGCAACCGGCCCAGCCCGCGGGCGCTCCACCCCGGCCCGCGCCCGGGGTCGAGGAGCGCCGCCGCGGGCACACGGGGGATGCGCCGGCGCGCAGCGACCGCGGTAAGGGGGCGCATCCCCCCTGCCTCGCCACCGCGGTGCAGGCCACCGGGGAGCTCGCCGCGATCGGCGCGAGCGTGGCGGGCCGGGTGGTGCGCGGCGCGCTGCACCGTCTGCCCGGGCGCTGAGGCGTGCTGACCGTCGCGGAGGCGCGGGCCCGGGTGCTCGCCGCGGTCGGTGCGCCGTCGGCTCCTGAGCACGTTCCGGTGGCGACCGCGCTCGATCGGGTGCTCGCGGCGCCCGTCCGCGCCACCGGCGACGTGCCCCCCTTCGCGAGCTCGGCGATGGACGGCTGGGCCGTGCGCGCCGGGGCGAGCGGGCGGGTACGGGTCGTCGGCGAGTCGCGGGCGGGACGTCCCGCGGCGACCGCGCCGGGCGCGGGCGAGGCGGTGCGGATCTCCACGGGCGCCGCCGTCCCCCCGGGCGCCGCGGTCGTCCGCCTCGAGGACGCCCGCGAGGAGGGCGACGAGGTCGTGCTCGAGGGGGAGGCCGCCCCGGGCGCGAACGTCCGTTCCGCCGGCGAAGACATGCGGGCGGGCCAGGAGGTGGTCGCCGCCGGCACGCGCCTCGGCCCGGCCGAACTGGCCGCCGCCGTCGCGGCCGGGCTCGGACACGTCGAGGTCGCCCGCCCTCCCTCCCTGAGCGTCCTGTGCACGGGCGACGAGCTCCGGCCCCCAGGCGCCCCGCTCGGCCCGGGAGAGATCCACAACTCCAACGGCGTCGGGCTCCTCGGGCTCGCGCGCCGGGCCGGCGCCGAGGTCAGCGGCCTCGCGCTCGTCCGCGACGACGCCGACGCCACCCGCGACGCCCTGGCGGGCGCCCTCGTGCGCGCCCGCGTGGTGGTCATCTCCGGCGGCGTCTCCGTCGGGCCGCACGACCACGTCAAGCCCGCCCTCGCCGCGCTCGGCGTCGACGAGGTCTTCTGGCGGGTCGCGCTCCAGCCCGGCAAGCCGACGTGGTTCGGCACGCGCGACGACACGCTCGTGTTCGGCCTGCCCGGCAACCCGGTCTCCGCGCTCGTCTGCTTCCACCTCTTCGTGGCGCCCGCCCTGCGCGCGCTCCAGGGCGCCGAGCCCATCGGTCACATCGTCGTCGCGCGCCTCGCCCACGACGTGCGCCCCAACCCCGATCGCCTCCAGGCCCTCCGCGTCCGCATCGAGGGCGACGAGACCGGCTTCTTCGCCCGCACCACCGGGCCGCAGGGCTCGCATCTCGTGACCTCCCTGGTCGGCGCCCAGGGGCTCGCGCTCGTCCCGCCCGGCGGCGGCGCGGCCGGAGAGTGGGTCCCCGTGGAGATCCTCTAGACGGGTTCTCAGTCGAGGTACTCGACCATCCGGTTGGTCAGCGCGGTGAGCGCGGACGTCGGGTGCTCGCGGGAGGTCGGCCGGTCCTCGAGCAGCGCCCGTACCTCGGCGCCGCGTACGGGGTCCGCGTGGGCCACGAGCCCCGCCGCCGCCCGGGAGGCGTGGCGGACGGTCCGCGGGTCGAGGGTCCACAGCGCCTCGAAGCGGCGCTCGAGGTCGTCCGGATCGCCCCCCGCGGACTCCTCCCACGCGATGAGGCAGGCGCCGAAGCCGGGAGCGTCGACGATGACCGTCCACTCCTGCCCGAGCGTGGAGTCCGGATCGATGGGAACCTCGAGCGGCCCACCCGCCGCCTGGTGGACCTCGGCGAAGTCCGCGAAGACGCAGGCGACGTCCGCCTGCCGGGCCAGCCGCTGGTAGCGATGCTCGACGGGCCGGTAGAAGCGCTCCTGCTGGAAGGCCCCGAAGCACACCGGCCCGGAGGCGCTGGCCATCGCCTCGTCCTCGATGGCGCGGCTCATCGCCAGGAGCGTGCGCTTGCGCAGCTTGCGCGGGCGGATCGGCATCCGCCCGGCGGCGAGCACGGCGCCGTAGATCGACGGACGGTCCGTCGCGCCCGCGGTCGCCTCGCGCGCACGCGCGAGCGCCGCCGGGATGGAGAGGCCACCCGCCTTGAGCGCCACGGCGCGCCGCAGCACCTCGACGTCCTCGGACGAGTAGCGGCGGTAGCCCGCGGGCGTGCGCCGGGGGGTGGGGAAGCCATAGCGCTGCTCCCACATGCGGACGGTGCCGGCTCCCAGGCCGGTCCGCTCCGCGACGTCCTTGATGGCCAGCTCCTCCACGGGCGTGCCGAGGCTACGGGGCAACCCGGCGCAGGGCTCACTCGCTGAGCCGGGGATGCGATCCCGTCGCGAGGCGCTGCGCGGCGCCGGCCACGCCTACGCTCTGCGGCATGTGGCGCCCCGTGCTCGCCCTGCTCGCCCTGCTCGCGGGCGCGAGCCTGATCCGCCAGAAGCGCAAGCCGCCGCCCGTGGCGAGGATCGTCGGCCGGCTCACCGACCGGACGGAGACCGACGCGCGCGGCGCCGTGCGCTCCATCCAGGCCGCCGACCTCGTCATGCCCTCCGCTGCCCTGGAGGCGATCTGGACCCCCACGCACCTCGAGCGCATCGCCCGCACGTACTGGCGCTTCCTCGCCCGCGTGACGCTCGGCCTCGTCCGGGTCGCCTA
>JAABUT010000807.1_pt1 | contig 42712 bp, 42 predicted proteins | sample 5559281 | NCBI WGS metagenome assembly JAABUT01 (sample SAMN10711880, study PRJNA513359) | rock metagenome | isolation source: Antarctica rocks | place: Antarctica: Victoria Land, Ricker Hills nord | collected 2016-01-04
CCAACTCATCAACAACGTCCTGGCCAGTCGGTGACACATCACGGCTGTCTGTCATGGAATCCATCATGAACGCCCTTCAGATGACCGACCCCTTACACAGACCATCTGACACGCCCGGTGGCTGATCTGCTCGGGTGAACGCTTCTTGATCAGCCAGGCCTGGACCTGGTCACGGAGCCGGTCGTTACCGGCGAGCTTCGCTACCTTGGGTCGGGCCCGGGCCCGCTCACCCTTGCCCTGCGCCCGTGACGGCGAGTACTTCCACGGCACCCGGACCTGCGATCCGGGCGCGTGCGGATCCAGCGACCGTCGGGACCGGTACTGCTGATGGAACATGTTTCCCCGCAGCTCCCGCAGGATCGTCGACGGCGCCCGCTCCAGCCGACGCGCGATGGCCCGGATCGAGTCGCCGGCACAGATCCCGGCCAGGATCTGCTCCCGCTCGGCCAGACACAGGTAACGCGACGAGGGCGGGTCCAGCGAGATCGGCGGCATACCCCCAGCCTGACGGAACCAGCCCTCACCGGTCTTCGAATCGACACCGACCGCCTCGGCCGCGACCCCCGCGAACACGCCCGCCCCGATCAGCAACCAAAACCGACGCTTGCACTCAAGACCAGCAGCCATAAAACACTCCAAACGAGGGGTGTTGCTTCAACCACCTGAACCCAAGTCGTCGCCGGAGGTGCGTATGCGAACAGTTGTCGAGCTACCGAGCCCGGGTACGCGAAAGGACGGCCACCCCGATTGGATGACCGCCCTTGCGTGTCTAGCTACGAGCTGGACCTCAGAAGCTGCCGAGGTCGTAGTCGTCCAGCGGGACGGCGGCGCTCGTCGACGGACCGAAGTCGTAGTCGTACGGCTCGTACCCGACCATCGAGTAGAGCGCTGCCTTCGCGTCCTCGGTCGGCTCCACCCGGACGTTGCGGTAACGGTCGAGACCGGTACCCGCCGGGATCAGCTTTCCGATGATGACGTTCTCCTTCAGGCCGCGCAGGTTGTCGCGACGGCCGTGGATCGCGGCCTCGGTCAGAACCTTCGTGGTCTCCTGGAACGACGCCGCGGACAACCAGGATTCGGTGGCCAGCGATGCCTTGGTGATCCCCATCAGCACCGGACGACCGGAGGCGGGGGTTCCGCCCTCGGCGACGACGCGACGGTTCTCCGCCTCGAACTTCAAGCGCTCAACGAGGTCACCGGTAAGGAGGCCGGCGTCGCCGGACTCGATCACCGTCACCCGGCGGAGCATCTGCCGGATGATGATCTCGATGTGCTTGTCGTGGATGGTCACGCCTTGCAGGCGATAGACCTCCTGGACTTCGTCCACGAGGTGCTGCTGCACGGCACGCACACCCAGCACCCGCAGAACATCTGCAGGGTCGGGCTTGCCGACGGTCAGCTGCTGCCCGACGCCTACGTGCTCGCCGTCGTGCACCATCAACCGCAGACGCTTGCTCACCGGGAACGGAATCGGCTCGGCGCCGTCATCCGGGATAACGATGATCTTGCGGCTGCGCTCGGCGTCCTCGATCTCGATGCGGCCTTCGACCTCGGAGATCGGGGCCTTGCCCTTGGGCTGACGGGCCTCGAAGAGCTCGACGACACGCGGCAGGCCGTGGGTGATGTCCTCACCGGCGGCACCGCCGGTGTGGAACGTCCGCATGGTCAGCTGCGTACCCGGCTCACCGATGGACTGCGCGGCGACGATGCCGACGGCCTCACCGATGTCGACGAGCAGGCTGGTCGCGAGCGACCGGCCGTAGCAGTTGGCGCACGCGCCGACCTTCGAGTCACAGGTGAGCACCGAACGGATGCGCACCGAGGTGACGCCGGCGGCGATCAGGAGATCGACGTCGACCGAGCCGAGCTGGCTGCGAGCAGGCAGCACGACGTCGCCGTCTGGTCCGAGAGCATCCTCGGCCAGCACCCGTGAGTACACCGAGGTCTCGATGTTCTCGATCTTGGCCAGCCCGTTCTTGGACTTGACCGCGATCTCCTTCACCAGTCCACGCTCGGTTCCGCAGTCTTCCTCGCGGATGATGACGTCCTGGCTGACATCGACCAGACGACGGGTCAGGTAACCCGAGTCGGCCGTACGCAGCGCGGTGTCGGCCAGTCCCTTGCGGGCACCGTGGGTGGCGATGAAGTACTCGAGGACGGTCATGCCCTCGCGCAGGTTCGACTTGATCGGGCGGGGGATGATCTCGCCCTTCGGGTTCGCGACCAGGCCGAGCATTCCGGAGATCTGCTTGACCTGGAGCATGTTCCCGCGGGCACCGGAGTTGACCATCATGAAGATCGGGTTCAGCTTGTCGAACCCTTCCTCCATGGCGTCCTGGACCTCGTTGCTCGCTTGCGTCCACACCTCGATGAGCTCCTGACGGCGCTCCTGGTCGGTGATGAGACCACGCTCGAACTCGCGCTGAACCTTGGCGGCCTTCTCCTCGTAACGACCGAGGATCTCGTTCTTGCTGGCCGGGGTCACCGCGTCCTCGATGCCGATCGTCAGCCCGGAACGGGTGGCCCAGAAGAAGCCGGTGTTCTTCAGGTTGTCGAGGCACTCGGCCACGGCGACCTTCGGGTACTTCTCGGCCAGGTCGTTGACGATCCGTCCGAGCTGCTTCTTGCTGACCTCGAAGTTCACGAACGGGTAGTCGACGGGCAGCGTCTCGTTGAAGATGGCGCGGCCCAGCGTCGTCGCCAACGTGAGCGGCTGGCCCGGGAGCCAGCCTTCGGGAGTGTCGAGGCCTTCCGGCGCGACGATCCTCGTGAAGCCGATGTTCACCTTGCTCTGCATACCGATCTCGCGACGGTCGAACGCCATGGTCGCCTCGGCGACCGAGGAGAACGAACGTCCTGCCCCGAGCTGACGCTCGGAGTCCATGGTCAGGAAGTAGATCCCGATGACCATGTCGTGGGTCGGCAGTGTGACGGGTGAACCGTCGGCCGGCTTGAGGATGTTGTTCGTCGAGAGCATCAGGATCCGCGCCTCGGCCTGAGCCTCGGCGGACAGCGGCAGGTGCACCGCCATCTGGTCACCGTCGAAGTCGGCGTTGAACGCCGCGCAGACGAGCGGGTGGATCTGGATGGCCTTACCCTCGATGAGCTGCGGCTCGAACGCCTGGATACCAAGTCGGTGCAGGGTGGGCGCGCGGTTGAGCAGCACCGGGTGCTCGGCGATGACCTCTTCGAGCACGTCCCACACGACCGAGCGCTGACGCTCGACCATGCGCTTCGCGCTCTTGATGTTCTGGGCGTGGTTGAGCTCGACCAGACGCTTCATCACGAACGGCTTGAACAGCTCGAGAGCCATCGGCTTGGGCAGACCGCACTGGTGCAGCTTGAGCTGCGGGCCCACGACGATGACCGAACGACCCGAGTAGTCGACGCGCTTGCCGAGCAGGTTCTGACGGAACCGGCCCTGCTTGCCCTTCAACATGTCCGACAGCGACTTGAGCGGGCGGTTGCCCGGGCCGGTCACCGGACGGCCACGACGGCCGTTGTCGAACAGGTTGTCGACGGACTCCTGGAGCATCCGCTTCTCGTTGTTCACGATGATCTCGGGCGCACCGAGGTCGAGAAGACGCTTGAGTCGGTTGTTCCGGTTGATCACGCGGCGGTACAGGTCGTTCAGGTCGGAGGTGGCGAACCGGCCACCGTCGAGCTGAACCATCGGGCGCAGGTCCGGCGGGATCACCGGAACGGCGTCGAGCACCATGCCGAGCGGGCTGTTGTCGGTCTGCAGGAACGCGGACACGACCTTCAGCCGCTTGAGGGCGCGGGTCTTCTTCTGACCCTTGCCCGTCAGGATGATCTCGCGGAGGATCTCCGACTCGGCCTGCAGGTCGAAGCTCTCCAGACGCTTCTGGATCGCCTCTGCTCCCATGTAGCCGGCGAAGAAACGACCGAAGCGCATCTTCATGTCGCGGTAGAGCACCTCGTCACCCTCGAGGTCGGCGACCTTCAGGTTCTTGAAGCGCGTCCACACCTCGTCGAGACGGTCCAGCTCACGCTGATTGCGGTCACGGAGCTGCTTGAGCTCGCGCTCGGCGCCTTCCTTCGTCTTACGACGGACGTCGGCCTTCGCGCCCTCGGCTTCGAGCGTGCCGAGGTCCTCTTCGAGCTTCTGCATGCGGGCTTCGATGTCGGCGTCACGACGCGACTCGATGTTCTTGCGCTCCACGTCCACGCGGGCCTCGAGCGACGGGAGCTCGCGGGTGCGGGCTTCGTCGTCGACCCAGGTGATCATGTAGGCCGCGAAGTAGATGACCTTCTCGAGGTCCTTCGGAGCCACGTCGAGCAGGTAACCCAGCCGTGACGGCACACCCTTGAAGTACCAGATGTGCGTGACCGGGGCGGCCAGCTCGATGTGTCCCATGCGCTCGCGGCGCACCTTCGAGCGGGTGACTTCGACGCCACAACGCTCGCAGATGATGCCCTTGTACCGAACGCGCTTGTACTTGCCGCAGTAGCACTCCCAGTCGCGGGTCGGGCCGAAAATCTTCTCGCAGAAGAGTCCGTCCTTCTCGGGCTTGAGGGTGCGGTAGTTGATGGTCTCGGGCTTCTTGACCTCTCCGTGCGACCAGGCGCGGATGGCGTCGGCGCCGGCGAGGCCGATCTTGAGTTCCTCGAAGAAATGCGCGTCAAGCAACGGTGTCTACCTTCCTCAAACTTCTTCGACGCTGCTGGGTTCGCGGCGAACCAGGTCGATGCCCAGCTCCTCCGCGGCCCGGAAGACGTCCTCTTCGTTGTCTCGCAACTCGACGGTGGTGCCGTCGGAGGAGAGAACCTCGATGTTGAGCGACAGCGCCTGCATCTCCTTGATGAGCACCTTGAAGGACTCGGGGATCCCCGGCTCGGGGATGTTCTCGCCCTTGACGATGGCCTCGTAGACCTTCACGCGGCCGGGGATGTCGTCGGACTTGATGGTCAGGAGCTCCTGCAGCGCGTAGGCCGCGCCGTAGGCCTCCATCGCCCAGACCTCCATCTCGCCGAACCGCTGTCCACCGAACTGCGCCTTACCACCGAGCGGCTGCTGGGTGATCATCGAGTACGGGCCGGTGGAGCGAGCGTGGATCTTGTCGTCCACGAGGTGGTTCAGCTTCAGGATGTACATGTAGCCGACGGCGACCGGCTCCGGGAACGGGTCCCCGGTGCGGCCGTCGTAGAGCGGCGCCTTGCCATCGGGTCCGACCAGACGCACACCGTCCCGGGTGGGGAGGGTCGCGCCGAGCAGGCCGATGATCTCGTCCTCGGTCGCACCGTCGAACACCGGCGTTGCGACGTTGGTGTTGGGCTCGCCGGTCTCGACGCCGATCTTCTTCAGGCTCTGCGCCCACGGCTCGTTGCTCTCCGAGGCGTCCCAGCCCGACTTGGCCACCCAGCCGAGGTGCAGCTCGAGGATCTGGCCCACGTTCATGCGGGCCGGCACACCGAGCGGGTTGAGGATGATGTCGACCGGGGTCCCGTCCTCGAGGAACGGCATGTCCTCGATGGGCAGGATCTTGGCGATGACGCCCTTGTTGCCGTGGCGACCGGCGAGCTTGTCGCCGTTCTGGATCTTCCGCTTCTGCGCGACGTACACGCGCACCAGCTGGTTGACGCCCGGCGGCAGCTCGTCGCCTTCGTCGGCGTCGAAGACGCGGACGCCGATGACCGTGCCGGACTCGCCGTGGGGCACCTTGAGCGACGTGTCGCGGACCTCGCGGGCCTTCTCACCGAAGATGGCGCGCAGGAGGCGCTCCTCGGGGGTCAGCTCGGTCTCACCCTTGGGGGTGACACGACCGACGAGGATGTCGCCGTCGACGACCTCCGCACCGATCCGGATGATGCCGCGCTCGTCGAGGTCGGCGAGCATGTCGTCGCTGACGTTCGGGATGTCGCGGGTTACTTCCTCGGGGCCCAGCTTCGTGTCGCGCGAGTCGATCTCGTAGTTCTCGATGTGGATCGAGGTCAGGAGGTCTTCCTGCACGACGCGCTGCGACAGGATGATCGCGTCTTCGTAGTTGTAGCCCTCCCACGGCATGAACGCCGCGAGCAGGTTGCGACCGAGAGCCATCTCGCCGTTCTCGGTGCACGGGCCGTCGGCGAGAACCTGGCCGACCTCGACACGCTGTCCTTCATACACCAGCGGGAGGTGGTTGGTGCAGGTGCCTGCGTTGGAGCGGCGGAACTTGGTCAGGCGCATGGTCTCGTACTCGCCGTCGTCGCCCGCGATCTCGATCAGATCGGCGGAGACCTCGGAGATCGTTCCGGCGATGGGCGCCGTGGCGACCTCTCCGGCGTCGACTGCCGCGCGGTACTCCATGCCGGTCCCGACGAGCGGAGCCTCGGACTGCATGAGCGGCACCGCTTGACGCTGCATGTTGGAACCCATGAGCGCCCGGTTGGCGACGTCGTGCTCGAGGAACGGGATCATCGCGGTGGCCACGGAGACCATCTGGCGCGGTGAGACGTCCATGTAGTCGACGGTGTCGGCGGGTACGTAATCGAGCTCGCTGTCGCGGGTGCGGACGAGCACGCGCTCCTCGAGGAATGATCCGTCGTCGCCGAGGTCCAGTTTTGCCTGCGCGATGATGAGGTGGTCTTCCTCGTCAGCGGTCAGATAGTGGATCTCGTCGGACACCTTGCCGTCGATGACCTTGCGGTACGGGGTCTCGATGAAGCCGAACGCGTTGACCCGGCCGTACGCGGCGAGTGAACCGATCAGGCCGATGTTCGGGCCTTCCGGCGTCTCGATCGGGCACATCCGGCCGTAGTGGCTGGTGTGCACGTCGCGGACGTCCATGCCGGCACGATCGCGCGACAGTCCACCCGGGCCGAGGGCCGAGAGGCGGCGCTTGTGCGTCAGCCCGGCGATCGGGTTGTGCTGGTCCATGAACTGGCTGAGCTGGGAGGTTCCGAAGAACTCCTTCAGCGCCGCCACGACCGGACGGATGTTGATCAGGGTCTGAGGCGTGATGGCCTCGACGTCCTGAGTCGTCATCCGCTCGCGGACGACCCGCTCCATGCGGGCGAGGCCCGTGCGGAGCTGGTTCTGGATCAGCTCACCGACCGTGCGCAGACGGCGGTTGCCGAAGTGGTCGATGTCGTCCTCTTCGACGACGAGCGTTCCACGCGGCGTCTCGAGGTCGGCGCGACCGTCGTGCAGGGCCACCAGGTAGCGGATGGTCGCGACGATGTCGTCGATCGTGAGCACCTGCTGGTCGAAGGCGCTGTCGGTACCCAGCTTCTTGTCCAGCTTGTAACGACCGACCTTCGCGAGGTCATAGCGCTTCGGGTTGAAGTAGTAGTTCTCCAACAGCGTCTGCGCGGCCTCGCGCGTGGGCGGCTCGCCCGGACGCAGCTTGCGGTAGATGTCGAGCAGCGCGTCGTCCTGCGTCGTCGTGTGGTCCTTCTCGAGGGTCAGCCGGATCGACTCGTAGTCGCCGAACTCCTCGAGGATCTTGGCGTCGGTCCAGCCGAGCGCCTTCAGCAGGACGGTGACGTTCTGCTTGCGCTTGCGGTCGAGGCGGACGCCGACCATGTCGCGCTTGTCGATCTCGAACTCGAGCCAGGCACCGCGGCTCGGGATCATCTTCGACGTGAAGATGTCCTTGTCCGACGTCTTGTCGGGGGTGCGCTCGAAGTAGACGCCAGGCGAGCGGACGAGCTGGCTGACGACGACACGCTCGGTGCCGTTGATGATGAAGGTGCCATCCGGGGTCATGAGCGGGAAATCGCCCATGAAGACGGTCTGTGACTTGATCTCGCCGGTCTCGTTGTTCATGAACTCGGCGGTGACGAACAGGGGTGCGGCATAGGTGACGTCGCGGTCCTTGCACTCTTCGACCGAGTTCTTCGGCGGTTCGAAGCGGTGATCGCGGAACGAGAGCGACATGGTGCCCTGGAAGTCTTCGATCGGAGAGATCTCTTCGAAGATTTCCTCCAGACCCGACTTGGTGGAGACGTCGGTGCGTCCCTCATCAAGCGAAGCCTGGGTGCGGGCCTGCCAGGTGTCGTTCCCGATCAACCAGTCGAAACTGTCGACCTGGAGAGCCAGGAGATCAGGAACCTCGATGGGTTCGCTGATCTTGGCAAAGGAAACGCGGCGGGGGCCAGCGGGGCGGGAAGTGGTGCGGGCAACGGTGCGCGAGGCGGCCAAGAGGGGTCCTTCCGGCATTCGACTCGACCATGGCGAGGAGACCACGGCGGCTTCTTTCGATGGCCGACCCTGGACCGCTGGCGCCGGGCACCGCGAAGCGAGCGTGCAGGATGGCGGAATTCACCGCAGTGCACGCGTCGGCAGACGCTTACCGGGAGTCAGGAAGTTGGCAGGGCAGACCAAAGGGCAACTATAGCCATGAGGGCAAGGTTTGCCAACCCGCCCATCCTTGCCGGCGGAGCCGCATCCGGCTCCAGCCTCTGTACAAACCCTGGCCGCTCCGTCCGCTCGTGCGGCTCGGATGGCGGGTTCACGCGGTCTGCCACCGCTGGTCGTGCTGCGCCGGAATGTGCTCCGGCCCGCAAAGCATGACTCGGCGTCGGTTCGACGTCAAGCATCTCCTGTGACGGACGCGGCTGGTGAGTCGTTATGGGCGCGCGGTCGTGGGGTGATGTGGGCGGGGAGGGGGTGGGTTGGTGGCTCGAGTGGACGCTGGCGCACGCGGGTGACGGCGTGTCGCGGAGCGACGCGCCCACTTTGAGGGTCGGGGCTGGGGTGCCGGGTCGAGACGTGCGCAGGTACCCGGACGTGCGACGAGGGCGGCCCGATGTGGGACCGCCCTCGTGGATGCAGCTGTGGTGCTGGTGAAGCTTGGCCTTACTTGACCGTGACGGTGGCGCCGGCTGCCTCGAGGGCGTCCTTGGCCTTCGCGGCAGCTTCCTTGTTGGCCTTCTCCAGGACGGGCTTGGGCGCAGCCTCGACCAGGTCCTTGGCCTCCTTGAGGCCGAGGCTGGTGATGGTGCGCACCTCCTTGATGACCTGAATCTTCTTCGCGCCGGCGGCCTCGAGGATGACGTCGAACTCGTCCTTCTCCTCTTCGGTCTCGACCGGAGCAGCTCCGCCGCCGGCCGCGGGGGCAGCGGCGACAGCCGCAGCAGCGGTGACGTGGAAGGTGTCTTCGAATTCCTTCACGAACTCGGAGAGCTCGAGGAGAGTCATCTCCTTGAACGCGTCGAGCAGCTCAGCGGTGGCGAGCTTGGCCATGGTGACCTCTCTCTTTCGGTGTCATGAGTCGTACACAGGGGTCGAGCGGCAGTGCGGTGGATCAGGTGGTCGGCGCGTCGATGTCGGCAGCGGGCACCGATTCGTCGGTGACTTCGGCAGCCGGAGCCGCGTCGTCGGTGACTTCGGCAGCCGGAGCCGCGTCGTCGGTGACTTCGGCAGCCGGAGCCGCGTCGTCGGTGACTTCGGCAGCGGTAGCCGCTTCGTCGGCCGGCGTAGCGACCTCGTCGACAGGTGCGTCGTCGACTTCGGCTTCGGCGACCGGCAGGGTCTCGCCGTCTTCTTCACGCTTGGCCTGGAGGGCGGCCACGAGACGGGCAGCCTGGGACAGGGGCGCGGAGAACAGCGTGACCGCGTTGACCAGTGAGGCGTTGAGGGCTCCGGCCATCTTCGACAGGAGGGTCTCGCGCGACTCGAGGTCGGCCATCTTGTTGATCTGGTCGACCGAGACGGGCCGGCCTTCCAGCACGCCCCCCTTGATCACCAGATTGGGGTTCGTCCGGGCGAAGTCACGCAGGCCCTTGGCCGCTTCGACCGGGTCACCGGTGACGAAAGCGACGGCGGACGGTCCGACCAGGAGGTCGTTGAGTCCGTCGATCCCGGCCTGGTCGGCCGCGATCCTGGTCAGTGTGTTCTTCACCACGGAGTAGGTCGCGTGGTCACCCAGCGACCGGCGCAGCTCTTTGAGCTGCGCGACCGTCAGTCCGCGGTACTCGGTGAGGACTGCTCCGTTGGAGTTACGGAAGCTGTCCGCGAGCTCGGCGACCGCGGCGGTTTTGACAGGGTTCGCCATGGGTCTCCTTCCTCGTCGTGGTGGATCTCTGCCGAAGCCACGAGCGGCTGACGCAGGAAGGTCAGGACACAGAAACGCCCCGTGCAAGTGGCACGGGGCGCTGACATGCGGGCTCGATCCGGGCGGACCCGGGACGATCGATGTGGCGTTCTCGTATCACCTGCGCAGGTCACCCGATGTCGGGATCTTCGATGCTCGCTCGCCCGGATGGGCTTGCCAGCAACGACCAGCGGTCTTCGGCATCGTCCAGAGTACGGGCAGCCTGGACGCGTGGGCAAATCCCTTCTAGCCGTCGGTAGTCCGGGACCGGCGGTAGCCCGGGACCGGCGGTGCGTAGCAGCGGAGGTGTGCTGGTAGCAGCGTCGACGGTGCGACGAGCACGCGTTGGCTGCTACCCAACCCGACCCGCGCCAAGTCGCGCTGACATCTACAGCGTGTCTTTCGACCGGGCCGGCCGCGAAGAGGCGGAGGTCCCTCGTCGGGGCGCGTCACCGATGCGTCGACGACCACACCCGCGGGGCAAACGTCGCGGCGGGCCGCGTCGGGTAACCCGGGCGCCGCGTCGGTAACCCCGGAGGGTGCGGTCGTAACCCCCTGCGCGGGATTACCAACGTGGCTGCGGCATTACCGCAGTGGGTCAGCTGGTCTTGGGGGCCTTGATCGTCACCGGCGTGCCCCACGCGGAGTACGTCAGCGCGCTGTCGGCAAGGCCGGCCGGAGCGCCGTCGACCGTGACCGTCACCTTGGCCGGCAGATCGCCGGCGCCGACGTAGAGGTCGGTCGTGTAGCCGGTGATGCCCATCTTCGCGACCGATGCGAGCAGTTCGCGCGCGTCCTTGGTCTTCGCCGCGGAGGTGATCTCGGCCAGCGTTGCGGTCGAGCGGTAGTGCGTGAGGCTCTTGCCGGCGAGGGTGGTCGTGCTGAGATTGCGGACTGTCTTCCCGAGCGTCCTCGCGAGGTTGGCGATGTCAGGCGCACCCGCACCCATGCCGGTCGACGAGCTCTTCGGAGCCTGCTTCTTCCACTTGCCGCCCTGCTTCAGGTAGACGGTCTTGCCGATGGTGATCGCCTCGGTGTCCGCGCCGGCCTTCACATGACTGCGGACGGTGTCGCCGACGTAAGCGATCGACCCCGACACCGCCTGGCTACCGGCGTTCCCGGATACGTGGACGTACTTCTGAGCAGCCGACGCTTTCCCGATCGCCGCGGCCAACGCCTTCGCGTCCACGGCCTTGCCGGCCAGTGCGGAGGGGCTGGGCGTGGCGCTGCTGGTGACGGCGGCAGGTGCTGCGCCACCGCCCGCGGCGGCTGTCGTCGCACCCGTCTGCGAGCCGCACGCGGCGAGCCCGACAGCCATCGCGCCCGCGGCGAGGGCGAGTGAAAGTCGACGTCCGGACGTGGGCAAAGCGGGCATGGTCTTCATGCCGGCGAGTGTAGGCCAGCACGCACAGCGCAGAACGGGCTCCGCTGCCCGAAGGCGGCGGAGCCCGTTCAGTGCTGCGACGTGACGGTGACGGTCGTCAGGCGACCGGGACACCCTCGTCGACGCGGGCCGGATCGATCTGGATGCCGGGGCCCATCGTCGTGGAGACGGTGACCTTGCGGACGTAGCGGCCCTTGGCGCTGGCCGGTTTGAGGCGCTGGATCTCCTCGATGGCGGACTGGTAGTTCTCGAGCAGCTGATCGGCGCCGAACGACGTCTTGCCGATGATGAAGTGCAGGTTCGCGTGCCGGTCGACCCGGAACTCGATCTTCCCGCCCTTGATCTCGCTGACGGCGCGGGCCACGTCGGGGGTGACGGTGCCGGTACGCGGGTTCGGCATCAGGCCGCGCGGGCCGAGGACCCGGCCGAGTCGACCGACCTTGCCCATCAGCTCGGGGGTGGCGACGACGGCGTCGAAGTCGGTCCAGCCGCCGCTGATGCGCTCGATCAGGTCGTCCTCACCGACGAAGTCGGCGCCGGCGTCGAGGGCAGCCTGCGCGCGGTCACCGGTGGCGAACACGAGGACGCGGGCGGTCTTGCCGGTTCCGTGCGGGAGGTTGACGGTGCCGCGCACCATCTGGTCGGACTTGCGCGGGTCGACACCGAGCCGGACGGCCACGTCGACCGTGGAGTCGAACTTGGTGGTCGACGTCTCGCGGGCGAGGGCGACGGCTTCGGTGGGGCTGTAGAGCGAGTCGCGGTCGATCTTGGTGTCGGCGACCTTGCGTGCCTTGGTGATGGCCATGGTGTTGCCTTTCTCGGAGGGAGAAGTCGTGGTGTGCGGGCCGGGCAGGCCCTCCCACGGTTCGGAGGTCAAGCGGAGTCAAGCGAGAAGCAGGCGGAGCGGTGAGCCTCAGCCCTTGACGGTGACGCCCATCGAGCGGGCGGTGCCCTCGACGATCTTCATCGCGGCGGTCACGTCGTTCGCATTGAGGTCGGGAAGCTTCGTGGTGGCGATGTCGCGGACCTGGTCCGAAGAGATGCTGCCGACCTTCGTCTTGTTCGGCACACCCGAACCCTTGTCGAGGCCGGCTGCCTTCTTGATCAGCTCGGCCGCCGGCGGGGTCTTGGTGATGAACGTGAACGTGCGGTCCTCATAGATGGTGATCTCGACCGGGATGACGCTTCCGCGCATCGGTTCGGTCGCGGCGTTGTACGCCTTGCAGAACTCCATGATGTTGACGCCGTGCGGACCGAGTGCGGTACCGACCGGCGGGGCCGGGGTCGCGGCACCAGCGTTGAGCTGGACCTTGACGAGCGCGGCGACCTTCTTCTTCGCGGGCATTGTTCGTTTCCTCTGACTGGATGTCTGGTGCGACTGGTACGTGCAGGCTCGTACTGGTGTATCTGGACGACCGGATCGATGAGCCAGGATACGGGATCTGGAACTCAGACCTTGCTGATCTGCGAGAACGCCAGTTCGACTGGCGTCTCACGACCGAAGATCTCGACCAGACCCTTGATGCGCGCGGAGTCGGGGTTGATCTCGGTGATGGTGGCGTGCAGCGTGGCGAACGGTCCGTCGGTGACCATGACCGAGTCGCCGACCTCGAAGTCGAGGACCGCGGTCGGGGTCTTGGTGCGTCCGCCGCCGCCCTCGGTGCCGGCTTCGGCCTCGATCGAGGGTGCGAGCATCTGCTCGACCTCGGCGAAGGTCAGGGGCACGGGCGCGGTGGCGTGCCCGACGAAGCCGGTGACCGACGGCGTGTGCCGCACAGCCGCCCAGGACTCGTCGGTGAGGTCCATCCGGACGAGGACGTAGCCGGGGAGCACGGTGCGCTTGACCGTGCGGCGCTGGCCGTTGCGGATCTCGCTCGCTTCTTCCTGCGGGACCGCGACCTCGTAGATGTAGTCCTCCATGTTGAGGGAGGAGATGCGGTTCTCGAGGTTGACCTTCACTCGGTTCTCCATGCCGGAGTACGTGTGGATGACGAACCAGTCACCGGGCATCGTTCGGAGCTTGGTACGGAACTCCTCGAGCGGGCTCAGCTCGACCGGCTCGGCGGCCTCCGCGACCGGCTCGGTGGCCACGTCGGAGGTGTCAGCAGCGACGGGGGCGTCGTCGGCACCGTCGAGTTCAGACTCGTCGCCGGGCGTGTCCTCGAGGCCGGCGAGGTCGGACTCGTCGGTCGAGGTCACCTCGTCAGCGAGCTCGACAACCTCAGGGCTGTCGTCAACGTCGGGCACAGCAAGCTCCGTCTCTGCGTATACAAGTGGTTCTGCGTTGTAGGTGGATCAGGTCGAGCGATCGCCGCGGGCTGCGGTGGATCAGGCGAACGCCTTGAACAGCGCCCAGCCGGCACCCAGGTCGATGAGGGACACGACCGCGATCATGAACAACACGAAGACCAGCACGACGATCCAGTACGTGACCAGCTGATCACGCGTGGGCCACACGACCTTGCGAAGTTCGGCGACGACCTGACGGACGAACAACCCCGGGCTCGTGCGCGCCGGACGCCGGTCGGGCGCCTTGGCGGTGTCACGGGACTGAGTAGCCATCAGGCCTCCGTCCTCTCATCTCGTCACCGGCTGTGGTCGGCCGGCGTTGCGGTGTTCTGCAGGGCACGAGGGACTTGAACCCCCAACCTTCGGTTTTGGAGACCGATGCTCTGCCAGTTGAGCTAGTGCCCTTCGTGGACGAGCGCCGCACCTCAGCCATGGCCTCGGATCGCAGATCGCAGCGACGCGGGGCGTGCATCGCAGGGACCGAACCCAGGGCACAACAAAGGATGGGCAATCACCCAAGACGGGAAGTCTACGCATCAGCGCTGCCCGAGTCGAACCGAGCCGAGGCGGGTCGAGGCGGGTCGGACGGCCTCGCGCGAGGGCCCGCCAGCAGAATGGCCACGTGTCCCCCGTCGCCGGCCGTCGCTCTCTGCTGACCCTGCCGAAGGCGCACCTGCACCTGCATTTCACCGGTTCGATGCGGCATCCGACTCTCGTCGAGCTCGCCGACCGGGCCGGCGTGGGCCTTCCTCGCGGCCTGCGCGAGGAGTGGCCGCCGGTGCTCGCGCAGGCCGACGAGCGGGGCTGGTTCAGGTTTCAACGGCTCTACGACGTCGCCCGGAGCGTGCTCCGCGGGCCGGCCGACGTCCGCCGGTTGCTCGACGAATCGATCGCCGACGAAGCGGCCGAGGGGTCCCGGTGGCTCGAGATCCAGGTCGACCCGTCCGGGTACGCGTCGACGTTCGGCGGACTGACCCCGTTCACCGAGCTCGTCCTCGACGCGGTCGCCACCTCCGCCCGGACGCACGGCGTGGGCGTTGGCGTGATCATCGCGGCCAACCGGACCCGCATCGAGCTCGAAGCGCGGACGTTGGCCAGGCTGGCCGTCCGCTTCACCGACCGTGGCGTCGTCGGCTTCGGTCTGTCCAACGACGAGCGGCGGGCACCGGCCGAGGCGTTCACACACGCATTCGGGATCGCCGCTCGGGCCGGTCTGCTGCTCACGCCGCATGCCGGCGAACTCCTGGGACCCGAGTCGGTGCGGGAAAGCCTGGACGCGCTGCACGCCGACCGGCTGGGACACGGCGTCCGGGTCGCCGGGACCCCGCACTTCTGGATCGGGTGGCGGCGGCCGGGGTCGGGCTCGAGGTGTGCCCGGCGTCGAACGTCGGCCTCGGGGTCTATCCCGACATGGCGTCGGTCCCGCTGCGCCAGCTCGTCGACGCGGGTGCCGCGGTGGCGCTCGGCGCGGACGACCCGTTGCTGTTCGGCCATCGGCTGATCGCCCAGTACGCCGCGGCTCGGGCGATCCACGGGTTCGACGACGAGGCCATCGCCGGCCTGGCGCGGTCGAGCTTCGCCGTGTCGCGGGCGCCGTCGGACGTCGTGGCGACCGCGATGGCAGACATCGACGCCTGGCTCGCCGCCGACCCCGCAGCCGATTGACCGGGGCGCGCCGGACAGGAACCACTGGCAGACTGCGGCCGTGCCCACGCTGACCGACGGTGAGCTGACCGTCCGGCCGTTCCTCGACGCCGACGCCGGACGCATGGCGGAGTGCATAGCCGATCCAGCCTCGGCCCGTTGGGGAGTCGTCCCTGCCGGCGACGCCCTCGAGGTCGCGCGGGACCGGATCGAGCGTGCGCGGGCCGACGGCGGGGCCGGCACCCGCGACTTCCTCGCGGTGGAGATCGACGGTCGATGGGTCGGCCGGGTGTCGCTGCGCTACGACGGAGTTGGCGGCGCCGAGCTCGGCTTCGAGACGCATCCCGACGCCCGCGGCCGGCACGTCGCGATGCGGGCGACGCGGCTGCTGTGCCGGTTCGGTTTCGAGGAACGCCAGTGCCAGGTGATCCGCTGGCACGCCTTCGTCGGGAACTGGGCGTCGCGGCGGATCGCGTGGCGGCTCGGGTTCAAGTTCGAAGGCGAGAGCCGGCTGGCCATCCCGGCCGACGGGACCCTGCGGACCGCGTGGGGGGCGACGCTGGTGGCCGGCGAGCCGCTGCGTCCACGTCGGCTGTGGCTGGACGCGCCGCATCTGGTGGGCCGGTCGGTGGTCCTCCGTGCGTTGCGCGACGCCGATGCCGACCGGATCGTCGAGGGCGCCGGCGACCCGCTCACCCAGCGCTGGCTCCCGTTCCTGCCCACTCCTTACCAAGCCCCGGATGCGGCCGACTTCATCGAGACGACCCGACTTGACGCGGCCAACGGCACCGATATCTGCTGGGCGATGGCCGATCCGGTGACCGACCGGCTCGTCGGCTGCCTGGGCGTCAATATCGATCGGCCCGAACTCGGGTACTGGACGCACCCCGATGCGCGTGGACGTGGTGTTACCACCGAGGCGGTCGACCTGGCGTTGCGCTACGTCTTCTCCGCCGCCCTCGGGCTCCGGCGGATGACGCTGCGGGCAGCCGTCGGCAACGTCGCGTCCCGTCGGGTCGCCGAACGTGCCGGGATGAGTCTCGTCGGTGTCTGCCGCGCCGACGAACTGCTGGCGAGCGGGCCGAGCGACATGGCGATGTACGACGTCCTGCCCGCGGACCTGACGCCACGCCCGAACCAGGGGTGAGACCCTCCAGCGTGCACACCGAACGCGGGCTCGACCGGCTGGTCAACTTCAGCGACGCCGTGGTGGCCATCGCGATCACCCTGCTGGTGTTGCCGCTGGTCGACCTGCCCAGCGAGCTGGCGACCAAGCCGTTCCGCGACGTGATGAGCGAACACAGCTGGTGGCTGATCGGGTTCGGTGTGAGCTTTCTCGTCATCGCCCGGCTCTGGCGCGTGCATCATCAGGTCTTCGAGCGGGTGCGCGACTACAACGTCGCGCTGATCTGGCTGAACTTCACCTGGCTGTTCACGATCGTACTGCTGCCGTTCCCGACCGCACTCCTGGGCAGCAACGATCTGCCCGATGCGACGCGGCCCATCGACACCTTCTACTTGGCGACGCTGACGTTGAGCTCGGCCGCGCTGGCCGGGATGACCCTTGTCGTCGACCGGGTTCGGGAGCTGCAGGTCAGCGGCGACGCGGAGCAGGGGCCGGTGGAGGGTGAGAGCCGGATGATTTCCGGCTCCCGGGTCGAGGTGCACCGCCGGCTGACGATGTTCGAGCGCCTCAGCTCACCGGTCCTGCTGCTGATCGGCACCGTGCTCGCGGCGACGTCGGGTGTCGGAATCCTGGCGACGCTGCTGCTGTTGCTCAGCGGTCCGGCGAACCGGCTGTCCCGCGTGGTGACGAGCCGGCGGGATCACACTCGACCCGGACAGCGATCCGCTCCCTGACTCGAGGACCCAGGGAGCGGGGTCACCGGTGCGTCAACAGTCCGTCATCAGTACGTACTGAGGACACCTGTCGAGGAGTAGCCGATGGCGATGGTCGAGCCGGTCGCCAGGTTGCCGATCGAGTGGTCGAGCTTGATCTCGATCATCGTGACGGTGATAGCGGTGGACGTGCGGATGACCTTGTGCAGCGTGACGGTCCCGAGGCCGGCGACCTTCATGACTGTGTTCGGGTGCACGTTGGCGTTGGCGTAGGCAACGCCCTTGATCGTCAGCCCGGCGAAGGCGGACGTGTCGTGGAGCCCCGTTGCGCCGCTTCCGACCTTGCTCGCGTTGGTGTGCGCCGTGATGGTCTGCGCGGTGATGACATTGCTCAGGACGTTCAAGGCCCCGATGCGGTCGACGATGTCAGCCGAGGCGCTCTTGCCGACGGTGCCGACCGCTGTCGTGGTGGCCGCGCCGGTCTTCAGCAGCGAAGTGACACTCGAACTCGCGAAGGAGTTCGTGCTGGAGCCACCCGTGCAGCTGATGCCGGCAGCGGCGGTCGCGCCCGAGATGACCTTGCCGTCCGCGGAGGTGCTCCTCGTGGCGAAGCCGGTGCCGGACACGTATCCGACGGTCGGCACGGTGAAGCCGACCCGCGCCTTACCCACCACGATCAACGTGCCGGTGGCCAGCTTCAGCTTCGAGTTCTTGACGATCACGATGCTCAGTGCCGTCGTGTCGACGACGTACTGGCCACTGGAATCACCCTTGACCTGCTGGTTGAGCGTTACCCGCCCGACCGACTCGCCGGCAACCTTGAGGTCGATGACCGTGTTCGGAGCAGGCGACCGGGAGACCGCGGTCCCGCTGATCTTCAGACCCGTCAAGCTGGATGACGCCGTCCCGCTAGCGGCTCCTGAACTCGAAGAAGCCGTGCTGGCGGCGACGACCGACGAGGCGGTCACCAGCCCGCCCAGAAGGGCGACACCGTTGGTCTGGGACGTGGCCCAGATCGAACGGGTGGACGTCGACACGCTGGTGGTGACCTTCGACGTGACGGCGCCTGCGGATCCCGCGGTCGGAATCGCCGAGGCTCCGGACTGATTGGTGGCCACCAGTCCACCCGCGGTCGTGCATGCGACAGACGCGATGGCCTTGGGTCCCGACAACACCGCACCGGATTCGCCGGCAGCGTAGGAGCCGTAGGCATAGCCGGTGAAGCCGGCAGCCGGAACCGGCGATGCAGATGCGGGTGCCATCGTCCCGGCCAAGCCGGCAGCCGAGGCTGCGGCCAGAACGATGGCCGCTCGAATGGTCGGACGGGCTGCGTACATGGGAACCGCCTGTGAGGTAGAGGGGACGTTGCGTGATGCATCGGCTTGTCCCAAAACGGTCTACACCGCAAGTAATCATGACAAAGACCACCAGACCAAAGTCTTCGGTCCTCCCCTTCTGCGTCATATCAGACATCTCCGACGCCAAAGGTCCATCGATCGGTTTTGGTGGTGACCCGTCCGGCCTAGAGGCAGTGGTCGAGCACGTACGTCACAACGTCGAGAACCTCGAGCCGACCGGCGTCGAGGTCGGCGATCCGCGCCCAGGCGACTTCGTCGGTGGTCCCGTCGATCTCGACGACCATCGGCCGTTGCGCGGGGTCCAGAAGGCGCGCCGCGAAGATCAGGTGGATGCCGTGGAAGTCCTCGGTCACCCCGTCGGGGGCACGTCCGGTGAAGTGGCTGTCATGGACGTCGAGCAGGTCGCCGACGACGACGGCTAGCCCGGTCTCTTCGACCAGCTCGCGCACGAGCGCCGCCCGGGGAGGTTCGCCATGGTCGACTCCCCCGCCGGGCAGCGTCCACGCGCCTACGTGGTGACCCCGGGGGGAGATGCGGGTGAGGAGGAGTTGGCCGATTCCGTCGTCGCCGCTTCGTGTGAGGACGGCGTAGGCGGCGACGCGCTGGTGCTGACGGAGTGGGGAGTCGCCGGTCACAGCTCGACACCGACGAGGACCGGCTCGGGCACGAGATCCACACCGAAGCGATCTCGCACGCCGTCGCGGATCTCTCGCGCGAGCGCGAGAACGTCGTCGGCCGTGGCGCTGCCCCGGTTGGTCAGGGCGAGCGTGTGCTTGGTGGAGAGCGTCGCCGGGTGCCCGTCGCCGTGGCCGCGATGGAACCCGGCGTGCTCGATCAACCAGGCCGCGCTGGTCTTCACGGTGCCGTCGCCGACCGGCCAGCGGGGCGCGTCGTCCGGGAGCAACTTCGCGGCAGCCTCGTCGAGGATGGGGTTGGTGAAGAAGGAGCCGGCACTCCAGGTGTCGTGGTCGATCTCGTCGAGCACCATCCCCTTGCCTGCACGGATCTCTAGGACGGCGCGGCGGACGTCCGCGAGCGGCGCCCGCTCCCCCAGCTCGATACCGAGTCGGCGGGCGAGCTCGAGGTAGGCGACGGGCGCACCAAGGTCACCGAGGCCGAACTGGAAGGTGACGTCGAGGATCAAGAAGCGACCGGGCTCGGACTTGAAGCGTGAGGTGCGGTAGCCGAACCCGCAGTCCGCGGCGAAGAAGGTGCGGATCCGCTTCTCGCTCCGGTCGTAGGTACGGACCCGTGCGATGGTCTGGGAGACGTCCTGCCCGTAGGCGCCGACGTTCTGGATCGGGGTCCCGCCGACGAGTCCGGGGATGCCGGAAAGGGCCTCGACGCCGGTCCAGCCGTTGCGAACGGCGAGCGTGACGAGGGCGTCCCAGCTCTCGCCGGCGGCGACGGTGACCATCGCGCCGGAGCACATGTCGGCTTCCTCGGTGATCCCCTTCGTTGCGACTGCGACGACACGTCCGTCGAAGCCGCCGTCGCCGATCAGGACGTTGGAGCCGCCACCCAAGACAAGCACCGGGACACCCCGCGCGTCGGCGTCGGCCACGGCGGCGACGGCCTCGTCGGTGGTGCCCACCTCGACGAACTCCGCTGCCGGACCACCGACTCGGAGCGTGGTGCGGCCGGCCAACGAGACCGCAGTGCCGATATTCAAGGGAGCCGTACGGAAGCGCGGGCCATGCCAAGCACCTTCGCCCCGGCTGAGGTGACCGTGATGTCGACGCGGGTGAGGCCGGTCTCCGGGTCGGGGGTGTCCCCGGGCGCGAGCGTGATGGTCAGGTCGGCGCCGGCCTCGGCGTCCACGAGGACGGGCTTTACGAACCGGCCGCCGAGCTCCACGACCGCGTCAGCTGATCCGGCCCAGGTAGCGACAGCACTGCAGGCGAGGCCGAGGGTCAGCATGCCGTGGGCGAGGACGCCAGGTAGGCCGACAGCGCGCGCCGCTTCATCGTTGAGGTGGATCGGGTTGGTATCGCCCGACGCGTCGGCGTAGGCGAGGAGTTCGGCCCGGGTCAGGTGCACGTTGGTCGTGAGGCTCATGCGCCGGCACCGACGTGGGCGCAAAGAAGGACTGAGGTTGCGGTACCGAGGTGTTCGCCCGCGGTGGTGGCGAGGGCGGTGTCGACGACGAGCCGGTCGGCACCGGCGGTCGGGCGGATGCTGGTGAGGGTGGCGGTGGCAACGACCTCGTCACCGGCCCGAAGCGCCCTGGCAGCGACGAACCGCTGGTCGGCGTGGACGAGGCGGTGAAGCTCGATATCGAGGTCCGGGTCGTCGAACATCCGCTGCCAGGCGGCAACGGCGATGGTGAAAGGGAAGGTCGGTGGGGCAACGCCGCCGGTCGGGGCACCGAGGCAGGTAGCGAAAGCGTCGATGCGCTCCTGGGTGACGGTCACCGGAACGGTGGGCTCGAAGACTCGGCCGGCGAGCGCGGGATCGGTCGGCATGGGCCTCAGAATAGGTGGTCGGGGTGGTGCCTAGATCGGAGCCGGGTTGGTGGCGTAGCGGTAGTGCCGAACCCAGGGGCGCGGGTCGTCCGGCCGGCGGGTCACGTCCCAGCCGAGCCGCTCGAGCGCCGCGTCGACTACCGGTCCGGTGCGGAACACCTCGCCCTGGCCCGCGTCGGCCTTGAAATCGTGGCAGCTGATGACCGCATGACGCACCATCCGCATCGACCGCGTCGCACCCTCGAAGAGGTCGCGTTCGGCACCCTCGATGTTCACCTTGAGCAGGTCGATGCACGTGATCCCGAACCGTTCGACGACCTCGTCGAGGGTCAGCCCGTCGACCTCCACCGTTCCGCGGTTGGTCATCACCGAGTTCGACACCATGTGAGCATCGACCGCGTCTTCGATCATCACCCGCCCATGAACACCTACTACGGCTGCGTTCAGCGCCGTCACGTTTGCCAAGTTGTTCAGCTGGACCGTGCGTTCCAGCAGCGAGCACGTCCACGGATGCGCCTCGATCGCGATCACGCGCCCGGCCGGACCAACCGCTGGGCTCAGCACGACGGTTTCGGTGCCATATTCCGCGCCGATCTCGACGACGACGTCGCCCGCCTGCGGCACATAGCCGTGAAAGAACACATCACGCGCGTTCGCACGAATGGCGCCCAAAGTCAGTCCGCGTGGAGTCGGCGAGACGACCGTGCCCGCCCGGTATCGGTGCACCCAGCCGCGCGTCTCCCGATCTCGGGACACCCAGGCGACGGAGCGACGCACGATCGCGAGCTGCAGCATCCGAGAAGCAGCCTGCCGGACGTCTCCGCGTGAAGTCATGGGCCACATCGTTGCACTCGCCTCGACGAACACGACGCATCTCTCGCGCTTGAGATCACTCTGTGCGATCCGTGCACTACAGTTTCGAGAGGTCTACAGACATGACAACTCGCAACAAAAGGACGCTGATGCGCGTATTGATCACCGGGGGGGCCGGCTTCATCGGCGCCAACCTGGCAGCACGGGCGTTGGTCGAGAACATCGACGTGACCGTCATCGACAACTTCGCGACGGGGTCGAAAACGAACCTTCTGGGGCTTGACGTCACCGTCGTCGAAGCATCCATCCTCGACGCCGGCGCTCTCGACGAGGCGCTGGTCGGCGTCGACTCAGTCGTCCATCTGGCCGCACTGCCCAGCGTTCCGCGGAGTATCGATGACCCGATGGCCAGTCATGCCGCCAACGCGACCGGCACACTGACCGTTTTGGAGCGGGCTCGAGCAGCCGGTGTGGGTCACGTGTCCGTCGCGTCGTCGAGCTCGGTCTACGGCATGAATCCCGCATTGCCCAAGAGCGAACGCGAGTGGGTCCGGCCGATGAGCCCGTACGCGGTGTCGAAACTGGCGACCGAGCAGTATGCCCTCGCGTACCAGGACTCATTCGGCATGCGCACAACGGCATTCCGGTTCTTCAACGTCTACGGGCCGGGTCAGACATCAGGGCATGCATACGCCGCAGTCGTGCCGGCGTTCGTCGAAGCCCTCATCGCGGGTCGGCCGCTTCACGTCTACGGCGACGGCATGCAGTCACGCGACTTCACTTACGTCGGCACCGTTTGCCGCGTGCTGCTCGAGACCGCCGTCCGCCGACTGTCACACCCCGAGCCGGTGAATCTCGCGTTCGGCACCAACACCACCCTGATCCATCTGATCGAGATCTTGGCGTCGGCGAGCGGTCGAACGGCGGTCGTCGAGCATGGACCACCCAGGGCGGGAGATGTGAAGCACTCCCAAGCCGACAACCACGTGTTGCGAGGGCTGTTCCCCGAGGTCGACCCGATTCCGCTCGAGCAGGGGATCGCCGAAACCGTCGCCTGGTTCGAGTCGGCACGATGACGAGTCTCGTGGTGATAGGCCAGGGTTATGTCGGCCTTCCGATGGCGCTTCGCGCCGCCGAGCAAGGCCTGTCGGTCGTCGGTCTGGACACGAACGCCGGCGTCGTCGCCGCGCTCAACGACGGTGTTTCCCATGTCGGTGACATCAGTCCCGCGGACATGGCGGCCGGGCTGGCCGCGGGCTACGTCGCGTCGACGGATGCCGCGTGCATCGCAGACGCGGACGTCGTACTGGTCTGCGTACCCACTCCGCTCAGTGCCGACGGCGGCCCCGACCTCGCCGCTGTCCAGGGCGCGGCGACCGCCATAGGTGCGCACATCCGGCCCGGCACCCTGGTGATCCTGGAATCGACGACATACCCAGGAACAACCGAGGAGGTATTCGCACCGCTCGTTCTGGGCGACAGTCTGGAGCTGGGCATCGACGTCCACATTGCCTTCTCGCCGGAGCGCATCGATCCAGGCAACACGACCTACGGCGTCAAGAACATCCCGAAGGTGGTCGGAGGACTCACACCCGAGTGCACGAAAGCTGCGAAGGCGTTCTACGAGCAGTTCGTCGACACCGTCGTCGAGGCCAAGGGAGCGAAGGAAGCTGAGATGGCCAAGCTGCTCGAGAACACCTTCCGCCACGTCAACATCGCTCTGGTCAACGAGATGGTCAGGTTCTGCGACGAACTCGACATCGACCTCTGGGACGCGATCGATTGCGCTGCGACCAAGCCGTTCGGCTATATGGCCTTCCGGCCCGGTCCCGGCGTCGGCGGGCACTGCATCCCGGTGGACCCGTCCTACCTCAGTCATCGGGTCAGAGCCCAGCTCGGTTACGCCTTCCGCATGGTGGAACTGGCCGAGGAGATCAACACCGCGGCACCGCTGTACGTCGCAACCCGGCTGTGGAAGGCGCTGAACGACCGGAAGATCGCCGTCAATGGCGCGAAGGTGCTTCTGATCGGCGTGACCTACAAACCCGATGTCGCCGACTTGCGGCAGAGCCCGGCGGAGCCCCTCGCAGCCCGTCTTGTGGATTGGGGTGCGGAGCTGAGTTATCACGATCCCTTCGTCCCCTACTGGTCGATCGAATCCGACGGCGAGGTTCGAACATTGCACTGCACGCCGAACCTCTACATGGCGGCAGCTGATGCCGACATAGTCGTGTTGCTACAGCCGCATTCGGGCTACGACCTCGAACAGATCGCGGAGTCGAGCACGCTCCTGCTAGACACCCGCGGGGCGCTCGAGCGATCAGACACCGTCCACCGACTCTGAGCGTCCCGGCTCGGCGGGAACGTGGCCGGCGTCGGCAACCCACCACCCGCCGAGCGTTTCTAGCCGCGGCACTCTCCGTACTGGCCAGTTGCACATCGCGGCCGTCTCCGCGACCGAGCCGGCCGCGCTCACTCGGCTCCCCACCGGCAGGCACATCGACAGTCCTTGACGTGCACGCGTTCGGAGCGCGCGGCGATGGCGTGACCGATGACACTGCGGCGATCCAGAACGCGCTCGACGCGGTGCCAGCAACGGGCGCGGAGGTGCACTTTCCGAGTGGCACATACGTCATCAGGAAGACCTCGAGTCGACACTTTCTGGCGTTCCGAAGCGAGACCAGGATCACTGGCGCAGGCATGACCACCGCAACCATCAAAGTCGCCGGCGGAAACGGTGACTGGGTTGATCTGCTTCGCTCACGTGCCGATTCGAGGGATCACGGGTCACTGTCGGTCTCCGACCTCGGGTTCGACCTGAACACGACGGGCAATCCCATCACGCGCAGTCCATTGACCTCGGGGATGCCGCGGATGGTGATTACCTCCGTCACGGGAGCGGCGGCACGTGTGTCGATCACCCGTTGCCGTTTCGATGACTGCTCGAACGTCAATACTCTCTACCTTGCAGGTATCGAGGTCATCGTCACCGATTGCGAATTCATCCGGACCGGCCAGCACGCCGCAATCGGCTGGGACCATTCATCGATATACGCGGTTGCTCGGGCCGGCGGCACCATCAGAATCGACGGCAATCGACTTGCCGGCACACGCAGCTCGGGCGGAAGTCGAACCGCCATTGAAACTCACGGTGGTTCCCAGAATGTCACCAACAACCTGATTTCTGATTACCTGACCGGAATGAACATCACCGGGATCGCCGACGAGGTGACAACGAGGGTCGATGTCGCGTCAAACACAATCCAGGGCGCCATGATCGCGTTTCACCTGTGGTCACGCCCGTACGGCGCTCTCACCGCGGCCGTCGGCGGGCTCAGGCACGTCAATCTGCATTCGAACATTGCTACCATCGACAGCGACGCCTGGCGGGACACGCTGGGAGCCTCGGGCTCGTACGGATGCGGATTCCTCCTCGACCCCGGAGCCGACAGTCCGATGTCATTTGTGACCATCCAGGACAATGTGGTGAGGTTCGACCCGTCGAAAGCGGTCATAGGCAGCCCATTGGAGAGGTTGGCGTGTGGCGTCACTCTGAGTGGGCGCAGTGAGGTGCGCGACCTCGCCATCATCGGCAATACCTTCGATGGTTGCCTGTCGGCCGGGCTGTTGATCGCTTCATCGGTCAATCAGGCGAGCATTCGGGGAAATCACTTCGTGGACGCTGCCAGCTCGCCAGTGCTCCCGCCAGATCCGACCCTGCGGTCAATTCTTGTGCTCGGAGGCAAGGTCACGGGTCTCGACGTGAGGGGGAACGAGGCGGTAGACAGCCATGCCGGCAGGCGGCTCGACCAGTTCGTCGGATCGCAGCCGGGGCTCGTCCTGGATCACTCGACCATTCGCAACAACACAGTACGGCGCGCCGTTGCCGGCAACGCCGTCCCTGAACTCGATGCCCTGACGGAGAGACTGCTGTCCTGAGCACGTTCGCGTGACATGGACGAGCGCTTCACGGCGAGTCGGCGTCGACCTTCCGATTCACCCATGCCTGTGAGCCTTTCTCAGAAACGACACGTGCGGGGGCTCCTGCCACTGTCACCCCGTTTGCCACGTCATCGAGGACGACGGAGTTCGCTCCGACCGCGACATCGTCGCCGATCCGGATCCTGCCCACCACGACCGCGCCGGGCCCGATATACACATTGTCACCGATGGTCGGCACGCCGGCACGATGCCCTTTTGTCGCGCCTATGGTGACGTTGTGGCTGAGATTGCAATTCCGCCCGATCACTGAAGCGGCATTCACTACAATGCCACCGGCGTGCCCGATCAGCAGACCGGCCCCGACCTTGGTCGAATACGGCAGGTTGATGCCCATTCGGTAGCGGAGTCTGCGCAGGACGATTCGCGCGACGAGCAGCGCCGGCACGGCCCACGGCCCCGCGATCGAAAGTTGGCGACAGGCCCGCATCCAGAAGATGTAGGCGTACGTCTCCCCGATAGCGAGCTGAACGGCTACGTCGCGCCAACTCCCCCGCCCGGTGATGCGGTATACGTCCGACCTCACTGTCCGGCAGAAACCACGATCGGACATTCAACTCACCTCACGGGTACGCAGGATCCTGGCTGGCGAGCCAACGGCAATCGCACCAGCGGGAAGATCTTTGGTGACGACGGAGCCGGCGCCGACCGCGACCCCGTTGCCGATGGTGACGCCCGGCATGATGATCGTGCGTGCGCCGAGAAACACGTCGTCCCCAACGAAAATGTCAGCGGATTTCGCGGGCATCTCGCTGAACGTCTGCAGGTCGCCAGGAATGGTGTGGTCGTTGGTGATGAACATGCACTGCGGGCCCATCTTCAGTCGCCGACCGAGGACGATCCGTCCCGCCCCGACGAACCAGGTACCGGCGCCCACCCCAGCACCGTCTTCGAGCGTGAGGCCGCGGCTGAGGCGTACCCCCGGTTCGATCGAGGCCGTTCTCGCCACTCGGTCGCACACCACATCCGCAAGCCGGGCACGGATGGCGTGACTGCCTGGCAGCAACGTGTGCAAATGACGCGCAACCCCGTCATAGACGATCGCGGCGAGACGACGACGGACCTCAGACATGTGCGATCTCTCGGTCCGCATCCCGTGCATGGTGGACTCGTCGTGAGAAGAGGACAACGGCGTATCCCGCATAGATCACAATCGACGCGATCACTGCGCCATTCACGCCATCCTGCCTGATCGACAATGCGTATACCGAAATGGCAACGACAAGTGCTGCGACCGTCACAGCACCGATCTCTGCGAGATGCCCGAGACCCATGACGATGCGTGAGTCCATCAGGGCAATCCCCATGAAGAACTCGGCGACCAGGAGCCCGCGGAGCGGACCCACGGCTTGCGAGAACGCAGGACCGAAGAACGTGTGCACGATGACCGGCGCTGCGACCGCGAGCACACCCAGCACCGCAACCTGCATCCCGATCGCAGCGTTGTAGAGAAGCCGTACGTCGGCAGTAACTCGACGCAGAACAGAAGTCCGGACGAACAAAAGTTGCCCCACCGCGGAGGACGTGATCCTGGCCGCCTCGGCGATCGTCGCCGCCACCGCGTAGATCCCGCCGGCGGTTGTTCCGACGAGCGCCACGAGCAGCAGCCGATCAACCCGCTGAATAGCGAGCAACCCGAGGCTGTATCCGATGGTCGGAGCCCCCACCACAACCAGATCACGCCACACCACGACAGTCAGGTTCGGAAGTCGTGGCAGATTGTCCGATCTGACCGCGAACAGAGCGCAACCGATCTGGACGACCGAGCCGATGATCGCGCAGCCGAGTGCAGTCGACAAGGAAGCCCGACTCGTCAGTACGAGCGCTCCAAAGCTCACGGCCTGGGATAGGGAGCCCATTGCCAACGAGAGGATCGACGCGCCGGTACGGCCGTACGCCTGAACCAGATCGCACATCTGCCGCGCAGCCAAGGCAAACGCGCCGAATACGACACTCAGGGCCAGAGCCCGCAGATCGAGCGCCTCTGGACGAACGACGCGGACGACCACGGCCGTCAGCACACCGGCCGCCGGAGAGAGAGCGAACGAGAAACCGAAGAAGGCCCGGACATCGTCCGGGGTCGGCTGTCCGCCTGAGCGCAACCTCAGGCTCGTTCCCGTCCCCAGCGTGAGCGTGACGACGACGAGAGCAACGATCGTGGTCACGAGAGTCAGCGCACCCTGACCGTCAGGTCCGAGGAATCGAGCCGTGACCACACCGAGTGCAGCGGCTGCCGCTGCATTCGCGAATGCGGCGGCAGTGACCGAGGACAGTGCAGGCAGTGACCACTTCACGCTGTTCGGACCAGTTCTGGCTTCGAGCGCGATCGGGCCGATGATTGCTTGTCGATCAGCCAGATCGCCGCCGCGATCGGAATCGTGACCAGGCACTCCGCCGGGACGGGAGTGAAGTCGTTCCGCACCCACAGCAGCAGGACGAAAGTGAGCATTCCGATCATCGCGTTCCCGATCAGCGACGGCCGGAGCGAGTCCAGCGAAGCAATGAGGAATCCGATGGCGAACATCACGCAGATCACGGCGATCGTGCCACCCACGCGGTAGGCCTCCGCGGCCGGCGAACCGCCGATCGGGCCCACCCGCTGCAGAATCCATGTTCCGAAGACGGCCGGGTCATCTGCAACCGGCGTCACCTGCCCACCCAGGAGCCGACCCACGATCAGCCGACGAAACGGAGCCAGGTATGTCGCCACACCAACGAACGGCTCGCCGAGTTGATCATGAGCCTGGCTTGCCACCGACAGGGGCCTGATCGAGTATCCGAGCTCAGCCAGGCCGTCAAGCGGATTCAGGTTGTCGAGGGCAGCGCTGCCACGCCCGACACCGAGTCGCCTGACAACGCGCACGGCAGAGCCCACGGCGAGTGCGCCGGCCACAGCGAGAAGCATCCACGGTCGCAGTCGTATCAACCGACGCCGCGCTGCCACCACGAGGAATGCGGCAGCCGGAATGATGACCTCCCCTCTCAAGCCCAGAATGAAGGCCGGCACCGACCACACTCCGAACGCGATGAGAGCGGAACCGCGAACCGCCGGCCAACGGCTCGCCGAGACGACGCCCATGCCGAAGCCCATCATTAGATAGGCGGTTGGCATGTTGGTCTTCGAGGTGGCGGCAAGGAAGTCTGGATACGACCCGGACAGCGAGACCCCACCGACGATGACGTTGCGGGCCCACAGCATCAGACCGATGATCAGCAGACCCATTCCGACCACCGCTGCTCCGTCGGCAAAGGTAAGCACCTGCGGGCGTCCATGCTCCGGCAGTATCAGCTCCGCGTCGACCCGTGCGGGGCGAATCCGCACGAGGTATCCCACTGTCATCGCGATCTGTGCGATGGCGACGAGGAATGCAGCGGTCGTGAAGCCAGGGGTGAGAACCCAGCTGGTGTCGGTCGGATCGAGGACCCGAGCCGGGAAGCCGAACGCGATCATGATCAGAAGTCCGATGTGGAAGAGACCGAAGAGCGCCGCGTAGACCGAACCCAAAGAGATTGGTCTTGTCGGGTTTGTTCGCACGACCGACACGACAGAGAAGAGAGTCACCACCGTGGCGATCACGGCGCCGGCGCGGACCGAACTCTCTATCGTCGGTCGAAACGCCAGCAACAGAACAGTGGTGGCAAGAAACCCTAGGATCCAGATCCGATTCATCGACCATCTACGGATGGCAACGGGGTTCACTTCCCATCACCTCGGTACAGCTGCAGATGGCGGCGAGAGGAGTGAGGCTGCGCGAACTCGCCGGCGTCGAAGTCAGAGCGAAGCCGGCCCCGCCACCCCTCGACAGCTGACTCGGCGATCGCCGCCACAACGGCGCGAGCCCACTCGCTCGCCGGCTCGTCCAGGCCGACCACGTGGATACCCTGGATGCTCGCAGCGATGAACTCGACACCGGGCAGATCGCTTGCGACGACAGGTGTACCCGTGGAGAGCGACTCCAGCACGACACCTGGCAATCCCTCGCGAGTGCTGGTCAAGAGCATGACGTCAGCCTCACTCATCAGGATCCGGGCGTCTCGTCTCGAACCGAGGTCGTGAACGACGTTCTCGACATGCAGGCTCCTCGCGGCGGCATTGATCTCGGGGCTGTCCGGGCCGGTGCCCCCCACGAGCGCCAGGTGCGCGTCGACCCCCAGATCTCGAACAGCCCGTAGGACACGGATGGTGTGGACGCGGTTCTTCTCGGCCGACGGCCGACCCACATGACACAAAAGCACGGCGTCGTCGCTCGCACCGAGCAGTGTTCGTAGTCGCCCAGCTCCTTCGTCCGGCTTGAACGGGCTGATGCCGTTGACGATGACGCGGGCCCGCTCATCGGCGCGCCAGTCCGGCCGATATCCGCTCGTCAGTGCAGATGGACTGACGCCGACGATGTCTGTGGCGAAAAGGCGGATGAGGCGGACCATCCCTGCTCGCTGGATCCGCCGTCGTGCGGTATCGGGATGTCCGTCTCCGTCGCTACGGAAGTGCGCAATCCTGCGGTCGACGCCACTGAGCCACGCACCGAGCAGGAGGACGCCCGAGAAGGTGGCGACGTGACTGTCGATCGCGTCGGGCCTGACGCGGCGAAGGAGCCGCCAGAATCTGAGCGGGAACGACAGGCCGAGCCTGAGCGGGTGGACGGCGCCGCCCAGCGAACGGATCTCCGCGTCAAGGGCGCCTGCGTTGCCGGACAGCGTCAGGAACTCGAACTCGACGCCAGCTGGCCCCAGTTCGTGCAGGAGCTCGACGGTCCGAAGCTCGGCTCCACCGATATCCATGGTCCCGAAGACGTGCAGGACTCTCGTCATCAGCTCACCCTCAAGCAGGACACGACCGCCCGGACAAATGCCGGCTCGTCGGCCAGAGCCTGAGCGATGAGCGCTCGCGCAACCTCTCCGTTGCGGCGACCCGATGCGGCCCGCGCGTCTGGATCGGCCACCAGCTCGGCGATGGCCGAGGCCAGCGCGCCTGGGTGTCGAGGGGGCACCAGTCGCTGCGGCTCGAGCAACTCGGTCACGCCTCCGACAGCCGTTCCGACGGCGGGTAGCCCTGCGGACATCGCTTCGACGAGCGCTCGCGGAAGGCCCTCGGCCCACGATGGGAGGACGAAACAGTCGGCCGCGGCGTACTCGAGCTCGAGGTCGGGACCGGTCAGATGTCCGAGGAACGCTATCGACCGGCCTAACCGGGCGGCACCGAGTTGCTCGAGCGAAGGCAGCAGTCGGCCCGTCCCGGCAACGCGAAGAACAACGTCATAGCCGTCCGCACGGACAGATGCGATCGCCTCGATCAGGTCGGCGACGCCTTTGTAGGGTTGTTCCAGGCTTGCGACTGTCAGAACGACCACGGAAGGCCCGCTCCTTCGCCGCGGTGGCGTGACAACGTCCAGTGGCCCCACGTCGCTGATGCCGAAAGACGCCGTCTTCGGCCCGGGCGGATACGCCTTCTGGAGCGCTGACTGCGTCACGTACCTCGCGACGGCAGCTCGGCGACACAGCAGACGCATTGCTCCGCTGATAGCGAGTCGCACGATCCGTCCGGCGATACCGGGGACCACATCTGAACTGAGCGCTTCCATCGGACTGCCGACCGCGATGACGACAACCCGGCGTCGACGAACAAGCGCCACTACACCCGCGATCGTTCCGAGGACACCGGGGCAGTACACGACGACCCCGCCGTGACGTCCGACTGTGGTCCACACCGTTCGGAGGACGTAGTAGAACAGCACGAACTGTCGTGCGCCACCCGGCCACGGAATCATGACGGCGCCGGATTGGTCGGGGAGAACAACGTCACCGCTGGCTTCCGAAGGCGCAGACCTCGCGACGACTGTGCAGGGCACTACCGCCGAGAGCGCCGCTATTGCGCCGAGCGCCTTCCTGCCGCGAACATCTCCGTCGGCGTCCGTCCAGCATCGCTGCTCGGTGAAGACGGCCAAGGTCTCGGCCCGGTTCATCGGCCGACGACCACATCAGCGATGTCGGCGAGCACGACATCGTGGCTGAACTCTTCCTCACAGTGCAGCCGCGCCCGGTGACCTCGCGCACCCAGAGAACCGACTCGATACTCACGCTCGGCCTCCCCCAGCGCAGCTTCGAGCTCCGTCCGACCGCCGGCGCGAACGATCCAGCCCGTCTCGGGTGTCACCGTCTCGGGCAGCCCGCCCGCGTCCGACACGATCGAGGGCAGCGACATTGCCGACGCCTCGAGCGCTGCGCCGTGGTTCTCCGACAACGAGGGAGAGACGGACAGATCGGCGCTGCTGTAAAGCGCGCGCACGTCCTCTACCGAGTTGAGCCATCGGATACGGGGATTCGTCGCGGCCTGGTGCAATTCGATCAAGCGCGTGCGGTGCGCTTCGCCCTCGTCGCCGAACCCTCCGCCGACAAGAACGAGAAGCGAGTCGGGATGCTCGCGGCAGAAGTCGCTCCACACATCGAGAAGGAGGTCGTGGCCCTTGATGCCCACGCCCGGAAATACCGAGCTCTTCGGCGCGTAGACGTAGGCGACCATGATCACGACGAATGTCTCCGCCGAGCAGCCGAACAGTTCGACGCGTCGATCATCGCCGGCCATGAAGTGCTTGACGTCCACGCCGTAGGGGATCGCAGACAGCCGACGCGTCGGCATGCCGATATGGCGATAGCGACGCTCGGTGTAGTCCGAACCTGCAATCACGTGGTCGTCGAGCCGACACAAGATGCGCTCGACCGCTCGTATCGGGCGGGACTCCAGATAGAGCGGCCCGGCGACCATGTGGACCCGCCGCACCCTCAGCCCGAAGGATGCGAGTCGAGCCGCCAACGCAGACGCGTACAGGTGGTAGAAGAGGACGTCGGGCCGCGTCCGCCGGATCAGCCGGCGTAGCTGCATCAGTCCACACGCACGTGGGATCGACGGCCTGAACGAGAAGTCGAACGGCGACGGCTCGACGGGTACGCCTGCGGCGTCGAGTGCCCGCCGTAGGCGACCGTCACCGCCCGGGATGATCACGGTGACTGAATGGCCTCGACGACGGAACTCTGCGATCTGCGGGAGGATCCACATCCCGCCTTCGTTCGTCTTGAGGAGCACGGTGACTCGGCTCATCGAGCGGGAATCCCTTTAACGGTGCAATGCGGTGCGACATTGCGGACCACAACGCCACCTGCTCCGACCGTTGCTCCGGCGCCAACACGAAGCCCTTGGAGCACGGTCGCGTTGGCGCCGATCAGCGCCTCGGTGTCAATGGAGACGGAACCTGAGATGCACGCTTGCGGGTTCAGCCGGGCGAAGTCCGCGATCACGGTGTCGTGGCCGACGGCGACGTTCTGGTCGATGTGCACGTGCCGGCCGACGCAGATCGCAGTGCTCAACCGGGCTCCAGGCGCGACGACAGTGCCCGAGCCGAGTATGACGTCCGACCCGACGGTCGCGTCTGGGTGCACCAAGGTCGGGTACGTGACGTCGACGCCCGCGAGCCTCTCAGTGATGCGGCGACGCACAGATGGGGAGCCGATCGCAACGATGACCGTCGCAGGCTCGGCTCGACCGACCAGGTCGTCGACCGTGCCGAGCAGCACGGAGCCCAGCGCCGCGACCGCCTTCTGATCATGCGGCGACGGGCCGTCGTCCACGAACCCTTCCACCGTCCAGTCGCCGCCCGCCGCATTGACCGCCGCGACGATGCCGAACACCTCACGGCCAAAACCGCCGCATCCGATGATGACGAGTCCCGTGGTCATCGAGACCGATCCGACGTCGCATCGCCCATGAACAGGGGCATCGTCGCGACCCCGTCAGCGCTGATCCCCTCGCGTCGCAGTACCGACGACACGGTTCGGGCGAGGATCTCGAGGTCCAGCCGTATCGACCGGCGCTGGACATACTCGATGTCGAGCTCGAACTTCTGCCCCCAGGACAGATCGTTGCGACCCGACACCTGGGCAAGTCCGGTGAGTCCGGGACGGACGTCGTGACGGCGTGCCTGCTCGGGCGAGTAGCGCGGTAGGTACTGCATCAGCAGCGGCCGAGGTCCGACCAGAGACATGTCGCCGCGGACGACGTTCCACAGGCTGGGGAGTTCGTCGAGGCTGCTCGAACGCAGCACCCGCCCGGCCGTGGTCAGCCGGGACTCGTCGTCGGTCAGCCCACGCGACGGGTCGGCGACCTTCATCGTGCGGAACTTGATCAGCTCGAACGGCTCACCGTCCAGGCCCGGTCGAGCCTGCCGGAAGAAGACCGGCCGGCCGAGCGTCGCGGCCACGACAACAGCCACGGCCGCTTGGACCGGTGCCGAAACAATCAGCATCGGCACCGCCAAAACCAAGTCGAGGATGCGCTTACGGCGATCGCGTGTCATGCCGTCAGCTCCGGCCCAGCGTGGCACGAGCGGTCGAGATGACACGGTCCACGTCATCGTCGGTGAGGATGGACCCGCTCGGGAGCGTGACCCCGGTCGCGAACAGGCGATCGGACGTACCGGTGACGAACGCGCGGGACGACGCGAAGACAGGCTGCGCGTGCATCGGCTTCCATAGATAACGCGCCTCGATGTCGGCGGCGTCGAGGGACTTGATCAGCAGGTCGGGCGTCGTCGACGTGACGTCGGGGTCGAGCACGAGGCAGCTGAGCCAGCAGTTGTCGCCGCCCGTGTCTGCCGGGTCGTCCGCGCCCAGGAAGCGGACGCCCGGGAGGTCCCCGAGACCTTCAACGTAGGCCGAGCGGATGGCGCGACGGCGCGCGATCATGTCGTCGAGGCGGGTCAGCTGGGCTCGGCCGAGGGCCGCGAGCAGATTCGACAGCCGATAGTTGTAGCCGATGTCAGTGTGCTCGTACCACGGCACCGGCTGCCGCGCCTGGGTGGAGAGGTAGCGCGCGCGCTCCATGAGGTCTCCGTCATCACTGAGGAGCATGCCGCCGCCGGAGGTCGTTATGATCTTGTTGCCGTTGAATGAGAGCGCCGCGGCCTGACCGAACGATCCGGCTGGCTTGCCCCGGTGGCTCGCGCCGAGTGCCTCAGCCGCGTCCTCGATCAGCGGGATCCCACGTTCGTCTAGAGCGTCGACGATGTTCGCGTAGTCGGCACATCGACCGAACAGATCGACCGACATCACCGCGGCGACGGTTGCACCTTCCCGACGCAAGGTGTCGAGGGCCTCGAGGAGAAGGTGCGGGTCGACGTTCCCGTCTGAGCTTTGCGCGTCGACGAACACGCAGCTCGCACCGGTGTAGGCGACAGCATTCGCGGACGCGGCGAAGGTCATCGACGGGACGACGACCACCGTTCCAGGACCGGCGCCGACACCGAGAAGCGCGAGGTGCAGAGCGGCCGTGCCGGATGACAGTGCAAGGGCAGACTGGACACCGACGCGTGCGGCGATCTCCGCCTCGAAGGCGTCGACGTGCGGCCCGAGAGGTGCGACCCAGCCCGATCGGACGGCGTCGAGGACATACCGCTCCTCGACTTCGGTCACGTCGGCCTTCGACAGGAAAATCCTCGACATCAGGCCGTCCTGGCGACTGCGGTCGCGACGTCCACGTAGCTCGTGTCGACAGGGTCCAGCAGTCGGGGGAAGTATCGGGGATCCGGCTGGATCAATGCTTTCGTGGCCACGATCCCCTCCGCTCCCGAAGCGATCTGCACAATCGCACAAGGACCAAAGCTATCAGCTGAGAGTCCCGCAACGATCACGCAGAGAGAGCCGCCAGCCCCGTGTTCCTCCTACCGACTCGCGTTCCTGCGTCGGTCACGAGTCCTACGGCAGCTGCGGCAGTTGCGTCGTGGGTTGGTCGTCGTCGGGGTGCCCGTTGGTGGGGGGTGCCGCCGGCGCCGTCGGATAGGGCCGAGTCGCAGGCTGCGGCTGCTGATAGGGCTGCGGGTACTGCGGCGCCGGCGGCTGCGCGTAACCGAGCTGCGGATACGGCGGTTGCCCGGGCGCCGGCTGCGGTGGGTATCCCGGCTGGGCGTACTGCTGGGCCGGATATCCCGGTGGTGGGTATGCCTGCGGCGGATATCCCTGCGGCGGGTACTGCTGGTACTGCTGCTGCGGTGAGTATCCGTAGGGCGCGGGCGGGTAGCCGTACGGACCGGTCGTCACGGCAGCCATGACCATCGGCTGCGGGTCGTTCACGCACGCCATGACGAGAGCGACGATCCATCCGACCAGCGTCCAGCCGAGAAGCACGTTGATCAGCACGATCGCCCCGACGTTCCGCTTGCTCCGCGTCGCGGCGATCGCCCACGGCAGCAGGGCAAACCCGGTCAGGACCGCGGCGATCCACGCGATGACGATGTGCGCGGTCGACGCCTGCGGCCGGTACACGGCGACCGTCGTCTGGTTGTACGGATGCATCGTGCGCTCCTCGGCGACCCGACCGACGCGGGCGCGGTGAGTCTAGGCCCGAAATCTGTAGGTCAGAAGACTGATGACGGCGTCAGCGTCGGCGCCCGGCGACGGCGGCGACCGCGGTCGCGATCAGCGCCAGCACGAACCCGACGAGCAGGCCGTGCAGGGCGAAGTCGCGCACCGGCGACACGATCACCCCACCTGCGGCACTCGATCGCAGGATCGAAGGCGAGGCGGCGGCGATGACGAGCCCGCGTAGCAGTCCCACGACGACGCAACCCAGCACGATCGACCCCCACACCGGTACGAACGCTGCGAACGTCACCGGGCGGGTCGCGCGGAGCGCGAGGTAGGTGAGCGCACCTATCACGACCACGGTCAGGATCGCCGTGAGGATGGTGCCGATCACGTACACGGTCGTCGCATTCGTCCGCCAGCTGGGCGCGGCGAACGACGACGCCAGCCATTCAAGGCCGTACTTGTAGAGGTGCTCTTGTGCCTTGACGACTGTCTTGCGGACGACCGGCACGCCGAGCGGGACGACGATCAGCGCCTCGATGATCGTGACCACCAGTGCTCCGGTGAAGGCCGGCCGCGCCGCCCTGCTCCCCCGCCCTGCTGCCATGCCGGACAGTCTGCCGCTCGGCCGGGCACCTACCGTTGAGCCATGAAGTGGTGTCGCCCGACAGTCGCGTGTGTGCTCGCAGTGCTCGTTCTGGCCGGCTGCTCGGCTACTCCGGCTGCCCCCGCCTCGGCACCCACGACCGGGACGTCACTGGCGAGCCGAAGTCCGGACCCGACGCTGACGCCGACGATGGCACCGACGGCCAAGGGCTCGAACAGCACTCCGACCCCCAGCCCGAACGTCGGGCCGGCCGAGGTCACGAAGGTTCTCGTCTTCGTCGAGGAGAACCACTCCCTCGACCAGATGAAGTCGTCGATGCCCTACACGTTCGGCCTCGCCCAGACGTACGGCTACGCGACCGACTTCGTCGCCATCCGGCACCCGTCCGAACCCAACTACATAGCCATCGCCGGCGGTCAGACCTACGGCATCACCAACGACGACGACCCGTCGTCGAACCCGGTCGCCGGGACGTCGGTCTTCGGCCAGGCTCTCGCCGCCGGCCGGACCGCGTCCGTCTACGCCGACGGAATGCCGTCGAACTGCGCCACGCAGGGCGGCGGTGACGGCTATGCCGTGAAGCACAATCCGTGGGCCTTCTTCACCGCCGAACGCGACGCCTGCGGACGGTTCGACGTCCCCGTCGACAAGCTGACAGCCGCCATCGACGACGGCACGCTCCCGAACGTCGGCATGGTCATCCCGAATCTGTGTCACGACGCGCACGACTGCTCGCTCGGAGCGGCCGACACCTGGTTCCAGGGGTGGATGACGTCGGTCATGCGCGGTCCCGACTGGAAGTCGGGGCATCTCGCGGTCGTACTGACCGCCGACGAAGACGACCGGAAGTCGAACAACCGCGTGCTCACCGTCGTCGCCCATCCGAGTCTGCACTCCAAGGTGGTGTCGACGCCGCTTTCCCACTACTCCCTCAGCCGGCTGCTGTCCGAGGTCGTCGGCGCGCCACCGCTGTTCGAAGCGGCGGCCGCACCCTCGATGTCGACTGCCTTCGGGCTTCGCCTGCCCTGACGCCGGAATACGAACGAGCCGCCCTTCCCGAGTGGGGAGGACGGCTCGTTCGACGACGTCGACGTGCGCACGGCTGCCTTCAGGGCAACGCGTGCGACGGGTCAGCGGGTTTCGCGGTGGACGGTGTGGGTGCGACAGCGCGGGCAGAACTTCTTGAGCTCGAGCCGGTCGGGGTCGTTTCGCCGGTTCTTCTTCGTGATGTAGTTCCGCTCCTTGCAGTCGACACAGGCCAGGGTGGTCTTCGGCCGGACGTCAGTGCTTCTCGCCATGGTGGTGCCTTCCTGAAATGGTCGTGCCTGGTCTGCTCGGGCGGTGCGAAATCCTGGATGCTGCGCGGTACTGCTTCGGTGCTGTGGTCGTGGTGTCGAACTTCATCGGTGCCGACGTTCGGTGGTGCAGGAGTTCGGTGGTGCCGGAGCGCCTGATGCGGTAGCGGGAGCGGGACTCGAACCCGCGACACAGCGATTATGAGCCGCTTGCTCTACCGTCTGAGCTATCCCGCCGAGACGCCTCCGGACCACCCTGGCGACGCCACATCGCCAGGACCGACCCTTGCCGTCAGAGCCCCAATACGGAATCGAACCGTAGACCTTCTCCTTACCATGGAGATGCTCTGCCGACTGAGCTATTGGGGCACGGCCGGTCGGAGAAAACCCCGTCCGGCAGCGACACGCGAGCCTACAGGATCGCGCCGGACGGGGTGAAATCAGATGGTCGTGACAACCTGGTCGAAGTCGAGCCGGGGAGCGCGGGGGCGGTACGCGTCGACGCCGGGCTTGCCGACGTTGACGACGATCAGGGCGCGGTGGCGACCGTCGGGGAAGACCTCGTTGGTCACCCCGTCGGCGTCGAACCCGCCCATCGGGCCGGCCGCGAAGCCGGCGGCACGGATGCCGACGATGACGTAGCCCGACTGCAGGAGGGCGTTGAACTTGGCCAGTTCGTGGCGGACGTCTTCGGCGCCGGCGAAGTTCTCCCGGGCGCCCGGCATGTGCGGGACGAGGGTGCCGAGCTCGTCGTGGAAGTCGACGTCGTAGCCGAAGACGAGGGTGATCGGAGCGGAACGGGTCTTGGCCTTGTTGCCGTCCGACATCTGCTCGACCAGCCGCTCACGTGCCTCCTTCGAGCGCACGGCGACGATCCGCAGCGGCGAGATGTTCATCATCGTCGGGCCGAACTGGACGAGGTCCCAGATGGCGCGGAGGGAGTCCTCGTCGACGGGTTCGTCGCTGAACGTGTTGGCGGAGCGGGCGTCGCGGAAGAGCAGGTTCTGGGTGTCCGCGTCGATCGCCAGGAGGTCGGAGAGTTGAGGAGTCTCGATGTCAGTGATGGTCACGATTACTTCAACATTCAACGACCTTGGATAAATTCCGAGGTCCGGCACCGTTTGACTCCCGGCTTCAACGCGTGATCTGGGGTCAGCGAAATGGCCCTTCCAGCGCGGGAGCTGACGGCTTATCGTCGATCATTGGTGGCCCAGGTCACACCTGTGGCCGACCATCTTGGGGCTCGCATGGCCGATCACGCAGCACCGATCCGGGATGACCGGGTGCTCACCTACACCCGGGTGTTGTCGGCGGTCATCATCCCGTTCCTGCTGGTGGCGTTCGGGTTTCTCTACTTCTTCCCGGGCTCGACGGGTCGGCTCTTCGCCTGGACGATCAAACCGACGGTCACCTCGATGGTGCTGGCGTCGGCCTATCTCGGCGGGGCGGTTTTCTTCGCCCGCGTCCTGCGCGAGCGGTCCTGGCACGTGATGAAGACCGGCTTCTGGGCGGTCGCCCTCTTCGCCTCGCTGCTCGGTATCGCGACGCTCCTGCATTGGGACCGGTTCAGCCATCGTCACGTCGCCTTCTGGCTCTGGGCGGGGCTGTACTTCACGACGCCGTTCCTCGTCGCGGGCGGGTGGCTGGCGAACAGGCGGTTCGCGGCGCCGGCTGGTGCCGACGAGCGTCGGCTGGGTGCCCGGTCGGAGTGGGCGGTGGCGCTGGTCGGGCTGGTAGCTCTGGTCCAGGGGGTGGTGATGTTCGTGCTGCCGTCCAGGGTGATCCCGATCTGGCCGTGGACGCTGACGCCGCTGACGTGTCGGGTCGTCGGCGCCATCTTCTGCCTAGGCGCGGCGGGTGCCGGGGTGCTCGTCGACCGGCGATGGACCTCGCTGAAGCTGATGGTGCAGACGGCGCTGGTGATGATCACGCTGATGCTCGTCGCCGCGGTGCGAGCACGTGCGGAGTTTCTTACCGACAGACCGTTGACGTGGGTGATGCTGGCCGGGTTCATCGTCGTCTTCGTCGGGGCCGGGTGTCTGTGGTGGACGAACTCGACGAGGCATGGCACAGCGCGGGGGCGGGAGGGCTCAGCGCGGGGGCGGGAGGACGACACCGAAGCCGGCGACCGCCAACCGGAGCAGGACCTGCCCGGGCGCCAGTAGATCCGCGATCCGAGCCGCACTCAGCACCTCGAGCTCGGCCAGCCGGGCCGCGTAGACGTCCGGGCCGTCCATCCGTGCCCGCTGGAGTTCAATCGTGTTGTGCCAGACCTTCTGCCGGGATTCGCGCAGGAAGTGCCGTGAGCTCCAGCGATTGGCGGGCTGAAGGAGGCGGTCGAGGAGAGCCTTCGCCGAGGTGGCCGACAGCTCCTTGTCCTCCTCGACGACCCGGCCGGAGAGGACGGCGTCGATGTGTTCGTGGTCTCGACGGCGGCGGTCCATCGTGGCCGGGTCGGCGAAGTCGTCGTCGGAGATCACCGCGAGGAGCGCTTGCGGGAGGTCGAAGTTGATGTGGGCGTTGATGCCGAGGAGGACGTGCCGCAGCGGGGGAAGGTCGGGCGGCGCATCGAAGGCGAGGCGCCAGGGCCGCGAGACCCCGTTGCTGCCCGTACCGGCAAGGTCGGCGTCGAGGGCGTCCAGGTAGAGGTTGGCGAAGGCGACGTCCCACTCCTCGACCCAGTGCCCGTCCTCGAACAGGCCTCGGTCGATCGCCCGACCGACCGCTGAGGTCGTCCGGGCATAGGTGCCGAGGAACGCGCGCCTTGCTTCGAACTCGGGCAGAAGGGCGTCGAGCCGGGCTTGCATGGCCTCGACGACGCCGCTGATCGGACCCGGCTGCTCGTTCCCGGCTCGCGTCGTCACATTGACCTCCTCGGGATGGTCGGCGCGGACCCGACTCGTGGCTCCCGGCCCATGATCCGTCGTGCGCCCCGATGGCGACGCACTATCTCGTCAGTGTTCCCTGCCGTACACTTTCAGTTACCGATCAAGCGCTCCCAGTAGCTATCCGTCGCTGTATCGAATGGCGCGTACGCCTCGCCGACGAAGGAGTGAACGATCACGCGAACACAGGCGCGAGCCGCGGCCCCGTCCTCGGGACCAGCTGCCGAGCTGAGCTGCGCGGAATCGCACAGAAGCGGACCGTCCTTGCTCGGATTACTGGCCTCCGGCGGCCTCGTGACCAGCTCATACCAGCCGATCGTCGATCTCGAGTCGGGCGCGGTGGTGGCGTACGAGGCACTCGCCAGAGGGCCGGTCGGCTCCGAGCTGGCGAGCCCCGACCAGATGTTCGACGAAGCGCGGCGACTGCAGATGATGCCCGAGCTCGATCTGGCGTGCCGGGTCGCCGCGCTGACCGGAGCACGGACTGCAGGGCTCACATCGCCGTGGACGTTGTTCGTCAACACCGAGCCCGAAACGGCCGAGCGCACCCTCGTCTCGACTCCGGACGATCCGTTGCCCGATGCGGACAGTCGCGCCGTCCGGGTGATGGTCGAGCTGACCGAGCGGGCGTTGACCAGCGACCCCGTCCAGCTCCTCCGCCTCGTCGACCGGATCCGCGCGCGAGGGTGGGGAATCGCTCTCGACGACGTCGGCACCGACCGGGGATCGCTAGCCCTGCTTCCCCTGCTGCATCCGGACGTGATCAAGCTCGACCTGCGACTGATCCAGCAGCAGCCAACGGCACAGATCGCCGAGATCGTCGGTGCGGTCAACGCCGAGGCCGAGCGGGCCGGGACGACCGTGCTGGCCGAAGGCATCGAAACCGTCGAGCACGTGCTCACCGCGCGCTCGCTCGGTGCCACGCTGGGCCAGGGCTGGTTCTTCGGCCGTCCCGGTCCGCTGCCACGGCCGCTGCCTGCGTTCACGGGAACGCCAGTCCGGGTGGCTCGACGGGTCCCACGGGGCGCGATGGAATCACCGTTCGGGCTGGTCGGGCCGGCCGGTCGGACGACCCGATCCGCGACCAAGCCGCTGCTCGTCGAGCTCAGCAAGCACCTGGAACGCCAGGCCATGAACGCCGGCGAGGCGGCGGTCGTGGTCTCGACGTTCCAGCACGCGTCGATGTTCACGGCCGCCACCCGACGCCGGTATCGGCTGCTGGTCCAGAGCGCGGCGTTCGTCGGTGTCCTGGGCGGGGACATCTCCGAGGAGCCGATCCCCGGGGTGCGTGGCGGTCGGCTACTGCCGGGCGACCCGCTGCTCGACGAGTGGGACATCGCCGTGATCGGGCCGCACTACGCAGCCACCCTCATCGCCCGCGACCTCGGCGGCTCCATCACCGACCCGGAGCGACGATTCGCCTTCATGCTGTCGCACGACCGCGAGCTCGTCGTCGCCGTGGCGAGCCTTCTGATGGATCGCATGACCGCGGTCTGACCGGCGTCTCGCGCTTCCTACCACCTATACCGACGCGAAGCCGTCGGTTCGGGCCGGACACGACCGTGGCCCGAGCCGACGTCACCCACCACGTTTCCGCCACTTCCGGGCCGGATGAGACCCGACCTGCCGTCGGTTCGGGCCATGGGCGACCGCGACCCGAACCGACGTCACCCACCCCGCCCCCGCGCTTGTCCGAGCATGAATCGCCGCAGTCTGCCGTCGGTTCGGGTCATGGGCGACCGCGACC
>JAABUT010000809.1_pt1 | contig 42567 bp, 44 predicted proteins | sample 5559281 | NCBI WGS metagenome assembly JAABUT01 (sample SAMN10711880, study PRJNA513359) | rock metagenome | isolation source: Antarctica rocks | place: Antarctica: Victoria Land, Ricker Hills nord | collected 2016-01-04
GGGGTGAGAAGTGGGTGAGAAGTGGGTGGGAAGGGGTGAGAATGAGATACTGTAGGGGATAGTGGAGGAGGAACAGGAAGGGAAAAAAGCAGTATAAAGAACAACAACATCAACAACTCCATACTAATCCCCCCCCCCCAAAAAATCTTGTTCACGCCAACCCCTTTCTCATTACACATCTCTCTCTCTCTCTCTCCTTTCCGCACCCTCTATCTCCCCCGTCCCATCCCATCACCCCCCCGTCCTTCCCTTCCGCTACATTACCCCCCCTCCCCCTCCTACTCCTGAAACCCGAACCTTCCTAAACCTGGATCCACTACGAAAGGCTTACCATCAATTACCCCCACTCCCATCTATCCATCTATCCATCTATCTATCTATCCACGCATCCATCCATCTATCCATCCACGCATCCTATCCACGCATCCCCATACACCCGTGTGACATATACCCCCATCCCACCCACACCCTTCCCCTCAACTTCCCACACCTTCCCCTCCCCCAAATCCACATCCACATCCACAAAAACATGCGTATCCCCCTATCAGGAAAAAAAACTTTATCATTACTAAACCGCATCCTCATTACTATGTATACACGACTTTCTGTATTCTACCAACCCCCCCCCCCCTTATCCCGCGTATCCTACCTTGCCCCTACCAACTCAAAGAAGCTACGAAATAAAAGTCTTTTTCTGTGCCGTGCGAGAGAGAGAGAGGTGCATATAGTAAACAACTCTCGTTCTTCCCTTCCTCCCGAATTTACTGAATTCCTGTTTCCTCAATCAAGCTGCAGCCGAATACGTACCCGTAACCGCGCATCCGACCATCTCGCTACCCAATGACCCCTTCAAACCTCCACGATCCCGTTCTTCTAAACACCGCAATCATCCTCACCGGGCTCATCTCCCCGCCAAAACCGCCCTCATCCCTTCCCCCCTGCCGTCCTCAATAACCAACCCTCTCGCCCGCAAAACTCCCTCCACGGCAGCAACGACCTTCTCGAAACTGCTCTTGGCGCCCTTTTCCTGCGTGAAGCGGGCGATACTCAGGTTTGCCTTTCGCCCACGATGCAAGACGGTGAAGAGTTCGATTGCAAAGGAGAGGGGTGGGATGTGCAAGGCTGGGAGTTTTATGACGATGGTTAGTTGAGGTTACGGAAGAGGAAGGAAGCGAAAAGGAGGTAAGACGAAAACTTACAGTTAGTCCTCGCAACCTTCGCCCAAATCCTGCTCGTGTTCTTATCAACCACAATATCCCGAATCCCATACTTCCGCCACTCTCGCAGCAGACTAGCAATCTCCCGCCTGGCGCGAACCTTGCTGACCTGGAAACACATCGTCGCCACCGCCGGTTTCACTCTCAGAAATCTCGCTAGCCAGTTCTGATGCGGTTGGATGACACGAGGAGGACCAGGGGCGACGTTCGAGATGGTCGAGAGGGTGGAGCGGGGGTTGGGTTTGGGTTGGTTTGGGGGGAGGGCGCCCGACATGAGGTAAGAGGAGGGACTGGTGGTGGTGCTGGAGAGGGAGGCGGAAGAGTGGAGGTCGTAGTCTGCGGGCATTAGCAGGCTAATATAGGTTGAAAGGGGGAGGGAAATGGACAAAGACTTACCACCAGATTTCCCATCAGGCTTCGTATGCTTATGTTTACTGAAAATCTTGAAGAATTTGCCTTTCGCCTTCGGCTGCAGCTTCTTCGGTTCACTCGTCTGTGATTCCCAGCTCGGGACATCGCTCGTCCTCTTCTTTTCTGGGCTGGCATCACGATGACCTTGGAGAGGTTGCAAATCCTTCAGAGGAGGTGGAGGTCGCTTATCGGAAGATTCCGGGGTACGGTGAGCCTGCTGTTGACGACGGAACCAATTTCTCTTCTTGACTTCTCCGGAAAAGGGTTTTGGGTTTCTTGGAAGGGGATCAAAGTTCTCCTTGTCTTCGTCTATTGATTCGAGAGGGGTTTCGACAAGCTGGCTGAGGCCGGCGATGCGGCGTTCTTCGTTCAAAATGATATCATCGGGATTGGTAAAGTGAGATGGTAGTTCTCCCCGTGTCCGAACTGACAATGGTGAAGGCGTTGAAGAACCACTTTTCTTTCGTATCGTCAAAGGCTTGGTGGGCGATATTGGTTTCTCACCCGATTGCTGCACCAGGCGAAGGGTATCTTTGTCCGGATACCTCCGCCGACGAGGAGAATCAGCATAGCCTCTCACAGGTTCTGAAGCGGAGCGGAAACCAATGTTTCCCTTCTCCAACAAACTGTCAAACGTATCTTTGCTACGTCCCATTGCTGGGGAATTTGGGTCCGGTGTTGATACATGACGCCGCTGTTCATTCGCTCTAACAGTGCTGGGTTGCATCAGACGGTCCAGATGGGCTATTACGTCGTCAAGACATCCAGGGGCCATAGCCATACGAGGATCGGCAGCACGTTGCTTTAGAAGATCTCTCGTCCTTGCAAGCTCATGCTTTGTATAAGATCCGAGGTGTTCTGGCTCAGGAACAGGTGGTTCCGGCAATGGGCGTTGCAGGTCAGAGGGACGAACAGGTCGTACCAGTTGAGCAGGACGACGAGAACGTTGATGCTGGTGTTTGGAAGTCAGTTCTACATCTTCGAGGATAGATACCGAAGTCGTGGGTGATTCATAGCTCCGTTCTGGTGGGTCGGTCAGTACAGTATGGGCCGTGGCTGCAGTTGAAGCCATCGACGACCTGTTGAAGGCTTCATCACAAAATTTCTCGAGCTCGGTGCTGACTTTCCTTGCATCATCTTTCCAGATATGGCTTTTTGGCCTCGCGTTCTCGGCTGCAATAAGCTGTGCCTCAGTCAAATCCGTTGGCGTTTTCTTCGAGCGTACTACCTGCGGGATTGTTGGTGCCGGACTCTCTTTTGTCAAGAGCGATGGCAAACTCGATGCATGCTGCGGTCGGTCTTTAATATACCGTTCTTGAAGCGTCATGGGGTTATGTTTTTGAGCACTGGTAGAGCGCTGGTTACCACGTGTATGAACAAAGCTGACGCCACGCTTATAACTTATAGACTTGCGGACAGGTGCAGGCCGTCCGCTTGACACATTGCTCACAAAAGAACGTCTTGAGATACCACTAGAAACACGTCGATCATTCCTTAGCTTCTGCGTCTGGGAAGGACCTGCGCTATGCATAACTGGTGGAGAGCTAGGGATACTGTAGACATCATCATTGATGCTACCAAGTGCTGCGTTTCGCTTTGTTGATGTCTTCCTCAAAGACGCTCTCTTCACGTTGATGCCACTCGGTCGTTGAGTCCGAGATGTGTTCGATGCTCCTCTAAGGACAGTGATCCTAGCGTGATCTGCTTGCCTTTGCGCGATCTGGTTACGGGAAGTTCTAAAAGGATCATAGCTCTCTTCAGTTTCGGCAACACTGGCTTCGCGGTAACTCTGACTCGTTCGCGGCATGTCTTCTTCGAGAATAGAGTACTGAGACTGGCGTCGATGACCGCCTTGCAATGACACCCGAGTTGATGATCGCCGAGTAACTGGCCTCGGAGGAGCATGATGATAGTCGCTGACCGAATATTCCATAGGAGGGCCCTCGTAATTCTCCAACTGCTCTTCTCGGAACCTCAGCAGCTTAGTATATAAAACCTTCTCATGATTTGGCCTAGACATGATCAGCTTCTTGAAGGCCCAAGAGTCATCTCACAATACATACTCATCGTTCAGCAGCCGTTCGGCGAGCTCCTCCTCCGTGGTCCCATGCCACAAATTCTGAAGATTCCTCAACAATTCCGCATCAATCTTATCTCTAGAAATGATCGGCTCGCCGCAATCCCTAGTTGTCAATGGAGAAGGAGGACCAATATACTTGTTGCCATTTGCATCAGTATCATCGAGACTCTCATACTTCTTCAGCAAGGGATGCTGCCACATCATCTTCATGGGTATACGTTGTCTTGGGTCCATCTGTAGCATTCTAAAGATGAGGTCTTTGGCATTTGTCGACAGTCCTTTGGGGAAAACATAGTGCCCTTCCAGAACCTTGTGTACGACTTCTTGCCAATCGCCATCACTGTCGAATGGAAGATTCCCGGCTAGCATGGCGAAGAGAATAACGCCGCACGACCATATATCGGCTCTGTCTCCTCGATAGTTCTTACCCAGGACGACTTCTGGAGAGGCGTAATGAGGACTACCGCATGATGTGTTCAGCCATTTGTTCGCCGGTTGCAGTGCAGCCATCCCAAAGTCCACTATTTTGATGTTTCGATTCCGATCGAGCAGGATGTTCTCAGGCTTCAGATCACGATGACAGATGTTGAAGCGATGACAGTAAGAAAGGCCAGCAATCATCTGACGGAAAATGCGGACAGCTTCATGCTCAGGTAGTCGACCGTTTGTAGTTATGTGATCGAAAAGCTCTCCGCCTTCTATGTACTCGAGGACAAGATATCTGAGCCGATTGCATTAGCATTGATCATCATACCCCAAATCTGAACTTACAATTCGCCCCTATTCTCCCAAACATCGTATAGACTGATAATGTTCGGATGTTCTATCAATTTCATAATTACAACCTCCCTCTCAATCCCAAACGGAATCACACGTTTGCCATCTTGGGCCGCAGAGAGCATAGTGTCCATGACCGCCAAGCTAGTACTTCGAAGCAATTCCGCCGATCTTTTACTGACAATCTTGATGGCCGCATCCTGACCTGTATATGCATGTCTGGCCTTTCTCACTCTACCAGATGCTCCCTTGCCAACCGTCTTGCCCAATCTCCATGGTCCCACGTGGGTCTTGCGTCTTGACTTACCTGACGCGTTGGTGGACGCAGATATTTGGGAGTCGCGGTTCGTATTCCGTTGCCCTTCTTCAGCAAGCGCTGATATTCGTCTGTCTTCTGCACTAGACAATAGGGAGCCGTTGTCGCTACGCCTCTGAAGGTTTCCACCTGGTTTTAAGGACCCGTGATGCGGCATGTGTGGGGATGAAGGGTAGAGCTCTGGACCAGAAACACTTGGGGAATGATTGTTGACCCATTCTGTAGTATCACCAAGCGGCTTGCGGTACCTTGTGGCCCGGTCTCGAGTAGTATATGGGTCGGCCATCGTACGGTAAACGTGTCAAGGCTCTGGTTCCCAAAATGTGCTTGGATTTGCGGCTCGACAATGTTTGTTGACATATACCACGAGCTAGACGATAGTTATCTAGCTTGCTAAAAAGCCCTTTCCACCTTGAACTGGCCAATTGCATCAGCAGATTCAAGGTGGGTGTTAAACCTTCGCGACAAGCTAACTTATTGACATCGTGACAGGAGTAGTATATCCAACGAGGAATCTCGATCGTTCTCCAACGCCGAATATCCAGTCAAGAAAGCGCGATACCAAGAAAGCAATGATGTTAGTATGCTTGTAAAGAAGTCTTCAGTACATCCTCCTTCGAGCCGATAGTACGTCTCACAGCCAATTGCCCTAGCTTGAACCTTCCGCTCTTCGTGACTTCCCCAAAGTCGCGAGATATCTCCACCCCTTCAATGGTACGTAAGGAACAAGAAGCACATGAGCGTTAAACCCGGAAGATTGATAAAGAGCAAGAGGTTCGAGAACAATTGAGAACGTGCGAAGGAGAGACAGGAATGTTACCTAAGCTAGTTGAAGATGTTTGGTTGCTAGGTCGGATGGCGACGCTGGAATGCGGCATCAAAACAATGAAGATCAGGGTACAAAACTGGACGGGAACCAGTGTGATTCATCGACGGACGATGATGAAGAGAAATCATAGGCCAAAATTGATATCTCAGCAATTTCGGCCCTTCTATATCGCCATTTCATGAATCGGATGTATAGGTTCTCACCGGTCAATCGCCTTCAAAAGAGCGCTCTCACTCATCACTACTGTCGATTAGCATAAAGTGCGATTCTTTCCGTTCCTTGAGCGCTGTAAAGCGTAGTATTTCCACTCCTTCTACTGTCATGTTATCGAATTACTGCTGGTCATGGCCTTTCCCAGCCATATCTACGCAGTTGTACGATAAGTAAATACTCGCTGTTCTACTGACGCAACATCTCCGGTATCGCATAGCATTCGTCCAGCAAAAGATACTCTCGAGCAGCTACTATACAGGATATGAAGACCAAAGTTCACGTTCAACTGATGTCGAGCTCGGCTACCGTCAATCCTTGTCGACTCTGATCCAGGCTAACCATTCCTGGATATTTGTCATACAAGGAACGTTGCCATAAACTACGTATTGGGATGTCTAGAATCTCGAAAGAGTGACCTGCAGTAGTTTTGAACTGTTTGTCTGTTCAGGTTGAGGGTTTGAAGCTTCCGACACGTAGCGCTTTAGGAGATTGGGACAAACAGAAGAGTGCCATTATCGCTAATCCGTCATGGAAATCTCCATTGAGAGAGTACATCATGCACCGCAGAGTTACTCATTTCCTGCAATACTCGTATCTAAGCCATAGTTACCTCCCAAATAACCATAGCTCGGCGCAGCTTGGGTACTGCTAGCGAACCAAGCCGAAAGTATTCTGTTGCTGATCAAATCGCTCGAAAGCTAAACATCAAGACGCGCCAAAATATTCACAAAGCCCTCGGTGGTATCTAACCAAAGAAAAGTCAAAGACGCGATGTAAGGGAAAACATTAGAGGAAAAGCCCTTTTCATCCCTCGCACCAAGCCGATATCGAGGGAATGTTACATAAGATTTTTCCGCCTGTCGCTCCCTAGTAAATAGTAAGGTGAAAATTCATCTAGCAGTCGTACCCAGTGCGCCGTAGACACCGTGCAAATCGTTGATACATGTCGCTTCAGGGGAAAAAACAAGAAGGGTCAAACATTTTAGCTGCTGAGGACGCTCTCGTCATTATCACTGCTCATGACTTCCGATTTGTCAACCGGAGACATAGATTGGCTATCCTTGGCGGTTAAGGAGGACCCTCCTTTACCGCAGCCTTTGACGAGGATATGTCTCTGGAAGTGATATTAGTCAATGCACCTTGTCTCGAACATCTGACGACAACTCACTTTAAGTGCATCCTTTCTCGAGAAACTTTTATCGCAGTGCCCGCAAGGGAATGGCTTGACTGCAAGATGTATCCTCTTATGTCTCTTTAGATCATGATTCCTGTTGAAACTTTGAGGACACTGGTCGCATTTGAACGGGCGTTCATTGTGCGGCGTTTGTGCTGGTCCCCCATACATTTGTTGCATTTGCGCTGAATGGCCGCTATTGAATCCAGGGATCATGCCAGGTATGCTGCCATTCGGCATGCCGACCATCGCCATCTGACTATTAGGACTGTGCACGTTTGACATGACAGGACCACTCATGGCGGGTAGAGAGTATGTAGTATATGGGCGGACAAAGTGATTTCCCTGCTGTGAAGGAGCCGGCTGAAGGTTTGGCGGCTGGCTGTTTATCGGCGATAATCGTGATCCTTGCGGTGTGGCGCTCATCGGACTCTGCTGGACTGGCGACCCGTTCTGGAACGCGGGAAACTGACTTTGTTGAGGAGTTGAGGACGGTTGTGAGCCACTGTAGTATGTAGGCGTTGATCCTGGTCTTTGCGAGAACGAATCGGTATTTACTGGCGAATTTTGTGATGCAGATGCCGAGACTGGAGTCTGAACATTGTTCATGTAAGCCATCGCTTGCTGTTGAGCGGCAATCGTTGGGAGATTGGCGGGAGCAGACATGGACATCGATGTGGGAAAAGGGGGGAGCTGATTTAGGTCGTAAGGCGGAGGTGGGAGGCCTTCCGACGCCGATGGCGAATTGTTGCTATTGCGTACGAGCGAGCCAAGTGAGGGTGAGAACATTCCCCGAGGAGGAAAAAGTTGGTTCAGCGAACCTTGACCCCAAGGCTGTGGCGTTGTATTCGTCCCCATCCCAAATGGTGTTCCTCCTGTCGCTGGCGGTGGCCAGTAGCCATTGGGTGTATAAGGCGGCAGACCTTGAGTTATTGCGCCAACACCGTTCAGGCCAGTTGTAGGACTGAGGCTGTCGCCCGGAATATTCGACGGTGGTGTCAAGAGATTGCCCACGCTTACCATTGCTGGCGTTGACTGTGTCGTGTTCATGCTCGAGAAAGGTAAGAATTTGTGGGAGAGCTGTGGAGGCGGTGGTAATTCGAAGCTCGGTAGATTTGAGGCCGCCGATCTGCGGGCAGTGAAGCTCGAAGGAATCCCATGCGGCTCCAGGTTTGAAGCCATACCCGGCTGCTGTACCGCAGCGGAAGCCATTCTATGCGAGGTTTCTCGATTATGATGGGCCGTTTTGAACACGTCTAGGCCTGGTGTAGGGGGCGTTGGAAGAGTATTCGAGGGGGCTATAGGATTGGCCGACGTTGATGAGGTCGCACCCGGCCAATACTGGCTTGCCTGCGCGGCCTGTGGGTTATTTGCGAAATCCAGGGAGGGCAACTTGTGTGCGGAGAATCCGACGTGATCCGATTCTGAAGCCCGAGTGATGCTCGGCAGCAAGAAATAATCTCGCGCTGGAGGCAGCGATAGAGTCGCCGTTTTGTTGACTTCCTCGGTCTTTGGGAAATGGGTTCGTTCGAGACAATTCTCTCAGCGCCAGATTTTCCGGCCTATATTCGGTCCTTTCCGAGTTTTGGGGCACGGCGTATCGAGATGGGACAGGGACTGCAGAGGTGCACAGGCTTTGCGATGGACTGAAGACCGTCACATGTGCTGGAGGTTTGCTCGACGGATTCACGTACGGGATCTGGCACGAAACAGCACGTCTTGGGTCCACAGGGCCGAGAAGAACGGTTCGAGTAGCTGAAGCGGTTGGAGGTATGTATATCGGTGGACGTAGAGGTGGAGCGGTGCGATTAACAGTCGCAGTAACCAGCGATCAGTGATTGCAGAGTAAGGTATACGGTCAGGTACCGGAAGCAGGTGGAGGTGTTTGGTGGAGATCAAAACGCTTAATTAGAGCTTGGGAATCTGGGATGCCGAGTCGGTGGTGGACTGTTAGTCTATTGGACTCAGGACAAAGCCCAGGCGTTCGGGACTGTCGATCTCAAAGGCTGATCGCAGCTTTCCTTGATGTAGGGATGAAACGATGGAGAAACGCAAGACAACGAACGACGATTGATTGCCGGTCTGTTCGAGTCTTGCCCCGTACAAGTCCTACTTGAGCAGGACGAGAAGATGGAGGAGGCGGTGGAGGGATATTATTATGACGATGGGTAGGGCAATGTCGAGTAAAGTACGCAGTGCCGGACCGTCCCTTTGTTAAAGGTCGTCAAGTCGAATAATAGTCCCAAGTCGCGCGGGCTGGCTGACGGGAGGGCTGTCTCAAAGGCTGGATGCGGGTCTATGGGGAAATGTTCGAGGTATACAAAATCATTAAATATAACGACATTCCCGTAATGATGGATACCTAATAATAAGACGAAGCAGAACAATAGAATAAAGATTAATGCTGATTATTAAGGTTGTACTTCAATCTACTGTTATTCGTGGTTTCAGTCGTAAATGCTTGCTTGATGATATTTCATTGGAAGTGCGGCACCAAAGGAGTGGTACTAAGGTACTACTCTGGCTACTCTATCTTACTTTCCGAGCGTTTCTTCACTCTGAAAGGGTCGGCTGATGATGGATCTGGAATCCAGGTTGTCGCTTGTTGAACACCCTTTTGGGATTTCGATGGAGGGAGAGTGGACAAGCGCGTGCATGGAACCGGTAAGCTCCAGAAGGTGCCCAGCGCTCAGATTAGTCAGAGCTGGGCGGGACCGTGTCGCACTCGCGGTCCCAAACCTCGACTTCCCTCCATTCCTTGTCTTCCTTCACCCTCGTTGCTCATTTCCAGACGTTGCCCAATGTAGAAATGCAGGTGCAGCTATTCTAGTCTTCGATGTACCTTATGAAAGTATGTACGGCAATTTATTGCACTTGTGTCGCTGGTCCGTGAGCTGGCTCAAGCCTTGCTGCATCCTCCCTTCCAGGGCCTGTGAGAGGCTGCGATGAAGGCAGGAAGCGAGGCGATGATGCCAAGGCATGCAGGCCCCGTCGATGCTCTAAACCACAACAGGGTCGCACAAAGACCCAAGCCGGGGCGATTGGCAGCGTGAAGCACATGGCATGTTGGCTGCGGGACGGCTTGATTATTGTTATTGCTGAAGTGGGGATCAAATGATTGGGGATCCGAATCTGCACACAAGAGGCGTGGATACGACTACTCAGTCCGTAGGTACGGAAGTACAGTATCTAGACTGCAGGAAACAGGGCTCCTTAGTGCTTGACTTGTGCGCGGGGTGGGTCGTGGGTGTGTGTGGGTGTGTGAGTTAAGGTACCTCAGGTACCTTAAAAAGTACCACTTTAGTGAGCAAGGTAAAGTACACAGAAGGTACCTACGGTGGTGCCCGCTGTGTGTGAGCTGGCTGCTGGTCCAGCTTGGAATCGTTGCTTGACGCATGCTAAGTCCCGATTAGGAAAAGAGGGCCACAAAGTCTTTGTGTTTGCATAATTTCAACAGGGATCTGACAGTGACAGGGGCAAGGCCTTTCGACTTTGTCGACAGGCATCTAGGCCATCGAGACCAAGGAACAATGAATGACACAAAACCCGCCAGACGGATGGGACTCATGGGAGATTCGTTGGAGCGGCTAACCGAAACCCTTCGAGCATGTTGGCCCAGATATGTTTTGCGTGCTGTCCCCCCCACCCACTGTGGATCTTCGGAGAAAGACAATCAATAATATACTACGTAGAATATTAAAAACGTGGGCATGCAGTCTACAGACTTTCGGTCATCACCTGCTGTTTGTATGTTGATGTTTAAACCTTGCATTCCACCGAAAGTCCTCGGAGGCAGCCAAAAACCTTAAGGTAGGTAGAATAGTCATGATACAAATTCCCCGATGCACGCACAGTCATATCAAAGACTCATTTGCCCATCAAATGACGGCGCCGAGACTGCGTGGCCAAGCGCAATCTCCCACTACTACCTTACGAGGAAAGGCTCTAGTGATCCCGCGTTGAATGGGAAAGCTGGAAACTGGTCGCGCCGGATAACCCTGATTGCCTCTCAGTCTCTCAGATCAGCAGCTTTGTTCTACAAGTAAGCGAGCATTTACTTGGCCTTATGTGCCCCGGCAGCCTAAAGTAGAGTCCTTTCGTATCCGCAAGAGACAATCAACGTCAAGCCGGCAGCGCAGCCAAGCTGCAAAGTTCGGATCCTGCTTCTTCAACATTCTTCATATTCTAGAGCTCTAAAGAGGAGTTAGAGCCTCAATGGGACTTTGGGCGCTCGACTCCTGACTTCCGATGACCTTGACAGTTGACAGTGCCTTTTCAAGAGATCAGGAAACCCGAGGATACGGTTTGACATTGACCTACTCTAGCGGCAAAGTACAAGTAGAATATGAGCATGGGTGAGTCAGTATAAGCCTATCACATTCACCGTCGGCTTCCTTCCCCATATTTCCAGCTTTCGGCCACAACCGAAGAGCGACCACCCCATTTTGGCTTCCCACGAACACATGCGCCATGGCTTTTGGCTATCATCTCAGATCGCCTGGGAAACATGACATGAATGGATTCAGACATGTTCTGGATACAACTGCTTAGACTCCTCATCAGAACCATGCTATGTACAGGACGGATTGGGACCTGCAAAGGGCTGGTCTGGTGACTGATGGACTAGGCAATGGCCTCGCTGCGAGTGCAGACTGAGGGGACGGACCAAATCGCCAAAACGCGAGATGACTTCACTCGTGAGCTGAAAATGCTTATTTGGCCTTTTGACCCTGGCCTCGGAGCTAGCCGGACATGTGGCACTTGCACCGAAGATCATGCACGTCCTAGGGGGGCAGTGACACGTGAGGGTGCAATCATTGTAGTCCTCGAATCGTACAGATCTTGCGGCCGTAAGACCAATGCTGCAATCAACAATTGAAATAATCATCCCCATTCTGTGTTGACTGTTGAGGGTGTGTCACCATCAGCACGGAAACCTCCTTGACCCATGCCAGCATAAGCGAGAGCGAACTATCAGCGGCATGCACGGTGATGCACCTAGCTGCTTTGGATCATCCTTACGTGAGACCGGTGTGGCTGTCTGCTGCCTTCTCTATCAAGCTTCGTGTCACGAGGCTACCGTATCGCAAGCAGACTCTAGACACTGTTGTTGCGTACCAGCTATTGCGATTGCGAGCGGTATCGCAGCGGATTCCGAGTTGTATATCGCTTGATTCATGTACAAAACGAAAGGGTACGGTAGGTGGAACTAGCAGCCATACTGTATCCAACCTAAGGCACCGTGCTGCAAAGCCCGGTAGTACCGTATGCATCATCCCAACTCCCACGCAATGCAGACATGTACTGTATCCGGTTCCCCAGACGCCCTGACACCGAAGATCTCCAAGTGCCACGTGGAGGAGCCCGAATAGGCAGCCCATCGGACGTTGGGCGCTCCAGATCGCAGCATCTGGACCGCTCGCCTGGATTTCGAGTATGTATTGCCAATGAGGCTTGAAGTGTCTGTACCACATTCATCGTCGTACGAATTTCTCGAGTATGCTTAGCATCTCTGCTCTTAGTCAAAACTGAAAGGATTCTTGCAGCGGGTGATTTGCTGCTTTGCGTCCCCGGTTGTTGGTAGGTGGGCCTGGCACGGAGACGTGGCTGATTGATAAGGGAGATGTCGACAATACCTTAAGGTATTGTTGGGGTCCGGTTGCTTGCGATATCGGGGAAGCTTCTTGACCCTAATCTCGCTTAAAGGCAACTAGCCTCAGGGGAATGAGGCTTAAAATGTGATCGACGGCTTACGGAGGTATCGACCTGGATGACAGCTCCGTGACATCTCGTAATTGTTGTGTGGGTCTCCAAATGCTCATATCTGTGCCGAATTTGTCGTTGTTCAGCCTGTACTGTTCTATGTATCTAAATCTTTGGCACGTTGATGTTGAGGCTAGTCAGCATCTGATTGATCAGGATGGGTTTCTGCAAGTCCTGCCATGCTACTTCACCTTAGAAAGAAAAGAGTTCCACAAACACTCCCAAGGCCTTGGTTTGCTATCAAACCCAAAGCAGGCAGTCGGACGGGCCATACGCTCAATCCATAGCCATCTCAAGAGAGGTTTTTGGGGAGCATGACCCTCCGCTGGGAACTCGACTGTAGAGTGAGGGTATGGTAAAAATATACCAAGCATCGATCGCAGGTTCCCCCATATGGCAACCCCTCTAGGAGCATTTCGTAAGCAGCACGTGGTGTAGTCAAGGAGCATGAATAGAGGATCTAGCTACAGAGCCGAGGGTGAGACAGGGCAAGTCGTAAATCATACAGATGTTGGTCATGGGGATGGCGTGGTTGCTCTGTTAGCACCGAGTGCGTGACACTTTAATGTCTAACATTCTCCAGGGTTGTGGTGTTGAGGCAGATGGAGTGAGGAGAGCGGAGCGGTAGGGAACGGAGCGAGGTAGGATGAGGTGGAAGAAGAATGAAAGACAGGATGGATGTTGAGCCACAGGATCAATGGATGGAGCAGTCCACTAACGGTGTCTGGCAGAGATTTGTTAATATGAAGCAACATTTCTGAATCCGAGCTAGACGGTAAGAATAGCTATCTACCTGCTTTTTTCTATGAGATACTGTTCTAGACATGCTGTATGCGATCTGCTCATGAAGCCACATGTCGTGATGGTTCTGTGAGACTGAATAGCTGTAAGGAGGTTGCCAACCATGACCCGCTCTGATGCTTGCTGAAAGTACCGATGCCGTCTAATATCTGCTGTGCTTTGGTTGTAAATGAGCTCTGAACCTTGAAGCTCTGGTAAATTTCCACTGCTCGCCGTAAAAGCGCTGCGCTGGACCTGCCGTTGCTGTGATAAAAGAATGCTGTGCTTTTGACCCATAAATCATGCCCTGCTATGAATTTGTGTCCTGTTTGCTCTGCTCCACCTCTCCAACCAGGTGTCTCTGTCCCTAAGTCCTTACCCGCCACCGTGCCTCCCATTCTCCAACCAGAGCGGATAAGCAAAATCACGGTTAGTAATGTCTCCTGTAATCAGTCGCTTTCCTGCCCAAACTTGACCAGCGAAAGCCACCTTGCGATTCTACCGCCCATCACTAGTGCTGTTACTTCATGGCCTACAAAGTCAAGGCGCCACGCAGCAACTCTTCGATTAGCTCCCATTCTGCCGCACCAACTTCACGCATCGTCTTCGAGCCCAGGTTGCCCTGGAATAACGCGAGTTTATTATAGGGCAAGTCTGAAGGGGGCGTAGATGGATGAAGAAACAAGCGATTAGCGTAGAACTACGAGCAAGAACGGATTAGTTTTCGATGCTGCTATGGCTAGACAAGCATCAGGCGATGGGCTAGAGAAATATGGGCTGTATATGGAGTTGAAGGGGGTTTGATGAAAAAGGAAAATGAGATGCATTGCATGACAAGAGAATGCTTCGTGCATGTGACCAAGGCTGTAGATGTAGAGGTAAAGATGTAGTGAGCAAGGGTAGAAAAGAGCAAACTCTTATGATCATGGAATGAGCACAGAGAAAGTCGTCGAAATTAGCGGTAGAGTATGGACTAGCTTACTCACCTCAACAACGTCCTCGTCTACTCCAGCCTTTCGCCCAACAGCTTCGAGAGGCCACAACTGTGCCAGCGGACTCATCGGAACCTTGGAGCCTGTCATACCTGCCAATTGACGGAGCTCCCATCGTTGTCTGTCGCTAAACCCGTAGGCGTTGAGTCCAGCCATCAGCAGGTCGTTAAGCAAGTTTTCTGTAAGACCTGGGAGTCCTCCACGGTTCATCGTGCTAGTAAGGGTTTTGAGCTGATCACGCGTGGCTGCGAAGAGTTGGTCACGGGTCGTAATGGTATAGTTGTCGACAGAAAACCAAGGGAACTTCGTGAGAGTGCTGATCATGCACTCATATGCACGTTGAGGGCATTTCTGGGTGTAGCTTGACTACTCGTGGTGTCAGTACAGCATGTATGAGGAAGGATTATGAAATCTCAGCAAAAGAATGATAGGCTAACTAGGTGTACTGGCAGCTGAAGAACTTACACGATGAGGCTGCTCTGCATGCCTCACAACCATTACCATCTCCTCTCCAGTCACAAAGGACTTGAACCCTGTGTTGAAGGGTTCATCGCTCGCCTCGATGATCGGCACTCCGCCCTCCCAAACCACGTTCTTCGCTCGAGGGAAGAGCTGTTTGAGCAGCTCGTCTTGCGAGCTCAGCTCGACATCGACGGCTCTATCGCCCAGCCGAAGCTGGTGGCCCCTCGTGTTGCATTTGTTGACGGCGGCTGAGGCGTCGCCGTTGCTGAAGAACTCCACTAGTCCTACTTAGCGACACAGCTAATAAAGGTAAATACAGGCGACTTACCGTAGCAGTCCATCGTCTTGCCAGTGGACCTATCCATAATTATATGGATAGGCACCCCAAGATCTGGGGTGACAATCTTGGCGTTGCGGCCAAGAAAGCCCAAGACTTCCTGCTTGGTGAGGGAGTATGGGATCTGTTGAGGTCGTCAGCGGACAAATAATTCCAAGGCTCGAGTTTCTGCCATGAGAAATAATGGTCCCTCAATCAGGACCCCACTAGCATACAATGATGGAAGTTATGGGGTGCAGAAGAAAAGGAAGGGTGTAGGGAGAAATCGAGCAAGAAGCAAGAAAAAGTAAACCAACATCACCCAGTTGAGGGCTTAGCGTGATTGAGCTAAAACGAAGCCCTAGCTCATGATCTGGTCTAGTAAAGTATGAGAGCCATGTATAAGGACAAGCAAAGCTTGAAGCGTAATCTGCAACACATTGCACTCGTGAAGATGACGAGAAGACACGAAACCGACACGCCGCCTTTAAGTTTTACTTACATTACCGATTTTTACGACGCCCCATCCCGCCGGCTTCGTATTTTTGGCTGTCTCGGCAAAAGGAACTATCTCTCTGCTCATAGCCATGGCAAGACTTGGTTGTCCGTTACGTGTCAGCTCTTGAAGTCTAACGCTCGCTCCTCCTATGGTTGTAGGGAACATGTCGTCGGACCCTGGACGGTACGGTAACATGGGCAGTGATGGCTGCACGGAACTCTGTCTACCAAACCGATGTGACCAATCCATGTTACGTGAATTGGCGCCAGTATGATAAGCAGCCGATGCCCGTTGAGTCTCTTGGTGCTGTCGTGGAAAATCAGACGATTGCTGACTAGGTTCAGGAACAAACAGCGAACGGCTGCCAGCGTTCACACCCGACGCTGCAACACTGGGGTAACTATGAGGAGCGGTATACTGCTGCTGAGGAACCGGAGCTTGAACAAAGGCATCGGTATAGTGTGGTTCGCCATACACCGAATATTTAGATTGCATCTGGGGCGCCATAGGATACGGGATATAATATGCGAAAGTAGGCGTGGAAGACATATTCTGTATACCAGACTTATACGGAAGCGATCCAAAGCCTTGGGAACCCCCTTGCTGCATTGGGACATGGCCATCGTGGTTCATTGGGCCTCTTAGCACTGGGCCTGGTAGAACTGGCTGACGGTCTATGTTTGACATCGACAGCCAAGAGTTAGCACCAATAGGTGGGGGCTGGTATGACACCACTCCAGTATCTGGATACTGCCCGGAGAACTCGGAAGATGCAGCTTGATGATAGCGAGCGCTCTCGTTGCTCTCGGCAAGACTCATCTGGTATTTCGCTCCATGGGTTTCTGTCGGCGACAACACTTGTGGACCATGCCACGCTTCTAGATCACTTACTTTGACTAACGGTTTGGTCGTACTTGCATATCTTGGGATGACGTGCCGAGCAACCGGATGCGAAAGGGGAACTGCTACCTGCCTCAATAACTGTGCGTCTTCCTGCCACAATGACTGTGCGTCTTCCTGCATCGATGGCTCTGTATCTTCCTGCCTCGATGAATGTGCGTCTTCATCCTTGGGCTTGGCTTGCCGTGGCGGTCGTTCACTTAGTCTTCCGGTGAATGTTTCTGGGTCTGTCATCTCGTCGAGCATGAACTCAATCACGTTAAAGAGCTCTCGCCGGAGAGTCCCGAGGGTAATCCAACTTCCGTTAACTCGCATAATGGATGCAAACTCTTGCATATCCAGCTGCGGAAAAATCCCGTCCTCACCACCGAATACGGCTCTATAAATTTGCGCGCGGAGCTCCCCTCGTCCACAGAGGCGACAATCCTTTAGCCAAGGAGCGGAGCCATCTCTACATTTGTCGATAACAGCCGACAGGTTAATGACCTCTGATTTAGCAGCGCGACTAGTTCTTAAGTATTGTCAGTACTCTGATGGGAATAGTATCCATTTCAGACTTACGGATCAGTGCCCATGCGCATTGCATAGCGGGACAGGCCAAAGCTTCTCTCCATCCAGTTCTGTCGTGCCCGACGATTGAGTGCCGACTTCGTTAATAGATCCGTCATGCCGGTAAAGCCATCCTTCGTTGCCTGTTCTCGGCTTACTTGAACAGTCAGATCGCGAGAATTGAGGCCATTCTGTTTTCTTTCATCTTCGGTGATGGCCATTAAGCCTCTTGACAGGGCTTGGGCTGTATGAAGCCGGTTGTTGTTGTGATACTGCTTGCCATCCTCGATGATTGCCTTGGGTGAGATGATGACGACCGATTTTTGGTCGGGTTCGCGTCTGTACATCGACTCCGGCTTATTGAGCCAGTAGTTGTCCCACACACTTTCATTCCATGGGCCGGCTCCTGGCACGAGAGGCGGGCTGATTTTATTTGGAGCTTGAGGCAAAGTCTGCGAGGTCAGCTTGCCGTGGGTAGTAGAATAATTAACACTTCCAGTTTCGTGGTACGAATTATCTTGACCTAACACGTTTTGTGGAACTGGATTCGAAGAATTGGTCCCCTTTCTCGGCGGAGAACCGATGTTCCCATACTCTCCGAATGGATTTCCTTGACCAGAGAAGCGCTCTACAAGTGGATCCGAGGATTCTTGGCCTGTTCCAAGATGGCAAAGCTTCGGAGTGGATGGACGACCTATCTGTGTACTCTTATAGGGTTGCATATCAGAAACATCATGGTCGGCAGTTTTTCCATAATTCTCGAACTCAATGTTGTGAAGTTGTTCCGGCGTCGACATGCCTTGCATAGCATTCGCCGAGGTACCAGCTGCTTCTCTGAGCTTCCCATATGCGGTCAGGCTACCTTGGTGCTCTGGTGGAAGATAGACGCCTCCATGCTCTCGGTCTACCGAAGATCTTGCCGACTACGATATGTGTTAGCCCGAATAAAAGATTTGCTTTGAGTATTGCTTTACCTTGGAAGCAGTGTCTCCTATTGTTGGTGATGATGGTGCTGGATCTATGACAATGCTGGGGACCCCTGAAGACGCTGAAGCGATGAAGGTAGTCTGAGGTGACTGTAATGGGGTTTCGGGCTTTCGCTCGGCTGACATGTTGCCATGAACACTACCGGAATTGTGTGAATTGTTGAATGGAGAGCTGGGGTCTGGCATCAAGACAAAAGGCCGAGATGAAGGTGAAGTGAATGCTGAGGCGATTGCCGGTGCGGATGGTTTCGAACGACCAAGCTCATAGAGACGGACTTGTCTAGTTGGCTGCATTGTTCAAGAGCTTGAACTGTTTTTTGAGTAAAGTATTCACAGTGACATCCCTTGATGTTTGGTGCTGCGGAAGTCAAGAGAGTCAGCCTCGACAAGGACCGAATGGGCAAGTGCTGATAGAAACACTGAGACACAATAAAGAGTAATCAAAGAGAGAACAAAGTAAGCCCATAAGTCTGGCGTCATCATTCCGCGAGTAACACCGAGTAAGGTCTTTGAAAAAGCTGAGGGAGTGAGACCATGAAGTCGGGGGCTCACCGGTGTTAAAAGAGACACAGTTGTGCATACAGCTTATGCACAAGGTTATGCCTGTGCTAAGATGAGCTGATACTCACTGAGTGTCACATGTGAAAGCACCAGCAAGGTATGAATGGGGAAGAAGAATTTGATGCAAGCTGCAAGCTGCAAGCTGGACTGGGAGTAGTCTCGCAATTTTGGTGTTGGCAGCAAGCCTTATCATACATCAGGGGAGGAAAGAGAGATTCTTACACGGTTGTTCAACAGTTGCCACTTGATCCAGTGGAGGTGACACAATGGATGTCGAGGTTGACATTAATTAGCTACTCACACAAGGCCTAACCTGCAATATCCCAGGCTATAGGATCACGATCTCGCACATTCAAGTACGCGGAACACTGGGGATCTCAACGAAGATGTGACGCAGAGCATGAGAGTAGGATGGAGGATGGAGGATAAAGAGTGGAAGAAGATAGAGGTCGTGTTGAGCTCGCGATTACACAACAACAGCCGGGATATACGCTAGAGGCCCCGAAACCCTACTTCGGGAACAGCTGTGAATGGTTCCAGGTTCCGATGACCGGCTCCTACTGGTCTGCAAGGCCGGCTGATGTCTTATCAAACCTCGTTACCAGAAGAGGATATTCGTCCCAATGTCAGTTGCTACTGCACGTGCTTAGTGGCTACAAAGGCAAACCTAAGTGAAGAAGTTAAGATATGGGAGAGACGGCCTGCTCCACCGGCGCTATCGGATCCAGACGGCTCCGAAAAGGGTCAAACTCTTCCCACAGGGTTCTGATATGATCCGTCCTTCGTATAGATCAGATAGTAGGGGGCTAAGGTGAATAGCTGAAGTACGATGGCCATAGCGTGTTCCGAACCATTCTGAAAAATATTTCCAAGGCAAGAAGAGAGTCACGCGTCAGAAGGTATCGTAAAGCCTGCCATTCCCCAAAGATGAGCCACGGATTAAGATGGTTAACACCGACCTTACGTTCATTAACCTTTTTTCACTCACCCTGATATTTACCGGATACCTTTGGTCACCATTGAACGGATATAACCAGTAAGCCACTAATCGATAACAAACGCCACCCTGTCAGTACAGGAAGTCGATTACTTAACCCTTTCTCGAAAATCGTAGCATACCACGACCCGTTCCCGTATATGATGTCCTGTGTAGACAGATTGACGCTTGTCTAATAGTGACCCATGGCATGAGTATCTAGGTGGCAGAACCTTTCAGTGCCGGCTATCCCAACGTCCTGACAGCTTCATGCCAGCGCTCGGATGCTGAATGCAAGTGAGATCATTGCCTCTCTCGAGCGGATACTCCACCTCTTGCATTGAGTAGCAGCAGATCAACGGCTTCTTACACAGAAAAGCGCGTTCGGGGAAGTCTAGCCAGCAACCGCTTCCACTGACTTCCTCTCAGGAGGCACAGTTGAAGAGTGGCAAGGGGATTTCCCAAGTATAACGCAAATCCTCTTTCTGGCTCCGGGCATTGGGAGATCGAACAGCGCCTTTAACGTAATTCAGGGGCCATCTAGACGACAAGCATTCTGGGCATTCGCCATTCCGAAGCGACATAGTGCACAGCGTCCACTACAATACAATAAGATTGCGACTAGTATCCATTATCAGCAGGCTGTTATGCTTTCGAAGCAGAGACAGGGTTGATGAAACAGCAGAGGCAGCAAAGGAAGCACGCTCAACAACGAGAGCTTGGGAACAATGGCGCACGTTACAGGACAATGGGACAGGGACCCAAAGGCGGATGTACGAAGGATGGTAGATCAGAGTGAATATCTCACATTGGGCTATAATGCGGATAGAAACGACAGCATACATTACCTCGAATGTGGATAGGTGTCTCGGCTTGCCTGGATAGCTATGTGCGATCGCAGTTCAGATCAAGGCATCGCTCGAGCTCTATGGGTCAGCTTCTACGCAGTTTTTGTATGTTCAGGGGTTTGACCAATTTATAGTAATGAGCATAAGACGTTAGCAATGTACACTTTACCTACCTACCTAAGGCCATACGGGCGATTTGCGCCTGCCTCTTCTACTGCAGCGTAGCCAATTTAGACACAGCGAGCACTTTATCTTCGGTTAGGCCCTGCGAGACGGTTAAGGTATTATTTGTATGTTCAGCGAGGAACGAGAGACCCGGACTCTGGGGAGTAATACTTGGGGCTTCATAGACATATAACATCATAAGCTGCCTTGTAAGTGCTAATACTTTCGAGACTGGTAATTCTTTTCCGATGGTACACCTTTCCATACATAAGAGGCCAATCAATCGAACTAGACCAGACAATTAGCGTAGCCTTGGAATTTGGCAGGAACGTTGCACGAACCGGCGTCAAAAACGATTCGGCCACGAATCTCGCTCGAGCATTAAGCTTTCTCAATAGTCAGCATGTTGCCCCTTTTGTTCAGCAAGGTACGAAAACAGAAAATGAAGTTGGCAAGCCTGGGGTCCCTACGAAAAGCTTCATTTCCGATATCTCCTTATCAACCTCCTCCATGAATTGTATAATGAAATCCACCAACTTGTGCTTCAGCATCTCTTCCGTATGAAAGTTCGTAATCAAGAATGAAATATCATAACCCTGTGACCCAAAGTCAGCACTGCTCGTCGCAGATCCTAACCGCACAGAAACTCTACCTTTATAGCCTTCCTCCTCAATATGAAAAAAGCCTCCGCCCTCTGTGTCAAAAACCTTGTAAACTTGTGCACCAGGATATTCTCAATCTCGTCTGCCTGCTTAATCTTAATACTGACGCGTATGCTGTTGACGCTGGGCTCGATCAGAACTCTTTCGTTTTCGTTTCGGGAGACAGTCAGAGGATTGAGCAGGACTTCGGGGGAACTAGCGGCTTCGATCTCGGGGACATTGTGGCGTTCTGAGGTTTGAGAGGCGAAGTTTGAGAGGGCGAGGGCAGCGGTGAGGGATGAGCGGACGCATTGAAGGTAAGGGCGGAGGGATTGGGACTTGGTCGGTATCAGCTTTGGACTGGTAGCGAGGGAGAGAAGAGGGAAGAATAGTCTCCTCACCATCACGACTGCCTAAAATGACAGTGGAAGGCTGGTCTCTTGTCGCAGGTAGTGGAGTTAGGGAGACCTTGCGACAACAGCAGAGAGAACGTAGATCATTTCAATTTCCCACTCGGAAATTAGTTTTGTAATGTATAATACCTTTCGGCAGCGGATATGAGGTCGTTACAGGAATTACTACTTTTGTGTTTTGCGGAGGTTTGCGAATATAAGTGCTCGGTTGTGGTCCCTGACGTTGAGTTTGCATTGGCGTGCGCGGCAATAGACTTTGATATTCCTCAAGCTCGAGCACTACACTTAAATTAATCAAAGTGTACTTTTCCTTTCGTCTGTCATTTTGAAACATGGCTGCTATTCAAGGTAACTATCCTCTCGACATGATATTCTTCATCCGCGTTCCTACTAATTCCTTCAATAGTTTTTGTGAAACACCAAGGCAAAAAGTATGAAGTCGAGCTAGATCCAACATCTACCGGTGAAACCTTCAAATACCAGCTCTACTCCCTCACAAGCGTCGAGCCAGAACGTCAGAAGATACTTGTCAAGGGTGGGCAGCTAAAAGATGAGGCGGAGCTCTCCACCCTCGGCGCAAAGCCGGGGCAAACCTTCATGATGATGGGCACACCTTCTGGCGGGGATGTTGTACGCCCGGCGGAGAAGATGCGATTTGTTGAGGACATGACTGAGGCGGAAGTGGCCAAGGCCGAAGGAGCGACACCTGCGGGACTGCAGAACTTGGGAAATACATGTTATCTGAACTCGACTTTGCAGACATTACGGTCTGTGCCAGAGTTGCAGGAAGAGCTTCAAAAATACTCTGCGTCTGCTGTAGGAGGGCAGGGTTCATCCGGAATGGATCTCAGCCAATTTGGCCTGCAAGGATCGTTCGATCTCACAGCGTCTTTACGGGATCTATACAAGCAAATGTCCGAGACACAACAAGGCTTCCCACCGCTAATATTCCTCAACGCTCTGCGGACAGCATTTCCTCAGTTTGCACAAAGAGCAAAGTCTGGAAACGGCTACGCACAGCAAGACGCTGAGGAGGCGTGGTCACAGATTATTTCACAGCTACGGCAGAAGCTGAAGACGAGAAACGCTGTTTCTAATGTTTCTGAGAGTTCAGAAGTCAAAGATGCAGATATCTCCTTCATCGACAAATACCTCGCTGGTCGCTTCGAGTCTATTCTCGAATGTGATGAGCCCGCAGCCAAAGAAGCAGGCGAAGAGGCCGTCCACAGCGAGGATGTATTCCTCAAGCTCGACTGCCATATCAACAAAGACATCAACCATCTCCGCGACGGTATTCTCGCCGGCCTTGAAGAGAAAATCGAAAAGCGCTCCCCGACCCTTGAACGTGACACCATCTACACCAAGAAATCCCGCATAGCTCGCCTGCCCAAATACCTTACCATACACTTTGTTCGTTTCTTCTGGAAGCGTGAAGCCCAGAAAAAAGCAAAGATCATGCGCAAGGTCTCTTTCCCTCCCGAATTAGATGTAGTGGAATTCTGCACAGAGACGCTGAGGAAGCAGCTTGTCCCTGTGCGGGATAAAGTTCGCGAGGTCCGCAAAGACGAGGAAGATGTTGTTCGGGCGAGGAAGAGGCAGAAGCTAGCGCACAAGCAAGAGAAAGACCGCGTAACTGACGCCAAAGCCAAAGACCCTGCCGACGAAAAGAAGCTGGCCGACAAAAAAGAAGCAACGAAAGCCAAGCAAACCGCAGACGGCGACACTACAATGGACGACGCCGTCTACAAAACCGACGCTGAGCACGATGCCGAGCGCGCCGCCTCTCTCCACCAAGCTAAAAAAGAACTCTTCGCCCTCATCAACCCCGACCTAGCAAAAGACGACGGCGCCAACAAGTCCGGACTCTACGAGCTAAGGGGACTGGTCACGCACCAGGGGGCGAGTGCCGATAGCGGGCATTACACGAGTTATGTGAAGAAGCAGGGCTTGGTGGATCCGAAGACGGGGAAGCGGAAGGAGGAGGATGGGAAGTGGTGGTGGTTTAACGACGACAAGGTTAGTGAGGTGGAGGCGGAGAAGATTGAGACGCTGTCGGGTGGTGGTAAGTCCTTTCCGGAACCAAGGGGGCGCTTGACGATGGTGATGATGGCTAATTAGTGTGTAGGTGAGAGTCATTCTGCGCTGATTCTGCTTTATCGAGCGATTGACTTGCCTACCGCTGAGGAGGTCAAGGACTAATTGCTATCCATGTGGCACGATCGCGTTTGCATGGCTTGGTTAAAGCTGGCCCCTCAATGTCGATACGATTTCTACGCCCCCAGTGCTCTTAGATGATGCATTAGAAATGCGAGCATAGCGTGGCAAGAGCTTTTTTAACGACCCAGAAGGGCTTGCTTGTAAACGGTGAAGCACAACCCAAAAAGAACGTCCGCCATCTCGAACACGCTCTCCAAACACTTTTTCATTTCTTGTCCTTGCATTCTTTAGTTGTTGTTGTTGGTTTACGGTCGAGCTGCACTTTGATAGTTCTGCCCATCCGCATTCGCATTCGACTTTCCTTCTCCCCTCCCCCCATCCCCATCCCCATTCTCTACCATCTCCCAAACCAGCATCAGCCCCCCCCCCCCCCAAGAAACCCGATAATAACCAACCCCCCCTCTATTTTCCTCGAATATAAAATATCCATGTCCGCTAAAAGCACTTTTTCAATCCCCTCTCTCCATCTTTTTACCTCCTCCCTCGTCGTTTTTCTTCTCCCCCCCCGAAAAAAGACTCACTCCGCGCCCCTCTTTCCAACAACTCTGTCGGTCTCTCCTACTTGACACGACACACATTCTCCTGCCCTCGATGGGGTGGGGGGGCTGGCTGGCTTTACAGGGGTTGGAAATCGAGGTTTCTTGCGACAGACATCCTTAGTGCAAAGGTTTTTTTTGCCTCTTTGCTCTTTCCTTCTTTTGTTAACCCACAACTTTTTTCTTTTTCTTTTTTCGGAATCTCGGGGCGAAGGAAAACCCCAGTCTTTGGTGTGTGTGCGGGAGATGGGATGGGGTCTTCTGCGGAGTGGTGGGGTTGGGGGGGGGTTGGGGGGGGGTTCTGGTGATTGGATAGTTTGGAGGGCAGCTGCGGATTTTGTGTGAGGCGTTGCTTTGAGGCGTTTGAGGGGGGGGGGGGGGGGGGGGTTTGGGTAAAGTGGTTATGTTTAGAATATGGGAATCTCGAAATTTCCCCTCCTGTTGTTTTCAGTCTGGCATAAAAGCAGAATCTTCAACCTCAGCCATTTATATCCCTCGTCCAACCCTCCTCGCACCCTCTTGAATTCATCCATCCACCCCGCGCTCCCATCCTTATCCCAATCCCGCATATCCATCCCCCTTAACCCCTCACCTATCTACATACTCACCCCTATCAATCCCAAGACTTCCAACCCCTTCTTGTACTTCTCAAAATCTACCACGTCGACGCGGGCTAGAATATACATACCCACCCAGGGGGGGTCGCGCAAAAAAGAACGAGAAACAAGACAGGATTCGCGTTTCCTCTGAAGGTGGATTTGGAATATATTATCTGTAGCGTGGCGTAGATTGCTTTGCGGAATGGAATGGAATGGAAAATCTCAAGGGGGGGACGATGATGAGCGTGATTCGAGCGCGGCGGGGAAGGGTGAGGGTGAGTACCGCAACACTGAGAAGCTGAACGAGAAAGGAGGAGGGGGGGGGGGGGGGGAAGGCGCCCGTTACTGAGCACGTAAATTTTGATTGAAGCGACATCTCCGCAGAGGAAAAAAGTGCTGGTGAAGTGAAGAAAGAAGAAGGTTGGGAAGGGTTTTTGGGGGTGATTGGAATGATGGAAGCGGTGATGGAGGGGGAGTTGATTGGGATGGTTGGGATGGTTGGGAGGGAAGGTTTTGTTGGGGGGGGGGGGGGGGGGGTTGATTGGGAGGGGAGGTTTTGGGGGGGGAAGGGGGGGAGGTGTTTTATTGAGGGGGGATCGAAAGCATTAGATATAGACATAAAATGAAGACGGAATGGTAATGACAGGAATTTTATTCATCATGTTTGGAAGAGGAGGGGGAAAGAACGAGGAAAGCGAAATACTCGGGGTTTTTGTTCCTCCTCCCCCTCCCCCCTCAGCATCCCTCACCTACTTTAACCAACCTCCCACCCTCCTTCTCACACCGCTTCACCCCGCCCCTCACCTCCCATTAATAAAAAAAAACCCCCCTCCTAAAACCTCCTTTCCTACCCCCTCAACCTCCCTTTCGAATCCCAAAAGCCACCACGATACCCACCCACCTCAGAATCCCCACGCACATCCACTGTCCCGTCACTACTCCTTCCCCCTTCGTCCCAAAAATCCCACTATCCACGTCTCACTTCTCCGCCGCCCCCCCCCCAAAATACACACCAACCCACCCCCCCATCTTCTTCTCCGCCTAGACAACGACAACCACAACTGGCTTTTCATGACAGAGATAATCATCGCACCCAACCGACGAACGTCCGCCCACCCCGCCATCTACTAGAAACCATCCCAGCGAGCCCATCCCCACTCCGTTCCACTAGGTAGCACCCGCGTCCGACGGGGCCCGGCCCGATGGGGGGAAACGATGCTGACATGTGGGTTTCAGGGGTCTGACGGGTCGGTGGGTTGGAATGCGGTTGGGGAGAATTGTGATGGTGATGGTGTGGTGTGGTGGGAGGCCTGGAAACACCCTGTAAATCAGCCAATCCGCCCCCAAAATTGGAACCCGCCCGTAGCGATTGGTTGTTTCGAAAGGCATGGGCGGTGGATACCTGGGAGTGGGATCTGTTTTGTGGAGTGTTTTGTTAGGCGGATTAAGCAGTTGGGGAACAAACGAGTTCTCTTTCTTAAAGACTAAGCGTGGGTCAGTTACTCGAGGTACTCGGATGAATTGATCCCCTTCAGAAAAACAGTTTCGCGGACGGGAAGAGAGAAGTCAGACACGCAGACTGCGCTATCCACCACGACCGCTGGCATGGCACTCCCGCACTGTTGCCCGTATTCCTATGATATTGTTAATATGTGGCTTTCCGTTGATGAGTAGATCTCCCGCATAGAGGGCAAAAGAGCGGAAAAGGAGAGGTGTGGAAAGCCGCACTTGGAAAAGACGCACTTCCGGCTGCGAGATGGTGAAGCAGCAGTGAGCGCAGCGTAGGTGTGATTGTAGAGAGAGAACTGAAAATGGGCGAAGAAGTCGGAGCTGTGATGGGAGAGAGGGTGGGGGTGTAGGATCGGAAATTGGTTCTTTTCAAAGATTGATGCGAATGTACTGGGATGGTGGGTGGAAGAGGCTCCTTTCAAAGAGTAATGTAACTGCGCTGTAAAATTAGAGTGGTGTTGAAAGAGGAATGCTTCATGCCAGGCACCTATTCCAGTTACTTGGAGAGAACGCACCTCTGTTGCTATCTGCCTACGTTGCCTCTTAGCCGGACCTCGCGACCATAGAGAACCGCAACATTAAAGGGTAGGCTCTAGCCTGTGCAGCCACAACCACTTTCCACAGAAACGAGTTGGGTAGAAGAGAAATTATTATCTGCAGAACTAATTGATGCTTGAATCGCCGAGTAACATCGAGTGGGAAAATTTGTATCAGACAGCCTCCATATTCCCCCGTGTGCCGATCCTTGCTGCGAGTACGATTACACGAGCTTTCAAACAAAAGAAACATATGCGCTTGCCCTCGAGTTGTAAAACGAGGAGACAATTTAGAAAAAGCCCGACATCGCTGAAAGACGCACGCTTTGAATTCGAATGCAACCGCCGAGTCGGGACGCTGGAACCTTGGATTTTCGCCGAGGATGCCGAGTGAAATATGTACGAGTTGTTGGTGTTGCAATTGAATGGATCGAGTAAATCGAGCGGTCTATGAGCATCGCGCAGAGAAAGATCGAGGTGGATGATGGCGTGTGCGTGTGCTCTTCCGAACCAGCGAAAGGATCGTCCGTCATCCGCGAGAGTGTGGCACCTTGATTCCTTAAGCTCTGGAACCATATCCTACATAGCCCTCCTATTTAGCGTTTTGAGCATATCACTATCCGTGCTCGATCTCCCACCTTGACCTTCTCCCGAGCTAAGCAAATCCCTAACCGCCATGCCAGAAGCCCTATTTCCACCACTGCCACCTTCTCCACTTGTTCGACCCGGTGGTGGTGTACGTCCGTTATCCCGCGGAGGAAGTACTTGCGGTGGATGCAGACCACCAGGATAAGTATATGTGGTGGAAGTAGACGTTGTGCTACCTTGAGGAGATCCAGAGGCGCGCGCATCGTAGGAATACGCTGACTGGGGTGAACGACGCGCCGGTTGCGGTGGTGGAGGATAGTACGGTTGCTGACCCTGTGGCGGATATGGTGCCGATTGATACGACGTCGCAGATGACGCGGGGGAGACGGGAACGAGCTGGGTCGGATCGGGGTATTCGTAACCGCCATTACCTGACCCGCGACGACCACCCATTGGGGGACGACCCTGGTATGGATGTGAGGACGATGTTTGAGGTGGGGGAGCGACTGCAGGATGGGAATGTTCGTCGCTACGGGGACGCTTGCGACTCACTTGATCTTTGGGATGGGGAGCCTGTGCGAGCCCACGATCATCGTAGATCGGACCTTGATAGAGGTTTGTTGGCGAAGGCATTGGGTAACCGTGCGGAGGCTGGGGTGGGTAATTGGGATCCTGCCCAGGGTGCATCTGGCCTAGAGGTTGACCATGCGCGCCGTAAATTGCCGGTTGGCCTTGCTGAGTGTAGATCGGTCGACCACCACGCTGAGGCGGCATGGCCGCCGAGTTGCGGAGATGTGGGTACGCGGTATGCGCCGGAACAAACGCTTGCGCCTGGGAGGATACCGGTGTAAAGATACATTCTTGCTGAAAGCGTTGGCAATTGGTGCAGCGACCGTCCTCGGATGCTTCGAAGCCCGAGCAGCGAATCTATGGCTTGGGTGTCAGCACAGGCGGCTCTGACATGCAGTTGATCGTCAACTCACTTTGCGCCTCCTGCAGTAACGGCAAGCAATGGCTGTACGCTGCCTCGGCGCTGGATGGCCGAGACTCATATGCTGTGGAGGACCCCCACGCGGATCTTGCGGGTGTCCTTGATACATGTCATAGGCAGGAAGTCGATACATGTCTTGATGCTGCTGGTGCTGAGGTGGAGGTAAGGTAACCATATCTCCCGACGATGAGGTTGACGGATGTTGTTGGTAGGCTTGTGGATTTGGTGGTCCCTTCATAAGAATTAGCGAGTGACGTCGAGGTCCATCACCAGACCACAGTGCGCAGAGCTTGCGTACCCGATAATTCAAAACCTGTTGTGGTATTGGATACGCGCCTCGTGGTGGTTGACTTTCCCACTGTGGAGGCGGATACTGTCCCTGCTTATGAGGGTCGCTTGACATTGGGCAAAGGGGCGGCCGAGTGAGTAATCGTCGAGTCCTTTGGGTGGACCTTGATGCAGCGGAGCTCACTGTACTACCATGTTCCGAACACGATAGGACCAAATGATGTCGGGTTGAGTTGGCGTTTGGAACAGGCGGTGAAGGGCAACACACCAACAGGGCGGGAAGAGACTTGCGCGGGATTTGAGGGTTTTTCCACCTGTTGAGCGAGTAGCAGAATGCTAATGGATCAAGACACACATGAACTGTTTGTCGAGATCAGTTTTATGTTGCTGATGTTGTGTGAATGCTGGTGTTGTTGTGGTTGTTGTGGTGGTGGTGGTGGTGTGATTCGAAAGGATGATGGTGATGATCTTTTTGATGTGGTTGTGGTGGTGAATGAAATTGATAGGGAGTTTTGGAATTGCGGGACCCAGCTGGGTGGCTCGGTTTTTTTAGGTCCCTTGCTCCTGTGTTTTAAATTCTGGGAAAAAGCCGGTGCTTGGGTTTTGGGCCTTCTTTGGAATTGGGGGTAACAGACGGCATACACTGTACACAAAGAGCAGCTGTTAGCGCAGTACGGACTACGGAGTACCGTACATAGTGGTCGCGGCTTGTAAACCTTTTTCTTCTAGCTCTAAAGCTAGTAAGAGTGTCATCCGCCATCCCGATACTGTTTGGTCTCGAATACCAACCATGTAATACCGTAGTCCATACGGATACGGAGGTACGCCCTCGATTACCACCATTACCAAGGTACCTGAGCCAACACTCACACTACGACGAATTGGTACTTCCAAGTGTCCCTTTCCGTCTAATACCGTAAGGGAGGAATCCTCGTATTCTCGAAGTAGCCTCCTGCATGGCTGCGGTAGGGAGCGGTCATCAATACATAGGTAGCCTATAGGTAACCTACCTGCGGTTCGGTAACGCGTAGACCAGTTTCCTTCCCCCAATATTGAGGTGGGATCATGCCTGCTTACGGTCGTTGCTTTAACTCCTGACTACCTTGTACATGCGCAAGATGACAGTGATCATTGGCGCTCGACGACCGAGCCACGGCGCAACCAATGCCCAAAAGCAATAGAGAGTACAACAACTGTAGCAGGATGGGTCGGCAACCCTGAGTTGGAATACTTAGGAGTCCCAATGCTGAGGCTGAGGACAGCATGTTACCCGCTCTGCTGCTTGTGTTCTATCATCGATGCGGAACTGCAGGTCACCAGCTGATGTGATGATGCCAGGTCTCATCTTGCAGCGACATTCGGGGAGTCGACAGGATCTTGTGTAACATGGTGTTCAGCCCGGAACTTGCGTTAAAGACGTCGAGGTACCCTATCAGTACCCTGTACTTACCGCTACCCTATCAGTACCGTATCCCAATGGGCCCGGGGGGGCGGAGGCCACAGGGGGGGTTTGGGTGGTTAAAGCGGCAGGACCTCTCTCGCTTGAACGTTCCCGAACCGCTGCAAGTTGGATTGGAAACCATGCACAAAAGGCTCAGCCCGCTCTTCTGAGCACTCTGATTTGCCCCTCACTGGTTATCTTCCGATCAGGTTTCCCTTGGTTAGAAAGCGGCGGGTCGACGCTGTCATCTGATCAACGTCGTCTGCGAGACATGAGAACTGTAACAGCATCGTCGCAAGTCGAGGGTTTTGCGATGCAGCGCCGAGTGACAGCGCATTGCGTCAGGCGACTGCAAGGAAGGATCTTTGCCATCTCACTGAGGAAATTATGCCCAGTGACGAAACATTGGGACCAGTCGGGGGTGCTAGTGCGAGGGTGAACATGGATGCCACGCGACGATGATCTGCCACCACCCCAGATCAAGATTCCCATCCAATAAACTCCCCCTTTCCCCCCCTTTCCCCCCTTTGGCTATGTTGGGGGGCAAACGGCTGACCCGGCAAAGTCCGCCCAGACTTTTACCTTTTTCTGATGGAAAAATGCTTGGCAATGCACGCGTACTAGCACAGTACTTACCTAGTAAAATACCTTAGCATCAGGAGGGAGGGGTTCATGGACTCATGGTTCGCTTCTAATCGTTTACTAGTAGATTGTAATCTGCGGGCCTTGTCGTTCACATGGCCTCCAACTCCAAGATTATCCCCAACCTTGCCTAGGTAAACTAAAGTACTATCTTCGACCTGCACCGTGATTATTATTATTATTAGTGCCTTAGGTCTTCCGTACTGTGCCACGGTGCCACCGCTTTGCTCCGAGTATTCAGCTGTCGTCATCAAAACCGTGGGTCCGTGGGTTCCGATGCTGCGATACTGTACTCTGAGAACCAGGAAAGCAAAGTGCTAGAGGAACTACTGTATCTAGATCTAAGATAGACGCTCAACGTATGCAAAATGAGGCTTCGTCGGTCCGGCACGCAAGCAGAAACCCCTCCAGGTTTAACGGCCACGGTCGGGCTGAGTGGTGTAGTCAAAGCACCTTCGACCTATTCATCAAGGTTTACACTTCCTTCTAGGTATGGTCTGGACGGCAAAAGTCGTAAACTTGCCCTTTCTCTTTAAACACCCATGCACGCCATGTTTTCCTTGGTGGCCTGCGAGGCTGCAAACCGATGGGACTTTCACGCCGCATGAGAAAACTAATGTGGCCAAGCTATTCGAGCATCAGGCATGGTGCCGCTCCCGTTGCTGCAGCTTATTCATCAATAGTGTCTCAGCCACCCATTGGTGATCTTACTCGGATTTGGTTTTGGTTGTTGAAAACTTGATCCCAAGGGACGACGGGGACTGATACGGGAGGCAACTTCCGCTCGTTCCACTTCGACGGATTTTTGGTTTGCAAGGAAGAGAAGGAGATATTGGAGGTAGCAGAACGGCGCTACCAAGCGTACCGAATGTCGTACTTTAGTGTCTCGCCTTCTCAGGGGACGTCCTTGACACTGTGGCACGGTTCCGTTGAGGATCCGGCGTTGTCGACAGCTTGTTGGGGCTAATTACAAGCTTGTTGCTTCCACTGCGTAAGCAATTCGGCCATTTTTGCCTGGAGAATGTCTCGTCGACTTCGTGGTATCGCAGGTACCACGGTTGCTGACTGAATTGGTAAGATCATCAAAACACCAAGGTACACCAATGCGACACCATTATGTCTTAATTAACTCCCACACCGCTTGATGCAAGCCCAGGGAATTGCCGCTGACGGAAACTTGGGTCCATCTGCTGTGAAACTTCTGCCCCAGTCTTGTGGAAAATCAAGATACCTATTCCGTAATCATCCTGTATCTAAAGGTCGCTTATCGCCGTATGTCGATGTGCAACTGGGTAACATTGACCCATTGAACTGGGCTGACATGTCATCGACGGCTCGACACGAAAGGTGCCATGTGGTCCGGCCACCCAGAACGGGACGGAAGGCTGCATCATTGGGTTGGGTAGCTGTATCGACCCGATACAGTAGGGTAGGGTAGGACGGCGTTAGCAGGGCGCTTCGAATCAATGCAACTGCAAGGCAACCCATTGAGGTGTCGAACAAGCCCACGAATAGCAAAGTGGTGCCGGCTCCTCGGTGTTATACAACGCGCCCTTGGTAGTTTGGTTGATCGACCATCCATATTGACCGAAAAGAGTTCGAGATGCAGCAATGGCGTGGTAGAGATGATTGTTTGGCTCGTTAGCGAGTTCAGTCCTCCACCCCCACAATGGCCTTGTCTCCTTCTCACACAATATGCATGCAAAGTTCCGTCTCGTAGATGCACTCTTGGGGTTGACGGCTCACAGTCTCAGCTGCGCGACAGCGTCCATCCTGGCCTGTCAACTTTTGCCATAGAGTGGGGGTCATATCGTTCCATCGCTACGGCTCGTCCCCCTTCACTCTTGCTCGTGCAACCCAGCTTTAATTCGCTTCTCAAACCGTAGTGCTTTCTAGCCACGTCCGGACATAAGAATCGATAGTATCCGCTTCTTTACCCACATCAAACGGCCATCCGCCGTCAGAATGCTAATTACAAGCCATCTCGCGTGCGAGCTGAGCACAGTGGAGCAAACGATGCGAAGAACGCCGAAACAGGAAACACAGTCACATGGCTAGCTCACCAATCATCTCGCATAAGATTTGATGGACTCAAGGATGACACGTACCATCGCTCGGTCCTTTCGGTGCTTGGCCACCTCGTAGCCACAACCCCGCCGCTTTTACGTCCTGCGGTCTGGGCCCCTTAGCGTCACCAGTAAGCACGATCAGATGACCAGAGCTCTATGCGAGCCTAAGATTAGGGTCCGCCCAAAGTCAAAAAGCCAGACGGAGACGAATCAAGCGGGGCGGAAGGGATTATGCAACGGGCCGGGCTGCGTAAATCCAGGTCGGAGGTCCAGTCGAGTCGAGAAAGATTAAGGAATAACAAATCAATTTGACCAAAGCATCTGGACCTTTGATGTTCTGACAGCACACCATTATTGTGTCACTGGAACTGTGCTGTCCATGTAAGGTGCGTTGTCTCAACTGTGCAGTGCAAGACATTTTGGAACGAAGAAAATGTCCATAGTGGTTGAGGAATGAAGTAAGATAGTGCTTATGCTTTGTCAAGCTATGCACTGAATCAAGTAGGTTTGTCAAGATAGAAGCTGGAGAGGTCCGGAGGGACGAAAGATGCTAGGATGCGCAGTGTTAGGCGCTGCGCAATGTCATGACGTTACGACGTATACCTGCCTGTTCAACGAATAGTTGATATAACCATGCATGCTGTATACATCAGATGGGTCGATTATTTGACTCTGAAGGTTTGTAGAACGTACGAGTATGTGGGTTTGGCTAATGCAGCTCGCGGATTGAACCAAGACAAGTCTCCGAAAGCCTGGTGTTGCATTGCAGAGTGGACTGGCAGTAGAGATCTGGCGCATCCAATGGTACACTCATGGACTTTCCTTACGCTAACTAACATGAACTCCAAGAGATGTGATCTTGTCTCTCAATCAATACCTACTTCGTAATGCAGCCGGTGACCTGGGTGAGCATATCACGGGATAAACACCTGCCGTTGCATTAGAGGGTTCGGAGGCTCGAGAGTACATGAAAATGTGATTGAGCTAGCAAACGCGCTCGCACCCCCCCCCCCCAACATGGCGTAATCATCCCGGCTAAGACGGAGTATTCTATGAATAGCCTGAGATGAGTAGAGCAGAAAAACAGTTTTCAAGTCGGCGGGCCGCTTCTCCGTGAGGGTATTTATTTTTATTTGGGGGACAGCAGATTTGTTGTGGTACTGTACATGCAGAATTGAGAAGCAAAAAGAAATGAAACGCGGGTATCATTTCAGGGCAATTGGGATGATTAGAACAGCGCGAAATGAAGAAAAGTGCCATCTGGTAATCTTAGGTCATCCGTTCCCCCATACAGTACGTGGGATAGACGCTAACTACAGGGTCGTATGTAGTAGGTACTGTATACCTAATCGCGTGAGTTTGGTTTTTAGCGGCCGTGGGTTCTAAGAATGGAGTCGGGTTGCGGTTGGAAAAGAGGTTGTATTGACAAAAGGACAATAAATGCACGGGTTGTTTTAGCGAACAGGATTATGATGATTAGTGAGTGTATGGATAAGAGCAGCGAGTGGGGATTGTAAGGTATCACCTAAAGGCTGACTTGGAAAAAAATGAAACATTCATGTGACGAATACGGCATGGACAACAGCGGTGAGGGACGAGCCGCATGACCTTGTTGTTTCGGGTCCTATCACCCTTTTGAGACCTTTGTGCTTTTCGGTTCCGCAATTGGGTATATCCAATAACCTGTGCGCAATTGCCTCGACTCCGCCTTGCTCTTTCTCAATCTCGGATAAGCAGCTACTCCTCCTCCTCCTCTTCGTCTGGCTCCCCGTCATCATCATCAGAGCTTGGTTCATCATCTGGCATTATCACGCTGTTCAAGTACGTGACCTGTATATGAAGTAAGCCTTCTAGTAACCCGAAGATCAGGAGGAGATCTTACGAAAGGTGTCATCGTCCCAATCAGCTCAGCGATCCTTTTTAAGGCATCAGGGCCAGTTACCTCATCGTCTTTCAGCTTTCGACCTATTGTGTAGTTCCGTAGTCTAAGAAGAGCGATGTTGGGGTTCTCAAGGTCGTATCCCTGATGATGGATCTTAGTCATTTCACCAAGGAAGATGACCTTGCTGCTAACCTTTGGCTTCGTCTTAAGCATGTTCTCTTTGTTTAGCTCAACGAACGCTTTGACTGCTTTCCTTTCATCATCTGGTACCCCGTTAAAGAGTTCTCTTCTGTTGGCTTTGTTGAGAAGCACTTTCTTCAACTTATGAGATTTTCGGTCGATATCTCTTCGAAGTAGGGCAACGGGCTGTGCGTCAGGATGCCAAAGTCCGCAACCAACAAAAGAACCGCCTCCTGGTTGTACTTGTACATAATATGCTGCATACGGGCCTTTCCTGCCTGTGCGTGACCTGGTCAATTGTAAGCAACAGCTCTAGTTAATTCGATCTTTGGCGTACCAAGCGGCGGAAAAGTGAGTCTGTACACGTTGCAATTTGCATTAGCAGGCCATAGAAATGACTTCACATTCGTGGCTTACTTTATACGGAGTTGGATCGGGACTGAATCTTATGTCCCGGTATATTCGAAAGGTCTTTGGACAGCAAGTCAGCTTATAATTGTTCGTCTTCAGTCAGGAACTAGGCTCCACCCTTACAAGGTCTTTGTGTGGGAGTTCAGGAATCGTTTCATCCCTTTCAATGATCTTTTCTGTCAGACTGTCAACAAAACTGTTAAAGTCTTTTTGTGATTGACGATAATCCGCATCATGAACTGCAAGTGTATGTGAGCATGTCAATACCATACAATTTATGAATAGTCTAATAGATGAGAAACAACTCACCCTTCAACCACTCTCTGTCGTTATTTCCCTTCAAGTCTCGTAAAAACAACATAGTATTTGGATGTACCGTTTGGTCCTTATACGGCGTCTTGCCCGCTTCTCTAGCCTTGGGCAGCTTGATGAAGACTGCTTCACCTGGTGCAAGATCTGTCTTGACCCCTGGCCTCCACAGCTCTTGCCCTTTTGCCGCTTTTGGAGTCACTGCTGCAACGGCACTCCCATTCTTGCCTCCAATTCTACGCTTCTTGGACTTGGCATCCTGGGATGCATAGCCGTCTACCTCTTCTTCTTCTTCTTCTTCTTCGTCATCGATATGCGACTCGGGAGGCGTGGATACCGCGCTAATGGAGGCATCCTCATCTTCGTAACCTGATTCTTCGTTGTTGATTTCAGACTCGATGTCCGAGGTCGAAGATTCGTGATAGAAGAATTGACTTTTCTTTGGGGTCGGTTTGGATGCTGCAGATGGGACCGGGGAGGATCTGATACGTTTTGACTGGCGAGAAGCGGTTCCCTTTGGGGGAGATAGCGCTCGTTTCTGGGCGGGGGTATTCGGAGACGCGACCTGTTTACGACGAGGCATATTGAGCGCGTTGGATAGAGTGTGAACAGCTTTATGTTTATCTAACAAAAATTGAAGTTCTTGGTGAAAGACAAGGTTGACGCGTGCTCCGTCGTCATCGACGCGCCAAACCACTTTAAATCCATGTCCCCTTCTATGCATCTACAGTACATGGTGTAGATACAACGAAAATCTCCAATTGCATTAGTAACATACAGCTCAGCTAACAACGACAGTCCTGAGGGAATCATGGCCGAGAGCATCAAGCAGTGTGAGGAAGGTCACTACCTGGGCCACAACGGTGTCGAAAAATTGCGGCAGCCTCATTGCGTGTTGATAATGCCACGACAATCATGTAGCAGTGCTCCTCTAAGTACACCTGCAGGTTCAGCGCGACATCTCTATTTTGACTTGTTGCTGAATGATGCAGATAGCTTGAACTACGAGGATAGGAACGGCTGCCTTGGTCAGAAACTCGACTGGAGTCCACCCCAAAATCGTCTGGTAGAAATGAATCTTCAATAGAAAGCGAGCTATCAATCGCCAAGCATTGCAGCTGGTGATGCAATCCGAGGGTTTGTTAAAGGTACCCGAGAGCCCTAAACTTATTTCATTGTGCTCAGCCTGGTCGATACATGTGCCAAACGTGGCACAATGAGAGCAGAGTTGAAAATAGGCCAGATTTCGAAGCGGCCGAGCAACTTTCGAGCTGTCAATGTGAGATATAAACGCTTAACGCGAGCTTTAGAAAACTACTCGCAAATATATATGCTGCTGTACGATATGTAAGGGTGAATGCTCCTGCGCCTATTTCGACGAAGAAGAATATTAAGGCCTGCCGACCCCTGACTACTAGGTACCAAGGAGATATCATCAAACCCGGCCGGGCAGCTCTAGATATTGTATCTGGATTGCGACCTGCAGTTGGATTACCTTATGCAGAATGGTCTGTAGACCAACGGGATAAACATGGCAAGAAAGATCCCTATCCCAGAGCCTACTTATCTACCAGGAAGACCATATCATTTGAGCATGTAATGCCGGAACCTGAGCTCCAATATCACTGAGCCTCATCGCCGTTGGCACTAGACACGATCGCGCTTCTGTATCAAACTTATATTTTGGTGGCAGGCAAAAATTTAAAACCGCAACTTAAGTTCCGCAGGCGTCCCTCTCGCATAGCTGGATTGCAAGACAATTACACTTCCGAATGGACTTACTTTAGGCTCCGGAGAGTTCTGGTTCCCTGATGGAGAGTTCATGTAACAGTTGCATTGGCGTCGATAAGAAATGGAAAAAGGCATGGCTGGAAGCGCGGCCATAGCTAAATGTGATCATCTTGGGATAATGGGCCAAGACTTCACGTAAGCATTGCTCCAAGTCCATGAAGGTTTGCAATAAGGAGGCATGGAGATTGCAAAGCTTCGAGCTGTGTCTCTGCTTCGACCCAATCTTTCGCGATATCCATAATTTCCTGCTGATCTAACTTGGGTAACCGTTGATATCCTGTATTTCTTCAACTGATTGCGTTGCGAGCATTGCGTTGCTCAAGCAGCCTTTACGTTTACCGTTTATCAACTCAGACTGGTCAACTCATCTCGCAACGGTCTGACCGTAATACTCAGGGTTCGAATGCCTTGAGATAGGGAGGCGCGCCACAAGCACTCGAGCCGATAAAAACTCGTACCAGGACTGAGACAAGTTATTCGAGTCCTGGGTGTCATGTTATGGCTGCCTTGGATTGTATTACGCGGATGTACAATGAAGTTAGGGGGACATGGCACGATGAGACACTGTTCTTATGGACTCTCATACGTCTTTTTCTGCGTTTCTCTTATCGGACTCTACCGTTTCTCAACCTTTCCCTCTTTGGTCTTCTACTGAATGTCAAAAGTTCAGTACCCCGGTAAATTCTCCCTAATTAAACCCAATATGGATTTTCACAAATATGACTACACTTACGAGCGTTCCTTCCAGATTATGGAACTTTCAGCTAGGTATAAAATCCCTCGTCTCTTGCATACTAACTTTCCTTACCTGGTTTGATGTGTCAGGAAAGAAGGGTCTCTCTCTTCAATTACCCTGTCTGGGGCCGTTGGCAAGATTGGCAAATAGAGTAATTATTTAGCTTAGCTATAGTGTCGTTTATGCGGAGGAAACTTTATTGGTGGGAAATTTACCTGGACAGTTCTTTGCAACGAGGTTGAAAGAGGCTACTGGCATTGTAGCGGGTGTTCAGGAGCACGAAGAAGATGAGCAGTCGGTCAGCACTCATAAAGTTTTATTAACTCGAACTTGGGAGATTATAGGAATAGTTCAATCATAACCTAGTCTATATGGATATAGAATCAAACACTCACGCTTCTATCGGGCCTAACCAAACCCTTCTATCCCACGCAACTGAGCATGCTCTCTCTGCTGAAAGTTTTGCCATCAATGACCACCTTTAACCGACGCCGTACCATAATAGTGTGCCATCTGAAGCCCAGCCCGCTTGTAGCCACATTTGACATAGAAACCCTCATTCGGTTCAGAACAATCGAGGATAGTCTTGTAGCACCCAACCTTTTCCGCCACATAATCCAGCGCCTTTATGATGTGAAGGCCGAGGTGTTTCCCCTGTTGGTCTTTGGCAACTGCGATATCCTCGATATGACCGACCAGGCCGAGATTATGGATGCTACCAATGTTCAGCAAGAACCTTTCATACTCCGATTGCGAAGACTCGTATACATACAATTTCCTCTCCACGACCACTCCTCCCGTCCCCACAACTTTGCCCTCCCCATTACAAATCACCAAAATATGATACTCGTCCTCCTTCTTGGCCATCCAACTGAATCGCTCGTCCCATGCCTCCTCCGTGATGTCGCCAACGTTCGTCAGCACGCGCAGCACATCGAGGACGCCGGCTTGGTAGTCGGAGCGTTGGAGGGGCCGGATTGTGTACTTGGGAGGAAGGGCGGAAACGACGTCGGGGGAGATGAGGGAGGGGGAGAAGAGCGGACTAGAGGCGTGGGTGGAGTGGGAATTGGCTGCTTTTGGGGCCGGCGACCACATTTCAGTGGGTGTAGTTCACGTGCAATTTGATGTTGGCGCGCGGTTGGAGGATGGAGAGCGGTTGGACTGTGATGCTGCTACGGTGTGATTCGGTAAGGTACTCGTCTGGAATTGGAAGTTCGGTCGCACCAATTCGATAGCCGCTCGCTTGCCAATTCAATCGATAACGATACTCACCATAAGCACGCCGTTTATCGTGCTACTCATAGCTGTCGTGACCTACTTGCTAGCTCTGACTCAAATGGGTCGGCAGATAAAGCCCAATATTTGATGGAGGCCTTGGCACGACGCCATGCCGGTCTTCGAACCAAAAGATCTCACCCTCGAGGCCAACCAAAGCCCCCATTCCCTCCAGTCGCCGTCAGCTAAAGCTTGGCTTCCAATTCTTCAGCATTCGTGCGACTTTGATCCTGAGATCTTCAAGGAAGTAAGCATCAATCTTATCAAGAACCCTAATATCAATTCCAATCTACTCTTCCGAGCCGACATCCTCTATGATAGTCTTGACAATGAACGTGAAGATGTGCCCCAGGCTGAGAAGAGTCGATTGCAAGGGCTCCTACAGAACTTCGGCATACGAGATGACGACCTCGTCGGTTTTGTGGCTGAGAGGACCTTGATCCGGCTGATGATCCCACGCAATCCGACATTAGACAAACCGATAGCGCAGACATGTCAGATCCTTCGTTCCATACGAGCCGACGGCCTAGACCAAACTCTTGTTGCTTACATTCCCCATGCGTCAAGCGTTGACGAGCTTCCTTGGTATCATCCCAGAGTTCAGTCACTAGCCTACTTGCACACATGGCTGCCCTTGCCTTCACCGCCAGAAGTGCAGAACGAAAATGATTTCAGCTCTAAACGAGGTAGTGTATCTTTACATTACCGCCTATTTCCGTTTGAGCCGCTCCCACTGTCTCAGCGTCTCCTACGCACCGGAAATCATCTTCTCTCTACGTTATATAGACATGGTCAAGGATCTTTAGCAGGCTACACCAAGCGTGTGCATCACGACCAACTGATTTCACAGCAAAGGGTGCAAGATACCTATACGGAGCTTAAACAAAGGCATGCAAAAAGACTATGTGACAATTGGGTTGAAAGCACAGAACCGAGCAAACATGTATTTGAAGACCTGGGTATAGCAGCGTTCCTTATGGAACTGTGGAAGGACATGTACGGCGAAGATGAACTTGAAGGCATCAAAACTAGATTTCCAGGATTTGTAGATATTGGCTGTGGCAACGGAGTCCTAACCGACGTCCTTCTACGAGAAGGTTACAACGGTTGGGGCTTCGATGCTCGAAGACGGAAGACATGGGCTACGTTCGAGGCCAATACCCAATCGCATCTCAAGCAATTGATTTTGATACCCCAGCCTCTATTTGAACTGCATTCAGACTCAAAGCATGCAGATGGCGGCATTTTGTCCGCTAAACTATCAACAGCCTTGTTGTCAGCCAGCAAAGGAACCGACGACGAGCCAATCTGGCACAACGGTATCTTCTCCAGCGGCACATTCATCATCTCAAACCACGCGGACGAGCTCACCCCCTGGACACCGCTACTCGCCTCCATCTCCTCTTCCCCCTTCCTCGCCATCCCCTGCTGCTCCCACAACCTCTCCGGCCTCCGTTTCCGTGCCCCATCAACCTTCAACAGCCACTCTGCCGACGCCTTAGCCCCTTCCTATTTCGCCCCCCACATCTCAAAATCAAAGCACGTCCCCATCACCATCGCCACCACCTCCATCGACGACCAACAGCCCCCCATCGGCGATCTCAAAACACTGAGCCTCAAAGCCAGAGCAAAACAGCCATCCGCATACTCGAGCCTCTGCGACTGGGTTGCCCATCTCGCCGCTGCAGTCGGGTATGAGCCTGAGCGCGAGATGCTCCGCATCCCGAGTACGAGGAATGTCGGAATTGTGGGCAGGAATTTGAGGCGCGCGTTTGAGAATGAGACGTGGGAGCAGAAGACGGAGCGGGTGAAGGGGATTGCTGGGGTGGAAAAGGCGGATGGGGTGGTTTGGGTGGAGAGGGCGAGGGCGTTGATGGGGGCGAAGGGGAGTGCGCATTGAGGTGGTAGGGTGTAGTGGTTTTTGGTGCGAAAGCAAATGATAGTAGGGGATGGCGGTGATGGGGTTGTCGGAACGGCGGGGGTTGGCTGTATTTATTGATCTATGGTCATTTGCCACTCAAAAAGAGCCAGGGTGCACCATAGAAAGCAAAACCATTACGTCGTGTCAAACAGTCAACACCGTTGATCTCCTCGCACATGCCACCACCACCACCACCCCAACCCCCTACCACCACAATCCCCCCAACCCCACCCATACCAACCCCCTACCACCACCACTCCCCAAACCCCACCCATACCAACCCACATCCCCCCCAACCACAAAACCCTCACCTCACCCCCCCCCTACCACCACAATCCCACAAACCCCACCACCACTCCCCAAACCCCATTCATACCAACTCACATTCTCCCCCCCCAAACCACAATCCCCCAAACTCCACCCATACCAACCCTCACCCCCTCCCTCCCTCCCTCAAATCCCTACCACCCCTCCCTCCCCTCCTACCACCCTCTAGCAAATTCCCCCCCTCCAAACCCCACCAAAAAAAGCCCCGCCCCCCACATGAGAATTTTTGCGCGCTCTGGAGCTATCTTTCATCGAAAAAAAAAGATGGTTTTGCTTTCTAGAATTTTTTTAAAAACTATAAATCAGTAATTTATGGGGGCTGTTTTGGTGGAAGGGGCGGGGGGGGGGGGGAGTGTGAGAAGAGAAATTGAGGGGGATGAAATTTGGGGGGGATGAAAGTTGGGGGGGGGGGGGGAATGAAAGTTTGGGGGGGGGGGGGGGGGGTGGATTT
>JAABUT010000811.1_pt1 | contig 42450 bp, 38 predicted proteins | sample 5559281 | NCBI WGS metagenome assembly JAABUT01 (sample SAMN10711880, study PRJNA513359) | rock metagenome | isolation source: Antarctica rocks | place: Antarctica: Victoria Land, Ricker Hills nord | collected 2016-01-04
GTTTGGATAGAGCAGCCTACCCCAAGAGCCCAGGAAACCTTCGTAAAGAGCAGCGAAGAAAATCTGTCGATTTCTTAATTGTTGGTATGTTCGCGTACCATATAAAGCATATTCAAAGCAGCGATGAAACCTACGTTCCTAAAGGTCCAGGATTATCGCTCTCGTTTTTGCTGAAACTATGGATTTCCGAGAGTGCTAACCTAGAGATAGCTGATGCCTTCTAACCTGTTGGAAAACCTGACGTTTTAAAGGGTGGCCTATCTCTAGGTTAGAACCCTCCTCTCGTCGCTCCCAGGCAAGCAATCCCCGGAAGCCCGGCCTTGCCCGGCCGGTCGCTCCCGCCACCGTGTCCCTCCGCGCAAAAGCGCTTTGCCGCCGCGGAGCTCACCGTGCCGGCCGTCCCCGGTCAATCTCAGCGGTGCCGGCGTCGCGCACAGGCGCCGCGAAACAGGGAGATGGCTTTATGGACACCAACGTCGCCAGCCACGCCGAGGCACGCGCCCACACCGGCGACGCGCAGTTTTTCGAGTACAGCACCGCGGCCAACCCGATCCGCCCCAGCCTGACGCCTCGCCTACCGTTCCACCTGTTCCCGGCCTCGCTCTACGCCGACCGCCCGTCGCGCGTCGTCCCTCTCGACCTCAGCCCCGCCCTGAAGTGCGAGGGCCCCGCCACCAGCCCCGGCCTGTGCGCCCACTTCGTCCGCGTCCTCGCCAGCGAGTCCATCGCCCTCGACCCCAACGCCACGTCGCTCGTGTTCTACGTGATCGGCGGCCACGGCTCCGCCACCACCGGCGACACCGTGCTCGACTGGCGCAAGGGCGACTTCTTCACCCTCCCGGGCGCCGCGGCGACCACCCTGACCGCCTCCGACGACGCCGCGCTCTACTACGTCAACGACGCGCCGCTGCTGACCTACCTCGGCGCCACCGTCGACCGCGCCCGCTTCGCCCCCACGCTCTACACCGCCGAGCGCGCCAATGCCGAGCTGGCGCTCGTCGCCAGCGACCCCGCCGCCGCCGACTGCAGCCGCATCAGCGTGCTGCTCGCCAACACCAACTTCCCGCTCACCCGCACCGTGTCCCACACCCTGTGGGCCATATACGGCCTGATCACTCCGGGCAGCGTCGAGAAGCCCCACCGCCACCAGTCGGTCGCGCTGGACTTCATCGCCGAGTGCGACGCGGGCTGCTTCAGCCTGGTCGGCCCGGAACTGGACGCCGACGGCAGCATCCGCAACCCGACCCGCGTCGACTGGGAGCCGGGCTCGGTGTTCGTGACCCCGCCCGGCTACTGGCACGCCCACTCCAACACGTCGGCGCGCGAGGCCCGCCTGATCCCAATCCAGGACGCCGGCCTGCAGACCTACCTGCGCACCCTGGACATCCGCTTCGCCTGACCCGTACGGCCGGGGCACCCGACCAGGGAGCCTCGGCTGCCCGCACCGCCGGAAAAAAAGCAAGGCGAGGGCTCTGCCCTTCGATCCCGCCAGGGGCAGCGCCCCTGGACCTGCGTTGGTTTAGGCAATCCGCTTCAGCGCCGAACACATCGGCGACCTTATACCAACGGCCCCCTGCATTGACCTGTCAGGAAGCAAAGCTGGGCTCTGCCCAGACCCGCCAGGGGCGAGCCGCCCCTGGACCGGCCTTGCTTAAGTATTGGATTCCAAAGGCCTGCCTTTGGCGGAGTTTGAGGCAGAGCCTCAACCTTGCCTGCTTCACCGATCATTTCAAAGGGCCGTTGGTATAAGAACCTCTGTGTCCGATCCGCCGGTTTGCACGCCGCCATGTACGGGCTGGAAGAAGCTCCTGCCGACGATGACGACGTCGCAGGACGTCGTGATCGAAGCGGCCGTGCTTCATTGCGTCAGCCCGCCAGCGCCGCCACCAGCGTGCTCCCCAGCGCCGACGGGCTCTCCGCGACGAAGATCCCCGCCGCCCGCATCGCCTCCACCTTCGCCGCCGCCGTGTCCCGCCCGCCGCTGATCACCGCGCCCGCGTGCCCCATCCTGCGCCCCGGCGGCGCCGTCGCCCCCGCGATGAACCCCACCACCGTCTTCGCCGGCCTGCCGCCCCCCGAGCGCGCCAGGAACTCCGCCGCCTCGATCTCGCTCTGCCCGCCGATCTCGCCGATCATGATGATCGAGTCCGTCTCCGGGTCGCCCAGGAACATCTCCAACACCTCGATGAAGTCCATCCCCTTCACCGGGTCGCCGCCGATCCCCACGCAGGTCGACTGCCCCAGCCCCGCCGCCGTGGTCTGCGCCACCGCCTCGTAGGTCAGCGTGCCTGACCGGCTCACCACGCCGACCCGCCCGGGCCGGTGGATGTGCCCCGGCATGATGCCGATCTTGCACTGCCCGGGCGTGATCACCCCAGGGCAGTTCGGCCCCACCAGGCGCGACCCCGACCCCGATAGCGCCCGCTTCACCCTGACCATGTCCAGCACCGGGATGCCCTCGGTAATGCACACGATCAGCGGGATGCGCGCGTCGATTGCCTCCAGGATCGCGTCGGCCGCGAACGGCGGCGGCACGTAGATTGCGCTCGCGTTCGCCCCCGTGACCGCGGCGGCCTCCGCCACCGTGTCGAACACCGGCAGCCCAAGGTGCTGCCCCCCGCCCTTGCCCGGCGTCACGCCGCCCACCACCGTGGTGCCGTAGGCGATCGCCTGCTCGCTGTGGAAGCTGCCCTGCGCCCCGGTGAACCCCTGCACCATCACCCGCGTCTCGCGCCCGACGAGGACCGCCATCAGACCGCTCCCTGCCCCGATACGGCGCCGGCCGCAGCCCCGGACATCGCCCCCAGCACCGCCTGGTCCGGCGCTGCCCCGTCCGGCACTGCGCCACCCAGCACTGGGTGGCCCAGCACTGGGCCACCCGCAGCCCGCACCGCCGCCACCACCTTGCGCGCCGCGTCGTCCAGGTCGTCCGCCGCGATGATCGGCAGCCCGGAGCCCGCCATGATCGCCTTGCCCTGCGCCACGTTCGTCCCCTCCAGCCGCACCACCAGCGGCACCGACAGGCTCACGTCGCGCGCCGCCGCCACCACGCCGTCCGCGATCACGTCGCAGCGCATGATGCCGCCGAAGATGTTGACCAGGATGCCCTCGACCTTCGGGTCGGACAGGATGATGCGGAACGCTGCCGCCACCCTCTCCTTGGTCGCGCCCCCGCCGACATCGAGGAAGTTCGCCGGGCTCGCCCCGTACAGCTTGATGATGTCCATCGTCGCCATCGCGAGACCAGCGCCGTTGACCATGCACCCGATCGTCCCGTCCAGCGCCACGTAGTTCAGCGAGTGCTTCGCCGCCTCGATCTCCTTGGCGTCCTCCTCGCCCTCGTCGCGCAACGCCTCGACCTCGGGGTGGCGGAACAGCGCGTTGTCGTCGAAGCTCACCTTGGCATCGAGCGCCACGATCTCGCCCGCCCTGGTCACCACCAGCGGGTTGATCTCGATCACCGAGCAGTCCAGCGACACGAACGCCTCGTACATCCTCGCCACGAACGCCGTCACCGCCCTGACCTCGCGGCCGTGGAACCCCAGCGCGAACGCCACCCGCCGCCCGTGGTAGTCCGACACACCCGCCGCCGGATCGACGCTCACCCGCAGGATCTTCTCCGGCGTGCGCTCCGCCACCTCCTCGACCTCCACGCCGCCCTCCAGGCACGCCATGATCACCACACGCCCGGTCTCGCGGTCCACCAGCAGCGACAGGTACAGCTCGCGCGCGATGTCGCACCCGGCCTCCACGTACACCCGGCTGACCAGCCGCCCCGCAGGCCCGGTCTGCTTCGTCACCAGCGTCCGCCCCAGCATCGCCTCGGCCGCCGCCCTGACCTCCGCGGCCGAGCGCGCCAGCCGCACGCCGCCCGGCCGCTTGCCCGCCTGGTGCGTCTCCTCTGCGATGAACCCGGCGCCCCGCCCGCCCGCATGGATCTGCGACTTCACCACGTACACCGGCCCCGGCAGCCGTCCCGCCGCCGCTTCTGCCTCCTCGGGCGTCCACGCCAGCTCGCCCGCCAGCACCGCCACCCCGAAACCGCGCAGCAGTTCCTTGGCCTGATATTCATGTATGTTCATGGGCCGCACTCACTGTTGAAACCAGGCCGGCAAGTCAGGCCCGCCCACCGGGATCGCGGGCGTCAGGAAGCAAGGTCGAGGCCCCGCCCTCAAGCATGGGCCTCATCCGCCAGGGGCAGCGCCCCTGGACCTGCCTCCCTTAAAGAATGGGATCAAAGGGTCCTCGGACCCTTTGCGGGTCTGGGCAGAGCCCAGCCTTGCTTCCTGCCTCCCGCGTCTTCGCCCGCCGCTCACGTCCCGAGCTTGCGGAAATCCTCCAGGAGCTTCTTCACCGCGTCGCACGATGTGTCGAACGCCGCGCGCTCGGCCTCGGTGAACTTCACCTCCACGATCCGCTCCACGCCGCCCGCGCCGATCACCACCGGCACGCCCACGTAGAAATCCTGCATCCCGTACTCGCCGCGCAGCATCACCGCGCAGGGCAGCACGCGCTTCTTGTCGAGCAGGAACGACTCCGCCATCGCGACCGCCGCCGCCGCCGGCGCGTAGAACGCCGAGCCGCGCTCCAGCAGCTTGACGATCTCGCCGCCGCCGTTCGCCGTGCGCGCGCAGATCGCGTCGATCCGCTCCTGCGTCGTCCACCCCATCTCGATCAGGTCGGGGATCGGGATGCCGGCGACCGTGGAGTAGCGCGTCAGCGGCACCATCGTGTCGCCGTGCCCGCCGAGCACGAACGCGGTGACGTCCTCCACGCTGACCTTGAACTCCTGCGCCAGGAACAGCTGGAGCCGCGCGCTGTCCAGCACGCCCGCCATGCCCACCACCATCTCCGGCGGCAGCCCGGAGCGCCTCTGCAGCTCCCACACCATCACGTCGAGCGGGTTAGTGATGACGATCACGAACGCGCCCGGGCAATGTTGCCTGATGCCCTCGGCCACCTCGCCGATCACCGAGGCGTTCTTCGCCAGCAGGTCGTCGCGGCTCATGCCAGGCTGGCGCGGGAACCCCGCCGTCACGATCACCACGTCCGACCCGGCGATCGCGGCGTAATCCGAGCCACCCGACATCGCGCAGTCGAACCCGTCCACCGGGCTGGACTGCATCAGGTCGAGTGCCTTGCCCGCCGCCACGCCGCCGAACACGTCGAACATCACGACGTCGCCCAGCTCCTTGAGCCCGATCAGGTGCGCAAGCGTGCCGCCGATATTGCCGGCGCCGACGAGCGCGATCTTGTTGCGAGCCATACCTGGCCTCCTTCTGGGTGACGTTGCCCCGCCTCGGCTCCCTGACGCGGCGCTGCGGTGGCCCTCGGTGCTAGTGCATCCCCCTCACCCCGGCAAGAAACCCGACGACAGGGCAGCAGGTCACTTCCAAACCGGCTCATGGCTGTCAGGAAGCAAGGCTGGGCTCTCCCTCCGCTGCCATCCCAACGACCCAAGCCGGTCGTCGGAACCTTTGGCAGCTCCGCCCAGGCCCGCCAGGGGGAAGCCCCCCTGGACCAGCTTTACTTAGACAAGTGGATTCCAAAGGCGAGCCTTTGGCGGAGTTTGAGGCAGAGCCTCAACCTTGCTGGCTTCCTGCCTCGCCTTGCCTGCGGGGACACCGGGCAAACTGACCCATTGCCGACGTCAAGCAACGCCTCGGCGCGCTTGGACACGGCAGGCAGACAAGATCGAGGCTCCGCCTCGCCGACGCGCTCCACCGCTACGAGCGCATCCCGCCCTGCTCCTGGTGCTGCCCTGGCGTCTTCGCCGCGTCGCCGTCGTCAGGCGCCGGCAGGGTCCCCCCGCCGCCGGGCACGCCCGGCTCCTTCGCGCCTGGACCGGACGCCCCCGGACCAGCCACGTCGCCATCCGCCACGTCCAGGTCGGGCAGCGTCTCGTAGTTCTCCGTCTCGATATCGGCGCCGAACTGCCCATGATTGCCCGGCAGCTTGTCGATCCCCGGCTTCTTCGTGTCGCCCATGATGCACTTCCCTCGGTTCGAGACAGCCTCGCAGCCCACAACGCCCGCATCGCCTGCAAGATCGCGGCCGCCCGCCACAATGCCAGCGTCCTGCCGCCGCGACGCCACGGATCGCCCCCCCTCCGGCCCTCCGGCCTGCGCCTGCCCCTTCCCAACCCCGCCCGCGCCCACACCTGCGCAGCGAAGCCGCCACCCCGCGCGGCCCGGAGCGCCCCGTGCCCGACCAGACCCGCCTGTTGATCGTGTTCTACTCCCGCACCGGCAGCACCGAGACCCTCGCCACCGCCGCCGCCCAGAGCGCCCGCGACGCCGGCGCCCACGTCCGCCTTCGCCGCGCCCGCGAGGTCATCTCGCGCGAGGCCATGACCCACAGCAAGGGCTGGGCCGAGAACGCCGACCGCCAGAACGCCCTCTACCCCGCCCCGGAGCACGACGACGCCGAGTGGGCCGACGCCATCCTGTTCGGCACCCCCAGCTACTTCGGCGCCATGGCCACCGAGATGAAGGCGTTCCTCGACCGCCTCGGCCCGCAGTGGAAGAAGGGCGCGCTCGCCGGCAAGGTCGGCGGCGCCTTCGCCACCGCCTCCTGGCCCCACGGCGGCACCGAGGTCGTCACCCTCTCCCTCTACGCCCCCATGGCCCACCTCGGCATGGTCATCACCCCCACCGGCTACACCGACGAGGCCATGCTCGAGGCCGGCTCCCCCTACGGCGCCTCCGCCATCGTCGGCGCGGAGAACCGCCCGCCCCGCGACGAGGACCTCGACGCCGTCCGCCACCAGGCCCGCCGCATGGTCGCAATCGCCGGCGCCCTCGTCGCCGCGGGCGAGATGCCCAGCCGGCGCGAAGAGAAGTAAGCAAGGCCAGAGGCTCTGCCTCTGGACTCCGCCAAAGGCTCGCCTTTGGAATCCACTACTTAAGCAAGGCCAGCCCAGGCCCTTGAGGCCGCAGCCGCGCGCTGGCAAGCGGCGCGCGACGATGCGACACTACCCTGGATGGCAAACACTTCGCTCCTGGACACCTACCTGGACGAGGTCCGCCGCGTCCGCTCCGTGAAGGTCGGCACCGCGGAGACCAGCTTCTACCCGGCCATGGGCACCTTGCTGAACGCCGCGGGCGCCCAGCTCAAGCCCCGAGTCTTCTGCCTCCACCACCCCTCGGGCGACGCCGGCATCCCGGATTTCGGCCTGTTCGAGCACGCCCAGTTCCGCCGCGACGAGCCGCCCGCCTGGAACGCCACCGTCTCGCCCGAGCGCGGTGTCGTCGAGGTCAAGGGCGCCTCGGAGAACATCGTTGCCCTCCTGAAAAAGCCGCAGATCCGGGAGAAGTACCTGCCCGCCTACGGCCTGGTCCTCGCCACCAACCTCTGGCAGTTCCGCTTGGTGCAGGCCGACGGCGCCATGATCGAGAGCTTCGACCTCGCCCCGGACGAGGCCGGCTTCTGGACGCTGGCCGCCGCCGCCCGCCCCGACACCCTGCGCGACCGCTTTGCCGACTTCCTCAAACGCTGCCTGCTGACCCGCGCCCCGCTCGCCCGCCCCTCCGACGTCGCCTACTTCCTCGCCTCCTACGCCCGCGAGGCCCTCGCCCGCCTCGCCGACCAGGCGCAGCTCCCCGCCCTCGGCGGCCTGCGCCACGGCATGGAGGACGCGCTCGGCATCCGCTTCGACGGCCGCGACGGCGACCACCTGTTCCGCTCCACCCTCGTGCAGACCCTGTTCTACGGCGTGTTCTCCGCCTGGGTCGTCCACGCCCGCGCCGGCGCCCGCGCCTTCGACTGGCGCGCCTCCTCCTGGTCGCTGACCGTCCCGGTGATGAGCCTGCTGTTCCAGAAGGTCGCCACCCCCCAGGCCCTCGGCCCGCTCGGCCTCGTGCCCCTGCTCGACGCCGCCGCCCGCGCCCTCGACCGCGTCGACCGCGACGCCTTCTTCGCCGCCTTCAGCGACGCCCAGGCCGTGCAGTACTTCTACGAGCCGTTCCTCGAGTACTTCGACCCTGAGCTGCGCCGCCAGCTCGGGGTCTGGTACACGCCCCCCGAGATCGTCCGCTACCAGGTCGAGCGCGTCGACCGTGCCCTGCGCGACGAGCTGGGCGTCGCCGACGGCCTCGCTGACCCCGGCGTCTGGGTGCTCGACCCGTGCTGCGGCACCGGCAGCTACGTCGTCGCCGTGCTCGACCGCATCCGCCGCACGCTGGACGACCGCGGCCTCGGCGACCTCGCTGCCGAGGAGCTGAAGCGCGCCGCGACCACCCGCGTCGTCGGCTTCGAGATCATGACCGCACCCTTCGTCATTGCTCATTGGCAGGTCGCCGAGCTGCTGCACGCCACCCCGCTCCAGCCCGGCGAGCGCGCCGCGATCTACCTCACCAACGCCCTGACCGGCTGGACCGAAACCGAGGCCGGCCCGCCCATCCCCGGCTACGAGGCCCTGGTCGAGGAACGCGGCGCTGCGGCCGCCGTCAAGCGCGCCCGCCCGATCCTCGTCGTGCTCGGCAACCCGCCCTACAACGCCTACGCCGGCCTCAGCCCCGACGACGAGGGCGGCCTGGTCGAGCCCTACAAGGCGGGTCTCCAGGCCATCTGGGGCGTGAAGAAATTCAACCTGGACGACCTTTACGTCCGCTTCTTCCGCATCGCCGAGCGCCGCATCGCCGAGGGCATCGGCCGCGGCGGCGTCAGCTACATCAGCAACTGGTCCTGGCTGTTCCTGCCCTCCTTCGTGGTGATGCGCGAGCGCCTGCTGCACGGCTTCGACGCGATCCGGGTGGACTGCCTGAACGGCGACAGCCGCGAGACCGGCAAGCTCACGCCCGACGGCCGCCCTGACCCTTCCGCCTTTTCCACCGACATGAGCCGCGAGGGCATCCGCGTCGGCACGGCGATCACGACTCTGGTGCGCCGCGACGGCACGCACGACCGCTCCGCGCAGGCGCAGTTCCGTTCGTTCTGGGGCGTCGGCAAGCGGGTGGAGCTTCTGGCGTCGCTGGACGATCCTGACGAAGCCGACCTGTATGCGCCGCTGACGCCACAGGGTGCGAATCGCTACTCGCTTCGTCCCGCAACCGCCGCTGTCGATTACGGGTCCTGGCCGTCGCTCGACACGCTCGCCACGGTCAGTCCGCTTCCCGGCCTTCTGGAGAAGCGCGGCGGCGGCTTGCTGAGCATGGACCGCGCCACGCTCGAAGCCAGGATGCGCGCCTACCTCGACCCAGCGCGCAGCTTCGAGGAAGCCCGTACCGCCAACCCGGCGCTGGCGACTGATCGCGCTCGCTATGATGCGAGAACAACACGACAGATAGTGCTAAATCGCGAGGGGTATGTTCCCGCTAATATACAGAAACTCTGCCTGTTCGCCTTCGATATGCGTTGGGCCTATGTCACGCCAGTAAGACCTATGTGGAACGAGCCGCGCCCACAACTTCTGCATGTTCTTCCCGAGTCATCCGGCTTTCTCGTGCTTCGTCCGCAGCAGATCGCCGAACCGGAAGGCTTCCCCGCCTACTGGACCACCTGCCTCGCCGACGATTACGTCCTGCACAAGCACGCTTTCGCTGTCCCCGTCATCGAAAACCTCTCCGGTGCCCCCCGCCCCAACCTCTCCGCCTCCGCCATCGCCCACCTCGCCTCCCTCGGCATCGCGCCCGACCCCGCCGGCGCCGCCCTGGTCTGGCACCACGCCCTGGCCACCCTCTACAGCCCCGCCTACCTCGCGCAGAACGCCGGCGGCCTGCGCCAGGGCTGGTCCCGCGTGCCCCTGCCGCCCTCCGCCGACGCCCTGCGCGCCTCCGCGGCCCTCGGCGCGCGGCTCGCCGCGCTGCTCGACCCCGACGCCCCTGTCCCCGGCGTCACCGCCGGCCGCATCCGCCCCGAGTTGGCCTGCCTCGCTGTCCCCGCCACCCGCCCCGGCGCGGAGCGCGACTGGTCCCTGCGCGGCTGGGGCCACCGCACCGACAAAGGCGTCACCATGCCCGGACGCGGCCGCATCGAGCCCCGCGACCCCGCCCCCGCCGAGGCCGCCGCCCAGGCCCACTCTGCCCTGCTCGGCGCAAGGCTGCTCGACATCGGCATGAACGAGGCGTGCTTCTGGCAGGGCGTCCCCGAATCCGTCTGGGAGTGCCGCATCGGCGGCTACCAGGTGCTCAAGAAATGGCTGAGCTACCGCGACCACTCGATCCTCGGCCGCCCCCTCTCCCCCGACGAGGTCGCCCACGTCCAGCAGACCGCCCGCCGCCTCGCCGCGATCCTCCTGCTCGGCCCCGAGCTGGACGCCGCCCACGCCGCCTGCGCAGGCGCATAAGGAGTCAGACAGGCAAGGCCAGGGGCTCTGCCCCTGGACCCCGCCAGGGCGAGCCGCCCTGGACCGGCCTTCCTCAGGCAGCAATCTTTCGTGCACCGCCCCGGACGCCCCATCTCACTCCGACACCGCAAGAATGTTTCACGTGAAACATGGTCCCGTATCGGACCTAACCGGCACACTCCCCTAAGAGCGCCGGTCCAGGGCGGCTCGCCCTGGCGGGTCCAGGGCAGAGCCCTGGCCTTGCTTCCTTTGCAGGCCCGTCCCTCACCCCAGATGCGCCAGCCCCCGGTACTCCACGCTCTGCATCTCCTCCAGCCGCGACGCCGTGCGCGTGAACGCCGCCGCCCCCTCGCCGCGCTCGTACAGCGCGTCCGGCAGCGCCGCCGCCGACGCCACGAGCTGCACCCGCCGCTCGTACAGCGCGTCCACCAGCGTCACGAACCGCCTGGCCCGGTCGAAGTTCTCCGGCCCCAGCCGCGGCACCGCGTCCAGCACCATCACCGCAAACCGCCGGGCGATCGCGAGGTAGTCCCCCGCCCCCAGCGCCTCGCCGCACAGCGCCTCGAACTCGCAGCGCACCACGCCGCCCGCCGCCACCGGCAGCCGCACCGCCCGCCCCGCCACCGTGACGCTGGCCGCGCGCGCCGGCTCGCCCAGGCTCAGCGCCTCGAACGCCGCGTCCAGCGCCCGCTCCGCCCGCCCGTCCGCCGGCACGTGCCAGGTCGCCACCTCGCGCAGCCGCTGCCGCCGCCAGTCCCGCGCGCCGCCCAGCATCACCACGTCGACATGGCGCTTCAGCACCGCGATGAACGGCAGGAATGCGTCGCGCCCCGGCTTGCCGAGGAACAGGTCGTCCGGCGCCACGTTCGACGTCGCCACCACCACCACGCCGCGCGCGAACAGCGCCTCGAACAGCCGTCCCAGGATCATCGCGTCGACGATGTCGGTGACCTGGAACTCGTCGAGGCACAGCAGGCTCGCTTCCCCCGCGAGCTGGTCCGCCAGGTACGGCACCGGATCGGCCACCGGCGGCACCGCCTGCTTGCCCTGGTGGATGCGCTGGTGTGCCTCCTGCATGAACTCGTGGAAGTGCACGCGCCGCCTGCGCGCCACCGTTGCCGTGGAGAAGAACAGGTCCATCAGCATGGACTTGCCTCGCCCCACGTCGCCCACCAGGTAGAGCCCCCGCACCGCCTCCGCACGGCGCCGCCCGAGCCGCGCCAGCCAGCCCGTGGCCGCCGGCGGCTCCACCAGCGCCGCCCACAGCCCCTGCAGCCGGCCCACCGCCTCGGCCTGCGCCGGGTCCTCCGACAACTGCCCGGCCACCACCCTGGCCCGATAGGCCGCAACCGGCCCGCCCGCCAGCGCCGCTGTGCCAGCCTCGGTCGTGCTCCCTCGGCGTTCCATGCCCCGCGCCTTAGCCGACCCTCGATGGCTTCGCAATCAGGCCGAGTGGCGGGCCGTGGGTCATTACCGAACCGGCCCATGGCTGTCAGGAAGCAAGCAAGGCTGGGCTCTGCCCAGACCCGCCGGGGGCGAGCCGCCCCTGGACCGGCTTTACTGAGACAAGTGGATTCCAAAGGCCTGCCTTTGGCGGAGTTTGAGGCAGAGCCTCAACCTTGCTCGTCTCCTGCCTCGCCTTGCCTGCGGAGACACCGGGCAAATTCGCCCAAGGCCCAGGGTCGCCACCAACGCTCTTGATGGACCTTGCCCTGCGACGCTACCCATGCGTCACCCTCCAGCCTGGATGCCGCCATGCCCCCCGCGAGTCACTCCCAGACCCTTCCGCATCAGGCCGCCTTCGCCCCTGGGAGCCTGCTCGACTACGCCCGTCTGGACGCCACCCCCGTCGCCACGGACCCTTTCACGCACATTGTGGTGGAGAACTTCGTCCCCCAGCCCGGCCTGTCCGCGGTGGTGGCCGACCTGCCCGACATGCAGCGCGGCGGCTCCTTCCCCACCGGCGGCCTGCGCCTCGGCCCCACCGGCCGCACCCTGATGGCCGAGCTGGAGGGCAGCCGCTTCCGCGACGCCGTTGCCGCCAGGTTCGGCCTCGACCTGGCCGACGCCCCCACCATGGTCACCCTGCGTGGCCAGTCGCGTGAGAAGGACGGCCGCATCCACACGGACTCCACCGCCAAGCAGGTCACCGTGCTGCTCTACCTCAACCCGCAGCGTGAATCCTGGGAACGCCGCGAGGGCTGCCTGCGCCTGTTGCGCGATGGCGCCGACCTGGAGAACTTCGCCGTCGAGGTCCCGCCCGTGAACGGCACCCTGCTGGTGTTCCCGAACGGCCCGACCACGTGGCACGGCCACAGGCAATTCGTCGGCCAACGCTACGTCGTGCAGCTCAACTACATGACCAACGACGGCAAGGCCCGCTCGGAATTGCGGCGCCACCGCATCTCCGCATTCATGAAGCGCTTGACCCCTGCTGCCTGACCTTCCTGCCTGAGCGGACGCCTCCTGTTGCCAGCCGGTTGTCCTGACGTCCCCCGGCGACCCTGACACCCCGGCCACGGCACCCGGAACCATCACGACGCCGCGCGTCGCGCCGGTGGCTGGCCTGACGCACCGGTATCGGACAGGCGGCTCCGCAAGGTGGCCGCGCCGCGCCGGCCTTTGCCAAGCCCGCATCACGGTCTTGCATCCGAGGTGACCCCGCCGCATTGAAAGCATCACGGGCAGGCGGGAGTGATCCGGCCGCACCGGGATCGACCGCATCCGGCGGTCCGGACACAGGAGATGGGCATGGAAGAAAATCAGGCCGAGGGAATGCTGGACGACGTCACCGGCAAGGTGAAGGACGCCTACGGCGGCCTGACCGGCGACACCACGACCCAGATGAGGGGCAAGGCGCAGCAGGCCAGCGGCCAGGCGCAGCAGTACTATGGCGAGGCGATCGAGGCCACGCGCGAGTTCGTCACCGACCAGCCGGTGACCGGCCTGCTCGCCGCGGCCGGCCTGGGCCTCGTCCTTGGCTACATCCTCGGCCGACGCTGACCACGCGATCCCGCACGGCCTACGGGTACGGCCGTGCGGGATGTCGCCGCGTGCCGTCGGGCGTGGCATGACGCCGGTACCGGCGCCCCGCTGGGCACCATACCGGTCCGTCCCCCGCCCATGACCTCTCCCAACGACGCAGGCGGAGCCCGCGACAGCCGCGGCAGCTACCATCATGGCAACCTGCGCGAGGCACTCATCGAGAGCGCGCTCGACCTCATCGCCGCCCGCGGCCCCGCCGGCCTCGCCTTTGCCGAGATCGCCAGGGCGGTCGGCGTCAGCCCGGCGGCGCCCTACCGGCACTTCCGCGACCGCAACGCCCTGATCGCCGAGATCGCCCGCCGCGGTTTCGAGCGCTTCGCCACGGAACTCGAGGCCGGCTGGAACGGTGGCCGGCCCGACCCCATCCGCGCCATCGAGTCGTGCGGCCGCGCCTACCTCGGCTTCGCCCGACGCGAGCCGGCGTCCTACGCCGCGATGTTCTCGCCCGGCTTTCCCCTGGAGGACGACCCCGCCCTGCTGCTGGCGTCGGAGCGGGCCTTCGCCGTGGTGCGACGCGCCGCGGAGCTGGCCTGTGGCGGCCGCCCAGGCCGCCCGCCGCCCCTGATGGTCGCGCTGCACGTGTGGTCGCTGGCACACGGCATCACCTCGTTGTTCGTCGGTGGCCCGGACGGCACCCGGCGCAAGCTGCCGATGGCGCCGGAACAGCTCCTGGAGGCCGGCCTGCTGATCTACCTGCAATGCCTGTCGCCCCAGGGCTGACCAGGTATGCCAGTTCCCCTCCCGCATCAGCGGCTCCTTGCATTGGCCCCTCAGAAAGCAAGGTTGGGCTCTGCCCAGACCCGCCAGGGGGGAAGCCCCCCCTGGACCGGCTTTCTTCAAGGAAGGCGATCCAAGGGCCCAGCCCTTGGCGGAGTTTGAGGCAGAGCCTCAACCTTGCTTGCTTCACCGGTCACTCCAGGGGACGACCGGTATGACTTCCTTGGCCATGCAGGATGCCCCTTGAAAAGACCGCCAGAAGGCCCTCCTATGTAAATGTGCTTAACATTCACGCGGAGGCGGCGGTGATTGCGGCGAAGATGGACGAGTACGGCAGGGGAGCGTGGATTGCGGCCACGGTTCTCGCCTTCTGGGCGTTCTGGCCGGCAGGGCTGGCGCTGCTGATGTTCCTGGCCTTCAGCGGCCGGATGCGGACCTGGCGCTCTGCCGCGCCTGGCACCTGGCGCAACGCCCGCAGCCGCACCTGGCGCGCGCGCCTGCGCACTGCGACGCCCAGCGGCAACCGTGCCTTCGACGAGTACCGCGACGAGACCATCAACCGGCTGGAGGAAGAGCAGCGCGAGTTCATGGAATACCTGGAGCGTCTGCGCCAGGCCCGTGACCGCGCCGAGTTTGACCAGTTCATGGCCGATCGCCGCGCCCAGCCACAGGGTGGCCCGATCTCTCCGGTTCCCGGCGAGAGCTGAAGAATTACCCAGCCGGCGCGCAGTTGAACCGCCGGCTGGGCTGGCCAGCACCGACATTCAACGTCACCAATACAACAGGCTATTGGGTGGCCGGCAGCGACGTTCGCGCACAATGTTGGAAAAGCCGCGGGCCGGAAAAGCCCTAGACGACGTGCGCGTGCCAACCGAAATACAAAGGTCCGCGTCGCGTCGGAACAGGTTTCAGACTTTCTTAGGATCTTGCCGCCAGGATACAGGCTCAGCCGCGGCCATGCTCGCTCCGGCCACCGCGGCGCGGCATCGAAGGTCTGTCATGATGCGTAGTCTCCTGCCAATCGGCCTCTGCCTGCGCAGTGACCGGCGTGGCGTGACCGCACTCGAATACGCGATGATGGTGGCCTTGATCGCTCTCGTGGTCGTAGTCGCAGTGACCCAGGTCGGCGCCGGAGCGCTTGCCCTGTGGACCGCCGCGTCCAGCATCAAGATGTAGCTATCCGGCGGCTGCTCGTGGCGACGCCACCGTGCCGACCTGGCACGCCGGCCGCGCGACCCAGCCGCACACCACGCATCCCAGGCCCGCACGGCCTCTTGCGACCAGCCGGGTCCGAAGGCAGGGATGGGGCGTGAAGATCCTCGAAGTCGCCAACGTCGACTTTTCCCTGCGTCACTTCGTCCTGCCGCTGATGCGAGGTCTGCGCGCCCGAGGACACGAGGTGGTCGGGGCCTGCGCCGACGGTGACCTGCTCCAGGACATCAGGAACACCGGCTTTCGCGTGGCGGCGGTGCCGATGGCCCGTTCCCTGTCGCCCGCCGCGCAACTCGGCGCATTCCGCGCCCTGCTGGCCCTGATCCGCGCCGAACGTCCCGACCTCGTGCACGCGCACATGCCGATCAGCGGCTTCCTGGCCCGCGCCGCCGCCCGTGCCGCCGGCGTGCCGCACGTCGCCTACACCTGCCACGGCTTCCTGTTCAACCAGCCCGGCCCGGTGCCGCGACGCGCCGCCGCGCTGGCGATGGAGTGGGTCGGCGGCCGCCTGACCGACCTCACCATGACCGTGTCCGACGAGGAGGCCGCCGACGCCCGCCGCCTCGGCATCGCCCGCGCGCCGCACGCCGTCGGCAACGGCCGCAGCCCCGCATTCTTCCGTCCGGACCCCGACGCCCGAAACCGCGTACGTGCCAGCCTTGGCACCGCGCCCGACCGCGTCGTCGTCGTCGTCGTCTCCCGCCTGGTGCGTCACAAGGGCCACCCCGAGCTTCTGGCCGCGATGGAGTCCGTGGACGCCGAGCTGTGGGTGGTCGGCGAGCGCCTCGCCTCCGACCACGGCCTCGATCCCGAGCCCGCCTTCGTCACGGCACAGGCCCGCCTCGGCCCCAGGCTGCGCCGCCTCGGCGCGCGCACGGACGTCCCCGCGCTGCTCGCCGCCGCCGACATCTTCGTCCTGCCCAGCCACTTCGAGGGGCTGCCGATGTCGGTGATCGAGGCCATGCTCTGCGGCCTGCCCGTGGTCTCCACCACGATCCGCGGCCCGCGCGAGCAGGTCGTCGACGGCGTCACCGGCCTGCTGGTGCCGCCACGCGAGGTGGCGCCCCTGGCCGACGCCCTGCAGCGCCTGGCCGCCGACCCTGCGATGCGGCAGCGCATGGGCGAGGCCGGACGCGCCCGCGCCGCCACGCTCTACGACGAGGCGAAGGTGGTGGCCCGCACCGTGGCCCTGCTCGAAGCCTGCGGGCACGCCGCGTAGGCGCCGAACCCGGAACCATCCATCCAAACCACGCGCTGCGCTGAAGCAAGCCTGGGCTCTGCCCAGACCCGCCAGGGGCGAGCCGCCCCTGGACCGGCATCCATAGGCAAGAAGTCACGTCCGCGATCCAGACGCGAGTGACCGGCGGCACGGGGGCAACGGATTACGCCCGAGACCAGGCTTGGCCTCCGGCTTGTTGACTTGCTGACAGAATGGTTTCCAAAGGCCTCGGCCTTTGGCGGGTCTGGGCAGAGCCCAGCCTTGCTTGCCTGCAGCCCGCCCATCTTTCCCGATCCGCTCCGCTTGCGCACCGCCTCGCCGCAAGGCTATGCGCCCGCCATGACAGACACCGTTGCGATCCGGCGCGCCCTGCTCTCCGTCTCCGACAAGGCCGGCCTTGTGGCTCTGGCGCAGGTCCTCGCCCGATCCGGCGTGGAACTGCTCTCGACCGGCGGCACGGCGCGCACGCTGCGCGAGGCCGGCATCCCCGTGATCGAGGTGTCCGACCACACCGGCGTGCCGGAGATGCTGGACGGCCGCGTGAAGACCCTGGTGCCGCAGATCCACGGCGGCATCCTCGCGCGTCGCGACGACCCCGCGCACCTGGCACAACTGGCCCAGCACACCATCGCGCCGATCGACCTGGTCGTGGTCAACCTCTACCCGTTCGAGGCGACCGTGGCCTCCGGCGCCGGCTTCGACGCCTGCGTGGAGCAGATCGACATCGGCGGCCCGGCGCTGATCCGCGCCGCCGCCAAGAACCACGCCCACGTCCTGGTGCTCACCGAGCCGGCGCAGTACGCGGCGCTGATCGAGGCGCTCGGTCACGCCCCCATGCCCACCGACGCACCTGGGTCGCCAGGCGACACGCCCGGGCCCGCGCCCGGCGGCACCACCCTGGCGCTGCGCCGCGAGATGGCGGCGCAGGCCTACGCCCGCACCGCCGCCTACGACGCTGCGATCGCCGCCTGGTTCGCGCGGCAATCGAACACCGCGTTCCCCCACCGCCTGACGGTCGCGGCGAGCCTGGTGCAGCCGATGCGCTACGGCGAGAACCCCCACCAGCAGGCGGCCTTCTACAGCCTCGACGGCGCGGTGCCGGCCCGCCCGGGCGTCGCCACGTCACGCCAGGTGCAGGGCAAGCCGCTCAGCTACAACAACCTCGCCGACACCGACGCCGCCTTCGAGTGCGTGGCCGAGTTCGACGGTCCTGCCGTGGTCATCGTCAAGCACGCGAACCCGTGCGGCGTGGCGGTCGCGGCCAGCCTGCCGCAGGCCTGGGACCTTGCCCTGCGCTGCGACCCGTCCTCCGCGTTCGGCGGCGTGGTGGCGCTCAACCGCACGCTGGACGAGGACACGGCGGCGCGCATCGCCACGATCTTCACCGAGGTGATCGTGGCGCCCGACGCCAGCGAGGCGGCGCTGGCGGTGCTGTCGCGCAAGACCGCGCTGCGCCTGCTGCTGACCGGCGCCGTGCCGGACCCCGCCGCACAATCTCCCGGGACCGCGGCCCTGATGCTGCGCAGCCTCGCGGGCGGCCTGCTGGTGCAGACACGCGACACCGGCCGCGTGAGCGCCTCGGCGCTGCGTGTCGTGACCCGGCGCGCGCCGGACGCGGCGGAGCTGGCCGACCTGCTGTTCGCGTTCAGGGTCTGCAAGCACGTCAAGTCCAACGCCATCGTCTATGCGAGAGGCGGCGCCACGGTCGGCATCGGCGCCGGCCAGATGAGCCGCGTCGACTCCGCGCGGGTCGCGGTGCTGAAGGGCGAGGCGGCGGCGCGGGCGGCCGGGCTGCCCGAGCGGCTGACGCAGGGCTCGGTGGTGGCGTCGGACGCATTCTTCCCGTTCGCCGACGGGCTGCAGGCCGCGATCGACGCCGGCGCCACCGCGGTGATCCAGCCGGGCGGCTCGGTGCGCGACGCCGAGGTGGTCGCGGCGGCCGACGCGGCGGGGCTGGCGATGGTGTTCACTGGAATGCGACACTTCAGGCACTGATGCCAACGGCCCCCTGCAACGACCAATCAAGCAAGCAAGGTTGAGGCTCTGCCTCAAACTCCGCCAAAGGGCGAGCCCTTTGGAAACGTTTACTTAAGTCAAGCCGGTCCAGGGGCGGCTCGCCCCTGGCGGGTCTGGGCGTAGCTGCCAAAGGTTCCGACGATCCGCTTGGATCGTTGGAATGGCAGCGGAGGGAGAGCCCAGCCTTGCTTCCTAAAAAGTCAAACCAGGGCCGCTGGTATGACGGCAGGCACGCCGAAGGTCCGCATCGGGCCGTAGCCGACCGCCTGCCTCCGATGCCCTTTCCGCAAGCAGGGCTGGAGGCAGAGCCTCCGGCCCTGCCTTCTGCCAACATCCGTTTCGTATTACTTCAGGAAGCCGCGAACGCATCTGAGAAGCATTCTCACTTGTTTGCCGCTACTTGCAAACCCTGGCAGACTTGGCACACTGCCGTCATGCGCAACTTCACCGAGCTGACCGAACGCGAGATCCTGGCTCTGGCCATCTGCAGCGAGGAGGAGGACGGCCGCATCTACGCCGACTTCGCCGAGAACCTGCGGCGGGACTACCCCGACAGCGCCCGCATGTTCGACGACATGGCCTCCGAGGAAGGCCAGCACCGCCGCCAGCTCCTCGACCTGTACGTCACCCGCTTCGGCGAGCACATCCCGCTGGTGCGCCGCCAGGACGTGCGCGGCTTCGTGCAGCGCCGGCCGGTGACGCATTTCCGCCCGCTCGGCATCGACTCCGTGCGCAAGCAGGCGCGCGAGATGGAGTTCTCCGCCGCGCGCTTCTACCGCCAGGCGACCGAGCTGAGCACCGACGCCTCCATCCGCCGCCTGCTGGGCGACCTGGCCGAGGCCGAGGCCTCGCACGAGCACATGGCCGGGATCATCGAGGAGAAACACCTCGCCGAGGGCAAGCGCGAGGCCGAGGACGACCAGGGCCGCCGCCGCTTCGTGCTGCAGATCGTCCAGCCCGCGCTGGTCGGGCTGATGGACGGCTCGGTCTCCACGCTGGCGCCGGTGTTCGCCGCCGCCTTCGCCACGCACCTGCCGTGGAACGCCTTCCTGGTGGGCCTGGCGGCCTCGCTCGGCGCCGGCATCTCCATGGGCTTCGCCGAGGCGCTGTCGGACGACGGCAAGCTGTCCGGCCGCGGCGCTCCCCTGCTGCGCGGCCTGATCTGCGGGCTGATGACCACGCTGGGCGGCATCGGCCACACCCTGCCGTTCCTGATCCACGACTTCCACACCGCGCTGGCGGTCGCCATGGTGGTGGTGGTGGTCGAGCTGGCGGCGATCTCATGGATACGCTGGCGCTACATGGACACGCCCTGGGTGTCGGCGACGTTCCAGGTGATGTTCGGCGGGGCGCTGGTGTTCGCGACCGGGGTGCTGATCGGGGTCAGCTGAGCAAGGCCTCGACGTGTCGCTCTGGATTGCAATGCCAGGCGCCGGCCGCTTCGCCGCGCTCAAGGCCCGGAGCTGCTGACCGCAGTTGGCAGCAGCCAGGCAGGCTGCGTCAGCCCTGCGAAGGAAGCAAGCAAGGTTGAGGCTCTGCCTCAAACTCCGCCAAAGGCTCGCCTTTGGAAACCACTACTTAAGAAAGCTGGTCCAGGGGCGGCTCGCCCCTGGCGGGTTTGGGCAGAGCCCAATCTTGCTTGCTCCCCTGACAGACGCCGTCTCAGGCCTCGCTCTGCTCCGGCAGCATACGGCTCAGCGACCCGTCGCGCCGCACCACGAGGTTCCAGGCGGTCCCGCTCAGGTGCAGGACCACGGCCGCGTAGATGAACCACTGCCCCACGCCGTGCACGACGATGGCGTTGTGGGCAAGCTCCTTGGACTGCGGCAGGTTGGGCAGGTCGAACAACCAGAAATAGTGCACCGTGTGTCCCGACGCGGCGGAGGCCAGGTAGCCGCTGATCGGCATGACGAGCAGGATCGCGTAGAGCACCCAGTGGTTGACGCGGGCGAGCAGCTTCTCCCACAGCGGCATCCGGGGCGGCAGGGGCGGCGCCGGGTGCGACGCCCGCCAGGCCAGGCGGACCGCGACCAGCGCCAGGATGGTCACGCCGATCGACTTGTGCAGCGTGAGCCAGAACGCGGCGGCCGGATCGCCTTCGGCCCGCACCACCAGTGTCCAGGCGATCACCATCTGGACGATGAACAGCAGCGCGACGATCCAGTGCAGCGCCTGCGCGATGGCGGTGTAGCGCCCGCCAGGCGGCGGGAAGCGGTCGGTGAGCGTCGTCGGCCGCAATCCGATCCGTTGTGCCATGTCTGCCATCGCCTACCGTGCTCCCTTGTTCCTGCCCGGCCGCATCCTCGCGCCCGGTCCGCCGGCCGTCTACCCGTAACCCCACGCCGCCTGCCCGGGTTGCCTGGCGTCAGCGCAGGTCGTCCCGGGCCAGGACCTTCCCTGATCCACATCCTCGGGATCCACATCCCCGGAAGTCGCCAGCCCTCCGCTTCCTGCATGCGACCGACCCGGTGAGGATGCCGGGCGGCCCTGAAACTGGAGCCTTCCTTTCCGTCCCCCCGGCGTGCTAGTCAGCACTCATAAACATATCCTTATGTTTGCCGCAGCGCAGGAGCCACCATGCCGGACACGAACGTCACCGCCGACCACGACTACAAGATCTCCGACATCTCCCTCGCTGGCTGGGGCCGCAAGGAGATCCTGATGGCCGAGGACGAGATGCCCGGCCTGATGGCGCTGCGCGAGGAGTACGGCGAGAGCAAGCCGCTGGCGGGCGCGCGCATCGCCGGCTGCCTGCACATGACCATCCAGACCGCGGTGCTGATCGAGACCCTGACCGCGCTCGGCGCCACGGTGCGCTGGTCGTCGTGCAACATCTTCTCGACCCAGGACCACGCCGCCGCAGGCGTCGCCGCCGCGGGCACCCCGGTCTTCGCCTGGAAGGGCCTGTCCGAGGAGGAGTTCTGGTGGTGCATCGAGCAGACCGTGCGCGGCCCGGACGGCTGGACGCCCAACATGATCCTCGATGACGGCGGCGACCTGACCGTGCTGATGCACGACAAGTACCCCGAGATGCTGGCCGACGTGCGCGGCATCTCCGAGGAGACCACCACCGGCGTGCACCGCCTGTGGGAGATGGCCCGCGCCGGCAAGCTCAAGGTGCCTGCGATCAACGTCAACGACAGCGTCACCAAGTCCAAGTTCGACAACCTCTACGGCTGCCGCGAGAGCCTGGTCGACGCGATCCGCCGCGGCACCGACGTGATGATGGCCGGCAAGGTCGCCGTGGTCGCGGGTTTCGGGGATGTGGGCAAGGGCTCCGCCGCCTCGCTGAAGAACGGCGGCTGCCGCGTGCTGGTCACCGAGGCCGACCCGATCTGCGCGCTGCAGGCGGCGATGGAGGGCTACGAGGTCGTCACCATGGAGGACGCCGCGCCGCGCGGCGACATCTTCGTCACCGCGACCGGCAACGTCGACGTCATCACCATCGACCACATGCGCGCGATGAAGAACCGCGCCATCGTGTGCAACATCGGCCACTTCGACAGCGAGATCCAGATCGAGGCGCTGCGCAACTACACCTGGGAGAACGTCAAGCCGCAGGTCGACGAGGTGGTGTTCCCCGACAAGAAGCGCCTGATCGTGCTGTCCGAGGGCCGCCTGGTGAACCTCGGCAACGCCACCGGCCACCCGTCCTTCGTGATGTCGGCGTCCTTCACCAACCAGACCCTGGCGCAGATCGAGCTGTGGACCGCGCCTGCCGGCAAGTACGGCACCGGCGAGATCTATACCCTGCCGAAGGCGCTCGACGAGAAGGTCGCGGCGCTGCACCTCGCCAAGGTCGGCGCCAAGCTGACCAAGCTCACCCCGGAGCAGGCCGCCTACATCGGCCTGCCCGGGTCGAACGGCCCGTTCAAGCACGACCTCTACCGCTACTGAGCGCCGGCAGGCGACGCCTGTCTCTAAACCCGCCGGGGGCAGGCGTCCCCGGCGGGCAGTCCCTGGCTCGTCAACAGCAAAGTTCCATACCGTTCCGGCTGCCAATGTTCACGAAGTTTTCGCCTGTCCGTGGCACCAAGCCCTGCCAGATATGACCCGCAGAGCTCCAGGAGCACGTGATGAGTGCCGCCACGACCCCCACGATGACCGAGGCGCTCCGGCGCGCGCTGGATCAGGTCAGCGATCCGCCTTCCGTGAAGGACCTGCTGTTCCTGGAAGCCTGGGAACGCGACCCGAAATGGGGCAGCGGTTTCGCACTGCGCGTGAGCCAGATCAGGCGCGCCAACCCGGAGCTCGCCGCCGCCATCCGCGCGGAAATCGCGCGGCACTGACCTCGGCTTCCGGGCCGCAAGCCCGCTCGCTCCCTACAGGACGGCGCTGGACAGGTTCACCGGCACGGCCATTCTGTTGCTGCTCCCCCTTGAAGCCGACCTTCTGGCCCTCGTTGAGCGCGCCCAGGTTGGCCTTCTGCACGGCGCTGATGTGGACGAAGACATCCTTGCCGCCAGTGTCAGGCGCAATGAAACCGTAGCCCTTGGTAGGGTTGAACCACTTCACCGTCCCATTGGACATGATGTGCCTTCCGTGCGGAAGCGGCCGCATCAAGGCCAGCCGCCATGTTGAACGTCAGGCCCGGCAACCGGGCTCTCTCCCACGCGCAACCGGTCTCGTTGCTGCCGCCGATCTCGCGTGATCCCAGAATAGCGGCACGATACGCAAACTGCAGTGAATCCCGCGCGGCGACACCATCTCCAGAGCCGACACGGCGCCGCAGGAACCGGGAGCACCAGAGTGCAGGCCATGAGCATCGCTCATCCCAGCGGCCCTGAGTTTTGACCTGCAAGGCAAGCAAGGCTGGGTTCCCCCCTCCGCTGCCCATTCCAACGACCCAAGCGGGTGTCGGAACCTTCGGGCAGCTCCGCCCAGACCCGCCAGGGGCGAGCCGCCCCTGGGCCGGCTTGACTTAAGTAATGGACTTCAAAGGCCCGCCTTTGGCGGGGTCCAGGGGCAGAGCCCCTGGCCTTCCTTTCTGGATTTTAAACTGAATCTCGACGTGGCCTGCAAGCCCGGCCTGCACCGCAGCGGATTGGTGGTAGGATCGGCACAGGGGAGTGCAACATGCTGAACTGGTTCCTTGCGGTCCTGTGCCTCGTGGTCTGGGCAGGCTCCTACCTCTGGTACTTCGAGGGCGACATCAGGGGCTGGCTCAGCAAGCGCTACTGGTGGCAGCGCACGCTGCGCCTGCTGCGAAAGTAGCGGCCATCGCGCGCCAGGCGATGGCGCCGGGCCCGCTCGCACCCGGTCCTCCCACGTGGCTCCGCCTCGTTACGCGTACAGCATCGTTGACGCACGACGTCCAGGATGCGAGGTCCGGCACGCCGCCATGGCGCGCGATATGCATGAACGAGGCGGACGCGGGGATGGCGCTGGCATCTCCCCGATGCGGTCAGGGCAGGAAGGAATCCGGAGAATGCAGATCCGCATCGGCTACGAGCTGACATTCGACTGCGCGCAGCCGACGCCCATGATGCTCATGCTCAACGTCCACCCGTCCCGCGCGCACGACCTGCTGTCCGACGACACCATGACCACCGAGCCGGTGGTGCCGATCACCTCGTACCGCGACGTGTTCGGCAACACCTGCCTGCGCCTCGTCGCCCCCTGCGGCCCGATCACGTTGCGCGCCGACGCCCTGGTCACCGATTCCGGCGAACTCGACGAGGAAGCCCCCGGCACCATGCAGCACCCCGTGGAGGAGCTGCCCAACGAGGTCCTGGTCTACCTGCTGGGCAGCCGCTACTGCGAGACCGACCGGCTGTCGGACTTCGCCTGGAACACTTTCGGCCACCTGCCGCTGGGCTGGGCGCGGGTCGCCGGCATCGTCAAGTGGGTCAACGAGCACGTCACCTTCGGCTACCAGTACGCCCGCCCGACCAAGACCGCCTACGAGGCGTTCGAGGAGAAACGCGGGGTATGCCGCGACTTCGCCCACCTGGCGACGACGCTGTGCCGCTGCATGAACATCCCGGCCCGCTACTGCACCGGCTACCTCGGTGACATCGGCGTGCCGGTCTCCCCCGACCCGATGGACTGGTCGGGCTGGTTCGAGGCCTACCTGGGCGGCCGCTGGTACACCTTCGACGCGCGGCACAACCGACGCCGCATCGGCCGCATCCTCATCGGCCAGGGCCGCGACGCTTCCGACGTCGCGATCAGCAACACCTTCGGCAGGAACACGCTCACCGGCTTCAAGGTCGTCACCGACGAGGTCAAGGACTGACCCTGCGGAGTGGCGGGCAACGCTTGTACAGGAAGCAGGCAAGGTTGAGGCCCCGCCTTCAAGCATGGGCCTCAAACTCCGCCAAGGGCAGCGTCCCTGAACCGGCCTTTTCTAAGAAAGAGGTTTTCGAAACCCTGGTTCCTTGATGGGTCTGGGCGAAGTCCGATCTTGCCCGCTGTCACCGGCTGACCCATTCCACGCGACCGTCCGAGAACGCCAGGCTCGCCGCGGCGTTGCCGCACCATGAAGCAGGCCCAGCATCGGCTCGTCGTTACCACCCGAGGCCAGGGCCTGGTGGCAATCACCACGCCCGTGGCGCGGTGGCTGGCGGAGCAGCAGATCGCCACCGGGTTGCTGACCCTGTGGTGCCGCCACACCTCGGCGTCGCTCCTGGTCCAGGAGAACGCGGACCCCGACGTCCGTGCCGACCTGCTGGACGCGTTCGCCGCCATCGCGCCCCAGGACGCCGCATACCGCCACAGCGCCGAAGGCCCCGACGACATGCCCGCGCACATCCGCGCCGCCCTGACGCCGGTGCAGTTGACCATTCCCGTTGGGGAAGGCCGGCTGATGCTCGGCACCTGGCAGGGCATCTACCTGTTCGAGCACCGCTCCGCCCCGCACCGCCGCGAGATCGTGCTTCACGTTCTCGGCGAGTAGGGCAGACCCGCCGGCCGACCCGCGCTGTCGGTCAGTCCGACACGTCCGGCGGCGCCGAGCTCGCGGGGGGCATTTGTAAGGACAGGTCCGGCGAGCCTGCATCGACCAGCACAGGCTCCCCAGGCGACGCGCCCCGGACAAGGTCCGCCGCACTTCGGGCCCCATGCGGCGCCGTCGCCGGTCGCCTGGCACGCGGCTCGCGGTCGGGCCAGGAGACGACATGGTCCTCCAGGGCGCCTGCGACCCGCTCGTTGACCACGCGCCCGCGCACGGAGACCCCGGCCTCGTGCACCGTGTCCGGGCTGCCGGACACCAGCGGGTGCCACCAGGCCAGCCCTCTGCCCTCCGCCACCCGGCGGTAGGCGCAGCTCGGCGGTAGCCAGTCGATGTCCGCCAGCGCCGCCGGCGTGAGCGACACGCAATCCGGCACCCGCTCCTGCCGCCGCGCATAGTCCGAGCAACGGCAGCTCGCGCCGTCGAGCAGCCGGCACGACACGTTGGTATAGGCGAGCGCATCGGTGTCCTCGTCGCGCAGCTTGTGCAAGCAGCAGCGCCCGCAGCCGTCGCACAACGACTCCCACTCGGCCACGCTCATCTCGGCGAGAGTCTTGACGACCCAGAACGGCTTGCTCGGCATGGGCTCGACATGGGGTGCCGTCTCGGCCGCGCCAGCGCCGGACGGAGCCGCGGCACCCGGCGGCGCTGCCCGCATCAGCGACGACCCTGCCCGGAGATCAGCGCGGCGGCGGCAGCATCTGCTGCTGCACCGCGCCACGCGGCGCCGGCGACATCGGCCCGGCCCCCTGGTCCAGGCCGTGCGGTCCGGCGCCATAGGGCATGGCCGACGGCGCCGGCTCCTGGTTGCCGAACCGCATCAGCACGGCCCGCAGCGGGTCCGCGCCCGGGTTGTTGGCGCGCATCGCCATGACGATGCCGCGCGAGCCGATATCCTGGTTGTAGTAGGCGCGGTCGCCGATGCTGTCGGCCGACATCACCCCGCCCTCCAGCGAGATGCCGGCATACAGCCCGCGCGTGCGCTCGAACGCCACGATGTCGGCGTTGAGCGCCGCCGTGGTGTCGCCGGCCACGCCGCCGCCCAGCGTCACCAGCGCCACCGACGCGCCCGCGCCGATCTTGAACTGGCTGTCCATGACCGCGTCGAGGCCGCGGTTGGTGAGGATCATCATCATCAGCTCGGCATCCTGCATCCCGGCCTGCAGGCCGAAGCTGCCGGTCCCCAGGCTGTAGAACGCCGGCGCCGACCACGACCCGTTGCCGCCGCGCGCCAGCAGCACGCAGCCGCCGCCCTCGCCGCCGAACAGGAAGCCGACCCGGAACACGCGCGGGCAGATCATCACCGCGCGCGCCTTGCGCAGGGTGCGCGCCGCGACCTTGCCGGTCACCGGGTTGAGCAGGTCCTGGGCCGCCAGGGTGGCGCGGTCCACCAGCTCCTGCTGCTGCTGCGCACGGACCTGGTCGACCGCGCCCATCTCGCACCCGGCCAGGGACAGGGCGCACAGCGCGGTCATCGTAGCGGCCACAAGCCTGCGCATCCGGATTCTCCCTACCGAGTGCCGAGCTTGTAACGGTGAATCATGGCGATACCAAGAAGCCCTGAGCAATCACGTGAAGCACAGCAAGCAAGGTTGAGGCTCTGCCTCAAACTCCGCCAAAGGCTCGCCTTTGGAATCCACCACTTAAGAAAGCCGGTCCAGGGGCGGCTCGCCCCTGGCGGGTCCGGGCGTAGCTGCCAAAGGTTCCGACGACCCGCTTGGGTCGTTGGAATGGCAGCGGAGGGAGAGCCCGGCCTTGCTTCCTTCCAGGCCGGCGCCCGGTGCCGCTGGCCGCCTATCTCACGCCGTCATAGCCCGGCACCTCGTTCACGCAGACCACCCGCCACGCGCGAGGATGCCGCTCCAGCACGCTCACCGACAGGTTCTGCACGGACAGGTGCAGCGCCGCGTCGGCGGAGATGCCCATGGCGTGGGCGACGGCGGCGCGGATCACCCCACCGTGGCAGACCACCACCAGCTCCCCGCCGGGATGCGCCCTCGCCAGACGTTCCAGCACCGGCCCGACCCGCCCGATCACGTCCTGCATGCTCTCGCCGCCGGGCGGGCGCTCCTCGCCGGCCAGCGGCCAGAAGACATGCGCCGGCCGCGCCAGCAGCGGCGGCAGCTCGGCATGGGCGAGCCCCTGCCACTCGCCGAGGTCCTGCTCCACCAGGTCGGGCTCCACGCCGGCGACCACCGCAGGATAGCCGGCCTGCTGGATCGCCTCCGCGGTGCTCCGGGTCCGCCGCAGCGGCGTGACATACCAGGCAACGTCACGGGGCAGGCGCCCGGCAAGCGCACCGTACTGGCCGGACTGGGCCGCCAGGGTCTCTGGACACAGCGGGACATCCATCGTGCCGTACAGCACGAGGCGGGCACTTTCCGCCACCAGGGCATGGCGGATGAGGTGGAAGCGGGTCATTAGGCCTCTCTTCTGCGCACGTCGCCGGGGGGTTGTATCAGCGGCCCCGGACGTTGACCCGCAAGCAAGCAAGGCTGGGCTCTGCCCAGACCCGCCAGGGGGGAAGCCCCCCCTGGACCGGCTTTTCTTAAGCAAGTGGATTCCAAAGGCGAGCCTTTGGCGGAGTTTGAGGCAGAGCCTCAACCTTACCTTTCCATCGGCCACGCTCAAGGGCTGCCGGTGTCGGGCCGGCACCTCCCGGCCTACTCGCCGATGCTCAGCAGCGCGCCGCGCACCCGTGCGGAGTGGAACTGGCGCAGGAACAGCAGCACCGCCGCGACCAGCCAGGCGCCGTCCAGCCCGAACGCCCACCCGAGCTGGTCCCAGCGCACCACGCCCTGCGCCATCACCGCGCGCAGCCCCTCGAACACGTGGCTGGACGGCAGCGCGAACGCCACCGGCCGCAGCACTCCGGGCAGTGCCGAGACCGGGTAGAACACGCAGGAGAACGGCGCCAGGCCGAACGTCACCGACCAGGCCAGGGCCTCCGCGCCCAGCCCATGGCGCAGGATCAGCGACATCACGCCCAGGCCCACGCACCACCCCATCAGCATCAGCGCGGCCACGAACAGCACCAGCGGCGCGCCCACCGAGAACAGGTCGAACCGGTAGATCGCCCAGGCCAGCAGCACCGCCGGCAGCACGCCCGCCAGCATCCGCAGCACCGACATCACGGTCAGCGCCGCCATCATCTCCCAGGGACGCAGGGGACTGACGAACACGTGGCCGAGGTTGCGCGACCACAGCTCCTCCAGGAACGTCGCCGACAGCCCCATCTGGGTGCGCAGCGTCACCTCCCAGAGCAGCACGCCGCCAAGCAGCGCGGAGATCGTCATCGCCGCCGCCGACCCCGACATGCGCCCCGCGAAATACGACGAGGTGAACCCCCAGATGCACATCTGCAGGATCGGCCAATACGACAGCTCCAGCAGGCGCGGCCACGACCCGCGATACAGCGCGAGGTGGCGGTAGACGAGGCCCCAGATGCGCCCCGCCGACCCGCTCACGCCGCGGCCCCCGCCCCGGCGACGCGGTCGCGGGCGATGTCGAGGAACACCTCCTCCAGATCGTCGCGGCGGTAGCGCTCCAGCAGCGACGCCGGCGTGCCGCGGTCCACGATGCGGCCCTGCTTCATCACCAGCACCTGGCCGCACAGCCGCTCCACCTCCGCCATGTTGTGCGAGGCCAGCAGGATCGTGCAGCCCGACTCCGCGCGGTAACGCTCCAGCCAGCCGCGGATCAGGTCGCCGGTGTCGGGGTCCAGGCTCGCGGTCGGCTCGTCCAGCAGCAGCACGTCGGGACGGTTGATCAGCGACTTGGCCAGCGCCACCCGGGTCTTCTGGCCCGCCGAAAGCTGCCCCGCCGGCCGCCGCAGCAGGTCGCCGAGGTCGAGCTGCTCCGCCAGCTCCTCGATGCGCCGCCCGATCCGCTTCACGCCGTACAGATGCCCGTACACCCGCAAATTCTCCACCACGCTGAGCCGGCTCGGCAGGGCGACGTACGGCGAGGAGAAGTTCATCCGCGCCAGCGCCGAGAACCGGTCGCGCGCCATGTCATGGCCCAGGATGCGGATGCTGCCCGCCGTCGGCACCAGCAGCCCGAGCAGCATCGCGATCGTGGTGGTCTTGCCGGCCCCGTTGCCGCCGAGCAGCCCCACCGTCTCGCCGGCCCGCACCACGACGTCGATGCCGCCCACCGCCAGGGTGGCGCCGAACCGCTTCGACAGCCCCGCCACCTCGATCACCGGACCCGCCGAACCCGCGGCATCCTCACGTCGGGCACTCGATCCATCCATGCGCAACACTGTCCGGCGGGAGGAAGGCCTCGCCCTGCCGGCACGCCAGCCGGGCGACGAAGCGGGCGGGCGACGAAGCGGGCGGGCGACGAAGCGGGAGTGCCACTCGCGAAGCACCGCTGCCTCCGCCATATGGGACCGCATGAGCCTTTGTCCTCCCGGCCACCTGTCCCCCGGACGGCGCATCTACGCCGTCGGCGACGTGCATGGCTGCGCCGATCGCCTGCGCGCGCTGCACGCGCTGATCGCCGCCGACCTGAGGTCCAGCCCCGCGCCGGACACGACCCTGGTGCACCTGGGCGACACCATCGACCGGGGCCCGGACAGCGCCGGCGTGCTGCGCCTCGCCGGCCGGCCCGCGGTGCCGGTGGACCGGGTGGTGAACCTTGCCGGCAACCACGAGGCGATGCTGCTCGACGCGCTGGCCGGCCACCCGGACGCCGCGAGCCTGTGGCTCGACAATGGCGGCGACGCGACCCTGGACAGTTGGGGCATCCCCCGCACCGCCGCGCACGACACCTGGCAAGGGCGCATCCCGGAGCACGACCTCGCCTTCCTGCACGGCCTGGCGGCACGCCACGCACGGGACGGCTACCTCTTCGTCCACGCGGGCGTGCGGCCCGGCGTCCCGCTCGACCAGCAGTCGGACTTCGACCTGCAGTGGATGCGCGAGCCGTTCCTGTCCTGGCCGGACCCGTTCGGGGTCGTGGTGGTGCACGGCCATACCATGGTGAGGAAGCCCGCGATCCGCGCCAACCGGATCGGCATCGACACGGGAGCGGTCAGGGGTGGGCCACTGACCTGCGCCGTGCTCCAGGACGGGACGCTGCGGTTCCTGCAATCCTGAAGGCAAGCAAGGCTGGGCGCTGCCCAGACCCGCCAAAGGGCAAGCCCTTTGGAAACCGATTTACTTAGACAAATGGATTCCAAAGGCCTGCCTTTGGCGGAGTTTGAGGCAGAGCCTCAACCTTGCCTGCCTTCAGCGCCGGAAAACCGTCGTCTTCAGTCTCAGAACAAGAACACGGTCCAGATCCCACACAACAAAAAGCCCTGGTCCCGCCAGGAACCAGGGCTTTCCGAGAGGCGAGCGATCAGTTGTTATTGCTGCGGTTGCCGGTGAGCTGGAGCAGGAGCATGAACAGGTTGATGAAGTTCAGGTAGAGGCTGAGCGCGTCGTACACGCTGCGCTTGGCGGCCACGTCCGAGCCCTCGGCGTACGAGTACTGGAGGTAGGACGCCTTGATGCGCTGGGTGTCAAAGGCGGTGAGGCCGGTGAACACCAGCACGCCGACGATGCTGACCAGGAACTGAAGCTGGCTGCTGCCGACGAAGATGTTGACCACGCTGGCGAGGATCACGCCGATCAGGCCCATCATCAGGAAACTGCCGAACCGGCTCAGGTCGGTCTTCGTGGTGTAGCCCCAGGCCGACATCATGGCGAAGGTGCCCGCAGTGATGAAGAACACGCGGGTGATGCTGTCGCCGGTGTAGGCCCAGAAGATGTTGGCCAGGCTGGCGCCCATCGCCGCGCAGAACGCCCAGTACAGCGCTTGCGCCGACTGGCGCGACAGCCGGTTCACGCCCATGCTCAGCACGAGCACGAAGCCCAGCGGCGCGAACATTGCCGCATAGCCCAGCAGGGTCGGGTGCAGCACGAGGCCGCCGCCCTGAGTCCGCACCGGCTGGTAGAACGCCTCGCGCACCGCCGGGACGTTGGCGACGAGGTAGGCCACGGCGCCGGTCAGCACCAGGCCCGAGGTCATCCAGTTGTAGACGTGCAGCATGTAGGTGCGCAGGCCGGCGTCGAGCGCGCCTGCCTGGGCAACACCGGGCGCGGCCGGATAGGTTCGGGTATCGGGGCGGAAGGCCATGGAGGGTTCCTCAGCGGGCATGGTGCCCATGGCTGCCATCTTGGCAGGAGCCGGCCCTTGTTCAAGCGAAATCCGGCGGCGCCCACCCCCGCCGCCCGGCAACGGACACCGGACCTAAACGATTGATAAAATTCGCCTCACCCGCCGGTCATTCGTTGCGAAGATAGGCGCTGGCCGGCGCGCGCAGCGCCACCGCGGTGCCCACGTAGCCGAAGCCCAGCATGAGCAGGACGCAGCCGCCGACCGTGGCCGCCAGCACGCCGGGCAGGAACACCCAGTCCGCGTCCATCACGAACCGCACCACGCCCCAGCTCGCCGCCGTCCCCACCAGCGCGGCGAGCAGCCCCGCCGCGAGCCCGACCGCCCCGAACTCCACCAGCCACGCCGCCCGGATCTGCCGGCGCGTGGCGCCGAGGCTCTTGAGCACCACCGCCTCCGCGATCCGCCGGCGCTGCCCCGCCGCCACGGTGCCGGCCAGCACCAGGGCGCCCGCCGCCAGCGCCAGCGACCCCGTCGCCGCCAGCGCCGCCGCGACCTTGCGCACCAGCGAGGCCACCGCGTCGAGCACGTCGGCGACGCGGATGCCGGTCACGTTGGGCAGCGCGTCCGTGACCAGGCGCAGCAGCGCGCCCTGGTGACGCGGATCGGCGTCCATGGTGACGGTGGCGATCTCGGAGTGCGGCGCCTGCGCCAGCAGCCCCGGCGAGGCGACCAGGGTGAAATTCAGCGACAGGGTGCGCCAGTTGATATCGCGCAGGCTGGCGACGCGCAGGTCGAGGTCGCGCCCCAGCACGTTGATGCGCAGCGTGTCGCCGACCTTCACGCCCCAGCCCTTCGCCAGCCCGGCGTCGAACGACACCAGCGGCGGCCCCGTGTAATCCGCCGGCCACCACTGCCCGGCCACCAGCCGGGTGTCCTGCGGCTCGGCGGCGGAGAAGGTCAGCCCACGGTCGCCGCGCAGCGCCCACTGCGTCTCCGGCGTGGCGTGCATCTGGTCGACCGGCACGCCTTTGACCGCCACCATCCGCGCACGCAGGCTCGGCACCTGCTCGACGTCCACGGTGCCGGGTGCCGCGTGCACCATGTCGTCGAAGCGCGCGAGCTGGTCCGGCTGGATGTCGATGAAGAAGAAGGTGGGCGCGTCCGCCGGGATCTGCTCCAGCACGGCGTCGCGGACGTTGGCCTCGATCAGCGCCACCGAGCACAGCGTCGACAGGCCCAGGCCCAGCGCCACCATCATCAGCGGCGTCGCCGTGCCCGGACGGTGCAAATTGCCGAGCCCGAGCCGCGCCCACGCCCAGCGCGGCGCCGGCAGCAGCACGACCCCCCGCATCAGCGCCCAGCCGCCCGCCCGGAACAGCAGCAGCGTCGCCGCCGCCGCCCCGCAGAACCACAGCGCAAAGCCACGCTGCGGCGCCGTGGCCACGGTCACCCCGACCAGCACCGCGACCAGCACGACATTGGCGACCACCACCCCCGCCGACGGCCGCACGTCCCCCGGCAGCACGGCGTCGCGGAACAACGCGGCCCCCGGAATGCGCGCCGCCCGGCCGAGCGGCCACAGCGAGAACGCCCCCGCGGTGAGCAGCCCGTACAGCGCCGCGAGTCCCAGCGGCGCCCAGTAGATCCCGGCCCGAGGCGGCACCGGCAGCAGGCTGCCGAACAGCCACAGTCCGAGCGCCGGCAGCGCCGCCCCCGCCGCCACGCCGACCGCCACGCCCACCACGGACAGCGCCGCCACCTGGATCAGGTACGTGGCGAACACCAGCCGCGACGACGCGCCGAGGCAGCGCAGCACCGCGATGCCGCGCGCCCGCGCCTCCAGCCACGCCCGCACGCCCGTCGCCACCCCGATGCCGCCGACCAGCAGCGCCGTCAGCCCGACCAGCGTCATGAACCGGCTGGTCTGGTCGATGAACCGCACCACGCCCGGCGCCGCCTCGTGCGAGTCGCGGATGCGCCACCCCTGACCGCCGAACTCCGTCCGCAGCGCCGCCTCCACCGCCGCGACATTCGTGCCCGGGGCGAACGCGGCGCGCAGCTCGTGGCGCGTGAGCGAGCCCGGCTGCACCAGCCCGGTGGCCGCCAGATCGTCCAGCCCGATCACCGCGCCCGGCCCGAGCAGCCCCGGCGTCGCGGCGCCATCCGGCTCCGCGGCCACCGACCCACTGAGCACGAACTGCGCCTGCCCGAGCCGCAGGCTGTCGCCCGGCTTCACCGCGAGCCGCTCCAGGATCACCGGCTCGCCCACCAGCCCGCGTCCGGCCAGCGCGCCCCGCACGTCGCCCGGCGGCGTCAGCTCCAGCGTGCCCACCAGCGGGTACGCCGCATCCACCGCCTTCAGCTCGACCAGCGAGCGCTCGCCATTGGCCGCCACCAGCATCGAGCGCATCTGCACGACGTCGGACAGCCGCGCGCCCCGGTCGCGCAGGAAGGCGCGCAGCGTGTCGGGCAGCTCCTGCGAGCCGCCATCCACGGCCAGGTCGCCGCCGAGGATCTCGCGTCCCCGGTCCGACAGCCCCCGCTCGATCGCCACCCGCAGCCCGCCCACCGCGCCGATCGACGCCACCCCCAGCGCCAGGCAGGCAAGCACGATGCGCAGGCCCCGCGCGCCGGTGCGCAGCTCGCGCGCCGCCAGCCGCAGCGCCAGCATCACCCGCGCACCCGCGGCCCTCTGCCTTGACCTGTCAGCAAGCAAGGCTGGGCTCTGCCCAGACCCGCCAGGGGGGAACCCCCCCCTGGACCGGCTTTACTTAAGTATTGGATTCCAAAGGCTTGCCTTTGGCGGAGTTTGAGGCAGAGCCTCAACCTTGCTTGCTTCACCGGTCGCTCCAGAAAGCCGTTGCTATGACACCCGCCCGTCCGCGACGCGCACCTGCCGCCCGCAGCGCGCCGCCAGCGCCGGGTCGTGGGTGATGAGCATCAGCGTGGTGCCCAGGCGGGCCTGCATGTCGAACAGCAGGTCCATCACCACCTGCCCGGTCGCCTGGTCGAGGTTGCCGGTCGGCTCGTCGGCCAGCAGCAGCCGCGGCCGCGGCGCAAAGGCCCGCGCCAGCGCCACGCGCTGCTGCTCGCCCCCCGAGAGCTGCCCCGGCAGATGCGTCAGCCGGTGCCCGAGCCCGACCGCTTCCAGGCTCGCCTTCGCCCGCGCCGCCGCGTCGCGCACGCCCGCCAGCTCCAGCGGCACCGCCACGTTCTCCAGCGCCGTCATCGCCGGGATCAGGTGGAACGCCTGGAACACGATGCCCACGGTGTCGCGCCGGAACCGCGCCAGCGCATCCTCGCCCAGCCCGGTGATGACGGTGCCCGCGATGCGCACCTCGCCGCCGCTCGCGCGTTCCAGCCCCGCCAGCACCATCAGCAGGCTGGTCTTGCCAGAGCCGGAAGGTCCCACGATGCCGAGCGCCTCGCCCGCCCCCACCTCCATGGTGACGCCGTTGAGGATGTTGACCGGCCCCGCCGCCGAAGGCACCGTCAGCCTCAGGTCACGGACCTGCACCAGCGGCGCGCCCCCGGACGGGTCGCGGGATGGCGCGGCGGAAGCGAGGGAAGCGGTGGCTGTGTCCATGGCTGCTGCATATGGCGCCCGCCCCCGCCTGGCGAAGGCCGCCGCGACCTGTTTCATGCTGCTGGCCCTGGCCTGCGGCCCCGCATCCGCCCGCCAGACCCGCCTGCTCGCCTTCGGCGACTCGCTCACCGCCGGCTACGGCCTGCCGCACGAGGACGGCTTCGAGGCCCAGCTCCAGGCCGCCCTGCGCAAGTCGGGCCACGATGTGACCGTCCTGGACGGCGGCGTGTCCGGCGACACCACGGCCGGCGGCGCGGCCCGCCTCGACTGGTCCCTGGCCGACAATCCGGACTGCGCCCTGGTCGAGCTGGGCGCCAACGACGGCCTGCGCGGCCTCGATCCTGCGGCGATGCAGACCAGCCTCGCCACGATTCTGGACCGCCTGGCGGCCCGCCACGTCCCGACCCTGCTGTCCGGCATGTACGCGCCGCCAAACCTGGGAAAGACCTACGACGACGCATTCCGCGCCGTCTTCGACCGCCTCAGCCAACGCTCCGGCCTGCTGTACGACCCGTTCTTCCTGCAGGACGTGGCGCTCGACCCGTCGCTGAAGCAGCCCGACGGCCTGCATCCCACGGCGAAGGGCGTCGCGATCATCGTCGCCCGCCTGCTGCCGCTGGTCGAGCGCCTGCTGGCCGAGGTGCCCGCGCAATGACCGCGACGGTTCCCCGATCGGCAACCGGGCGACGGGCAGCCCGGCGACGCGGCGACACGCCTGCGCCGTGAGGCTGTTCGTCGCCGTCGACCTGCCCTGGGAGCTGCGCGAGCGCCTGACCGGCCTCGCCGGCGGCCTCAAGGGCGCGCGCTGGCAGCCGCCGGAGAACCACCACCTGACGCTGCGCTTCCTGGGCGAGCTGCCACGCTACATGGCCGAGGAGGCCGACCTGGCGCTGGCAGGGGTGCAGGCACGCGGCTTCGGCCTGGTGCTCCACGGCGTCGGCGTGTTCGCCAAGCCGGGCAAGCCCGCTTCGTTGTGGGCGGGCGTGGAGCGCAACCCGGCGCTGGACCACCTGCAGGCCAAGATCGAGACCGCGCTGCAGCGGGCGGGGCTGGAGCCGGAACGCCGCCGTTTCGCCCCGCACGTCACCCTGGGGCGCATCCACAATACCTCGCCCGACGAGCTTGCGGGCTGGATCGCCGCGCACAACCTGTTCCGCGTCGACCCGGTGCCCGTGGCGCACTTCACCCTCTTCAGCTCCCGCCTGGGCAAGGAGCAGTCCGTCTACACCCCCGAGGTCGAATATGAGCTGGCGTGACACTGCCCTGACCGTCCTGGCCACAGCCGCACTTGCCGTGCCCGCGCAGGCGGCCGGCCCCATCGTCGGCCCGATCCTGGTCTCCGACACGCGCACCACGTCGCAGCCGAAGGGCAGCGACGCGGTGCTGTCGATGACCGTGACCAACAATGGCGACGTCACCGACCACCTGATCCGTGCCGCCTGTCCGGACGCCGCCTCCGTCACCTTCGAGGCTCCGGCACGCGACGGCGCGACCGAGCTGCACCAGGTCGAGGGTTTCGAGATCCCCGCTCACAACGCCGTCATCCTCAAGACCGGCGGCTGGCAGATCGTGCTGCACGGCCTCCAGCACGACATTGCCGTCAGCGACGTGCTGCCGTGCACCGTCACCTTCGAGAAATCCGGCGAGCAGATCGTGCAGGCCCAGGTCCGGGACGGCGCCTCCTAGCCCGTGCCGGATCACCCGCTCGCAGTGCCCGATCCCGCTCCGGCCGATCCCGCTCCGGCCCCCAGCCTTCCCCGCCATCCAGCCGCGGCAGGCGCAGGCGACTCCGCCGCCGGCATCGACCAGCTCGCCGCCGAGGCGCGCGCCTGCCGGGTGTGCGCCCCGCATCTGCCGCTCGGCCCGCGCCCGATCCTGCACGTCTCCGCCACCGCTCGCCTGCTGATCGCCAGCCAGGCACCCGGCACCAAGGTCCATCTGGCCGGCCTGTCGTTCTGGGACGCCTCCGGCGACCGCCTGCGCGCCTGGCTTGGCCTCGGCAAGGACGTGTTCTACGACGAATCCCAGGTCGCCATCCTGCCGATGGGCCTCTGCTACCCGGGCCGCCTGCCGAACGGCGGCGACGCCCCGCCGCGCCCGGAATGCGCGCCGATCTGGCGGGCCAGGCTGCTCGCCGCCATGCCGCAGATCCGCCTCACCCTGCTGGTGGGCAGCCATGCCCAGCGCTGGGCTCTCGGTCCCGGCGCCATGACCGACCGCGTCCGCGCGTTCCGCAGCTTCCTGCCGGATCGCTTCCCCCTGCCGCATCCCTCCTGGCGCACCGGCATCTGGGAGAGCCGCAACCCCTGGTTCACCGCCGAGGTGTTGCCGGAGCTGCGCCGCCGCGTGCAGGACACGCTTGCCGATGGGTGACGACCCGCCGCCCGTCGCGGACCTGCCCCCGCCCCTGCTGCCGGAGCGCGCCCTGGCCATCCGGCGCGCCACGGCCCGGCTGTGCGAGATGCTGTCCTGGGTCGTGCTGCACGAGGTGCCGCTGCCGAACTCCCGGCGCGCCGACATCCTGGCGCTGCGCCCTGACGGCGGCTTCGTGTGCATCGAGGTGAAGTCCGGCGCCCGCGACTTCCTGGTCGACACGAAATGGCCGGAGTACCGGGAGTACAGCGACGAGCTGTTCTTCGCCGTGGACGGCGACTTCCCCCAGGCCATCCTGCCTCCCGAGGTGGGGCTGATCGTGGCGGAGCAGGGCGAGGCCGACCTGATCCGGCCCGCGCCCGTCCACCCGCTCGCCACCGCACGAAGACGGGCCCTGCTCCAGCGGTTCGCGACGATCGCGGCCCGACGGCTGGCGCGGCTGGACGACCCGGCCATCACCTCCTCGCTGCGAGCGGCGCTCAGGGCGGAGTAGCCGCAGGGAAATAAGCAAGGTTGAGGCTCCGCCTCAAACTCCGCCAAAGGCTCGCCTTTGGAATCCAATACTTAAGTAAAGCCGGTCCAGGGGGGGCTTCCCCCCTGGCGGGTCTGGGCGGAGCCCAGCCTTGCTTGCTTGCCCTGGCCTACTCCACGACCAGGACCTCGCCCCCCCAGCTCCGCAGCATCGCCGCCGCCGCACTCGGCTCCCGCTCGACCAGAAGCTCGGGACGCAGCGTCCGCAGGGTGTCGTTCGCGGCGTGCGCCGGATAGAGGCACACCAGATCGACCTCGCGCAACCCGGCGAGCGCCAGGGCCGCCGGCGGCACCTCGCCGTCCCGCATCGGATCATGGAACAACCCCACGATCAGCCGGTCGCACGCCGTGCGCGCCTGCTCCATCAGCCGCAAGTCCCCGCCTCGGCGGGCATCGAGCCCGCCGCCGTCCGAGCCGGGCGCGAAGCCGGTGCGCCACCCCATACGGCGCCAGCGCTCGACCTGCTCCACGGCAAGCTCTGGCGACACCACCTTCTTCGGCACCACGCCCTGCGGCGACAGCGCGGCCAGCAGGTCGGCCTCCTGCGCCACCGCGAGACCTGCCTGCCCCAGCACGACGCCGGCCGCCAGGTTGGCGACGCGCGCCGCGACCCGCAGCGTCAGCCCGATGGCAAGCCCCGCCGCCATCGCCGCCACCAGGGTGTCGTTCGCCGCCGCCGCCTCGAAGGCTTCCGCCGCAAGCGAGGGCAGGTGCATGACACCCTCGCCGTCCACCAGGGTCAGGCCACGCGAGGCGCGATTGACCGCGACCGCGCCGAACCCGTAGGTCACGCGCACCCGCGCCGCCGCCGCCTCGCAGGCCGCCTCCGTCAGCACCGGCTCGCCCGCCACCTCGGCCAGTTCGTCGAGCGTGGGGCAGACCAGGTCGGCGCCCTCGTAGCGCTCGTAGGCCACGCCCTGCGGATCGACCACCACGGGCCGCCCGGCCCGCTTGGCCGCCGCGATGATCGACCCGGCGATCCCGCCCGCCAGCACGCCCTTGCCGTAGTCAGACAGCACGCTGACCGACGTCGCCGCCATGGCGTCGCCGGTGATGCGCAACATGCGCTCCACCAGCTTCGGGTGCACCGGCGAGACATCCTCCCGGTCCGAGCGGAGGAGCTGCTGCCCGCGCGCCATGTAGCGGGTCTTCTGCGTGGTGCAGCGCGCGCCTTGCACCAGCAGCCAGGGCTCGACATTCGGCTGCCCGCCGATCAGCCCCGTCAGGTCCGACCCCGCCTGGTCGTCGCCGACCACGGACACGAACGCGACGGCGGCCCCGAGCCCGGTGAGGTTGCGGACCACGTTGCCCGCCCCGCCCGCCATCGCCAGCTCGCGCTTGACGGCCAGCACCTGGGTCGGCGCCTCCTTGCTGATCCGCGACACGCTGCCGTAGACGTAGCGATCGAGCATGACGTCGCCGACCACCATGACGCTGGCGCGGGACAGGCGGCGTATGGCATCGCTCAGTTCCGCGTCAGGCGCCCCGACGCTGGTCTCGCACCCTTGCATCCGGTCAGAGGTACCGTCCCGACCGGCGCAAGGCAAGCGGGTTGCAAGGATCTCCGCCCGACCCCGGTGCGGAACGTCCTGGGCGCCGGCGTCAGAGACCGCGACTGCGCCGCAGCGGGAGTGGCATCGGCTCCATCGCGGGCGACGCGCCGAACGTGAAAAGGCAGCAAGGTTGAGGCTCTGCCTCAAACTCCGCCAAAGGCTCGCCTTTGGAATCCACTCCTTAAGAAAGCGCCGGTCCAGGGGCGGCTCGCCCCTGGCGGGTCTGGGCAGAGCCCAGCCTTGCTTGCTGACAGCTTGATGCACGGGGCCGTCGGTATCAGTGGGCCGTTCCCATCACGCCGTTCACCCGGTTCCGCCCGTCGAGGTCGATCACCGGCGTGGGCGAGATGCCATTGGTGGACCCTGTCCCCCCGCTCCACAGCGTCGCGTTGACGTCGTTGCCGCCGCATCCCTTGTCCAGGCGCACAGCGCAGTCGAACCCGCTCACCGCGACGCCGCTGACCAGGATGTTGGTGGTCGGGTAATAGCCGCCGTCGACCATGGCGCTGGTGAGATGGATGCAGTCCACGATACCGGGCGCCGCCGTGCCGCCCTGCACCCCCGAGATCACCCCGGTCTGGCAGCCGGCAAGGATGTAGCAGGCGCCGCCGTTCTGGCCGTTGAAGATGACGCAGGTGTCGGAAATGTTGACGTTGAGGAACGAGGGCAAGTTCAGGATGAAGTCGGTGATGTCGTTGTCGCCGCCAACCCACTTGAACAGCAGCCCGCAAATCCCGTTGTAGGTGTTCGCCCGGCTGGCGTCCCACGCCCCGCCGCACTGGTCCTGCGCCCAGTGTTCGCAGATCGGGTCCTCGATGTAGCCCTGCTGGATCGCCGCCCTCCAGCAGTAATGCGAGGTGACGTTGCGTGACAGCATCAGAACCACGCTTCCGGCATTGAGAGTGCACGCACCAACCACACTCTTGCCAAGGCCGATGTAGTCGACGTTGTCGAACCTGACATTGCCCAGGTTGCGCAGCCTTACAAGCTCGTAGGCACCGACATAACCGCTTGAGTTGTTCCCCGTATAGCCGGAAATGTTGTCGATCTGAGCCCCGCTTGGCCCGCTGTTCTGGGCGAATGCGCTGTATCCCCCGCCATCGACCTCCAGGAACGACTGCGGATTGCCGACATAGCTGGCGAAACTCAGGTTCCTGATCTCCGGGAACGACCCGGGCTGCGGAAACATCTTGATCATCGGAGCATTGTCCGTGCCGTGCAGATAGACCGACCGCGCACTCGTCCCGATGAACGAGACGTTCCCGCCCGCGACGATGACGTGCGGGCTGATGACGTAGTCGCCCGGGTCGCACTCCACGATCCCGCCGTAAGGTGCCGCATAGTACGCCGCGCAGAACGCCACCATGTCCATGGTGACGCTGTTCGTCAGGCTCGCCTCGGCCAGCGGCGTGTAGATGTTGAGCGTCTGCAACGCGAAAAGCCCCGCCGAGGTCAGCGCCGCGCTCAGCGTGATCGTGGTCCCGCTGATCGCCGTGATCGAGCACAGCGGCGCAAGACCCTGGGTCGCCCACACCTGCTGCCCGACCTTCACGCGGGTCATGTCCGCGCCGATCGTCAGCACGGTCCGGGCCGGGACCTGCGTGCCCGCCGGCTGGTCGGTGATGCGGATCGTGCTGCCCTGCGTCGCCACCACCCTGGTGCCGGTCGCCAGAGTGCCGCCCGTCACGAGCATGTCGTCGTAATACATCAGCCCCGCGTTCTGCGCCGGCAGATACCAGTGCCCGTCCTGCCCCTGGTATCCCGCCGAGGCCAGCGTCAGCGTCGTCGCCAGGTTCACCGTCGAGCCGGACGCCACCGCGAGCGGCAGCCGCACCCAGGTGTCGTCGCCCATGGTGAACGGCTGCGTGGCCGCAAAGGCGTACGGCTTGCCTCCCGCGGTGTTGGTCCACGCGGCCAGCGCCGCGCGCGTCGTCACCCCCAGCAGCGCCTGCGGCGTGGTGCCGTTCTGCTGCGCTCCGAACATCTTGAGCCGGAGGCGGTCGCTATGGATCGCCTGCAGCGTCCGCTCCGGTCCGCCGAGGGTCGCCGACGCGGTATTGCTCCGCACCGAGCCGTTGCCCAGCGTCCCCGGCGGCCCCTGCGGCGCCACGATCGTCACGATCGTTCCGCCCGACGAGTTCGTCAGCGTGGTGGTCGACCCTGCCGTGCTCGATCCCGCGATGATGCCGGCCGCCACCGCGCTCGAGAGCGTGCCCACCTGGCTGCCAAGCGTGGACACCGAGTTGCCCGCCGACGTCGCCGCGACGGAGGCCGCCGCCGCCAGGCTGCCTGCCGCCGACACCCCGCTGCTCAGCGTGCCGAGCTGCGCCGTGTGCCCCGCCACCGTGCTGCCCACCGTCGACACCGTCGCCGACAGCGTGCCGATCTGCCCGCCCAGCGGCGCCACCGCGCTCGCCAGCGTCCCCACCTGGCTGCCGAGCGTGGACACCGAATTGCCCGCAGACGCCGCCGCGGCGGAGGCCGCCGTCGCCAGGCTGCCCACCGTCGACACCGTCGCCGACAGCGTGCCGATCTGCCCACCCAGCGGCGCCACCGCGCTCGCGAGCGTCCCAACCTGGGCACCCAGCGTGGACACCGAGTTGCTCGCGGACGCCGCCGCGGCGGAGGCCGCCGTCGCCAGGCTGCCCACCGTCGACACCGTCGCCGACAGCGTGCCCAGCGGCGCCACCGCGCTCGCAAGCGTCCCCACCTGGGCACCAAGCGTGGACACGGAATTGCCCGCAGACGCCGCCGCGGCGGAGGCCGCCGTCGCCAGGCTGCCCACCGTCGACACCGTCGCCGACAGCGTGCCGATCTGCCCGCTCACCGGCGCCACGGCGCTCGCGAGTGTCC
>JAABUT010000812.1_pt1 | contig 42439 bp, 40 predicted proteins | sample 5559281 | NCBI WGS metagenome assembly JAABUT01 (sample SAMN10711880, study PRJNA513359) | rock metagenome | isolation source: Antarctica rocks | place: Antarctica: Victoria Land, Ricker Hills nord | collected 2016-01-04
AGGTGTCGCGCGTGCACCACACCTGTCGCGCACGCTACGATCGGCCAATCAGCCTACGAACAAAGGGAAAACCCCCAACCGAGGCACCCGATCCGCAGGCTGACCCCCGGAGAAGGTCCGCGACGTCTCCTTCGACGAGGACCGCTCGAGGGTCCGCACCGGACACACACCCCGCGTCATAGCCACCCTCCGCAACACCGCCATCAGCCTGCTGCGCCTGACCGGCTGGGACAACATCGCCGAAGCCCTACGACACCACGCCCGTGACCCCGGACGAGCCCTCACATGCCTGCTGACCTGCTAGAACACGACCTTTCCGGGGCCCTGCAATGCGCCGACTGCGACGCCGCTGGCCTCGCGCTCATGGGCATGACAGGACGTGTCGGAACTGCGCCTCGACGTGCCCCGCAGGCGGCGGAGTGACGCAGCTTTCCAGCGGCACAGGCCCGGCGGTTTCCGATGAGCCGCACCCACTCAAGGTGCCGTGAGCGACCTGGTGGAACTGGTCTCCGGCTGCCGTTTCAAGCTCACGTGGCTCCCGCGATAGAACCCACCCGAGTGCGCACGTGGCTATGCGTGAAGCACCACCGTCCGTGTATGCCCCTTCGGTTCGCCGCTCTCAGTCCACCGCGCCTCGATTTTCACCGTATTGCCGCTGTTCCCAAAACTCGGCGTCGGGATAAGGAGCCAGCCCATCGACGATCCCTGATGGATAGTTACAGGCTCGGTCGGCGGTTCGGGGAACGCGAAGCCTGTGTCACCCACGGCCTCAACCGTGAAGCTCATGTTCTCGGCGTCTGCGTCACCTTCGTTGGTCACCACCAGGTCGTTCATCTTGGTCCGGTGTTTGAGTCGCCCCTTCGAGTCTTGGTACGGCTCCCGCTCCTGCCGATGTTCCCATCGCAGGGCTGCACCGAGTACTGCAGCGGCTTGTGGTGATGCCTGAGTGTTGCTCCAGTCGGCCTCAGCTAGATCGGCCTCTACGGCGCGGACAACCTGTGCTCCGAGGTCCTTTGGATCACTGTACGAACCCAAGACGCCCCGTTGCTGCAACTCCTCCTGGAAGGCGCGAAGAGCCGCCAACTGCTCTTGGTCGACGTCTCGGGGCAGGGCCTCTTCGGAGAAGTAGACATGCACCGGCTTGCCCATGTCGATACCGCGATTGATCTCCTCGGCGGTCCCCGACACGTCCACCCCGGTGGCGGAGCCCAACTTGATGTCGAAGAAGGCCACCACGATGTCGGCTTGGTCTACCGCTTGGCTGTTGATGAGCGCCTGCGGACGGTCCCCCATCCGAGGCACCACGTGGCGCTCCCAAAGCCACGGAAGCAACGCCACGCCCTCTCGTCGACCACGCGAGATGTTCCAGTCCACGAGGGCGTCGCGCGCGGTGGCGCGCTCCTCGGCTGCATCGCCCGGAGAGGCGATGACCACCAGGACCCCGGTCATCGGCTGTGGCATTGGAATCCCCCGGCCCTCATGCCGAGCCAGCCTACGCCGCCACACTCCGTTGGTCCGGTACTGCCTTCTGTTCGATGAGGCGCGTTCTCGGGTGCGTACCGCGCGGCAATCCATTCGGCGACCGGAGCGCTCATCCGGACGGGCTACGCCGGCTCACGGCTGGCAGGACGCACCATTCGCTCCCTCAGAGCGTCGATGCCGCGTTGCCACACAGCCGGGCTTCGGCGTCCGGTCCGGACCTTGGCCTTGGCGTCGCGGCGTGCATTGGAGTTCTTGCCCTGGCGCCGGCCGTAGGAGTGATCGCTCTCGCGGGGCAGAACGGTCGCCCACCCGGGACGACCGAGCCCGTACGGTGGCTCAGCCCGGCCACACGTCGATGAGCAACCGCCCTGGGATAGTGCAGCCCCTTACGACTCAGGGTCGTGAGTAAGTGCTCCGATGATGAGCGGCAGGTAACGGCGCACCTGGTCACGATCACTTTCCCGTTCTGCCTCGGAAAGTCCTGTGTACGGGGTCTCAATCTGCGCCGACCATCGCTTGACAAGTTCGGCCGGGATCACCAACGAGCCGTCGTCCGTGCGCTGGCACTGGTTGTGAAGGTACTGCTGCCAGTGCGCCCAGCGTTCATGCTCGACGGCAGCCAGGCGGTCGACGAACGCGTCGGCCGCGAGGATGGCTCGAACGTCCGGATCTGGCGCCGTCACAACAGGCGCTCTTGCGCCAAGCGCCAGTAGTGCTGGCCGAGTGCGGTCAGCTCGCACTCCTTGCTCTCCATCGCCGCGTGCCACATGTGAGGAGCGCCAACCGGGCGTGCGAGGTTCACTGCCCGGTACTTCTGTAGGACCTCGAATTGAGCAGTTCGCACGGGGTCTGGTGCTGGAACCGAGGCATCTTCCTGTCCTGACCGCTCCGGTTCGTAGCTGGGGTCGAGCTGGATCAGAGTCGTTTCCGAGGCGAATAGAGCCGGCAGCTGCTGCAGGTCCCGCAGTTCAAGCGGAGCTTCCGCCTTGCGGAGGGAGATGAACTTCGTGACGTTGGTCTTGAAGACTGGTCGCTGGGCCCACGGGCCAAGGGACTGGTCGATGTGGGCGTACACGCTGCCGGGGGTGACATCGCCGAGGAGGTTGGCCGCGGCGCCGTCCAGTGCGTCGACCAGCAGGGTTGTGAAGACTCCTGCCCCGCCCGTCTCCATGGCGTATTGATCGGCGGTGGACGCGGTCAGGATCGTCGTGCCGTCGGAGACCTGGGCGACGTCCCTCTCGCGCGGGGTGCTGCCGGTCACGCCGCTGTGGCAGCTGTCGAGGATTATGACCTTGTTCTTCGCCTTTGAGTTGTGCGCCGCTGTCATGACTTCCGAGAGTGGGAGCCCGTCGTCGCCGGACTGACAGTCACTTGCGCATAGGAAGCCACCACCAGTGTCCTCGATGTAGCCGTGGCCGGAGAAGTACAGGAGGGCGATGTCGGAGTCATCGGCGAACAATTTCAGCACAGCGGTCTTGAGCTCGCCTCGTGTGATGGCGGTGCCCGGGTCGGCCGCTGCGAGCAGCCGGGGCGTGCTGAAGTTCACGGAGCCGTCAGCGTTGCGCTCGAGAACGTCGTGGACGGCGCGGGCGTCATTTACAGCGCCGTGGAGGGACCCGATGTGGTCGTAGTGGTCGATGCCGACAACGAGTGCTTTTCTCATCGGGCCACGCTTACAGCGAGTCGATGAAGTCGATGATGTTCTGGTCGTTCCAGGCGACGGTGTTCACACCGGCAAGGTCGGTGCGGTCGTCCTTGTAGGCCCAGATCCCGCGAATCGGCTTGCCCTCGTCCTTGGCGCACTGGATCTCCCACTTCTGGCCGGTCGAGGTCAGTGAGTTCTTGCTCACCAGAACGATCGCCCCGGCCGAGCGACGGATCCGCGTGCGTACCTTGTCCTTCCAGCCGGTGTCGTAGGGCTCCTTCACCGACATGTCGACGAACTCGTACGGTGCCCGGGGGCTGAGGGTCTGACCCTTGAGAAAGTCGCGCTGACGCTCGTCCTCGATGGCGAAAGCGATGAAGATGATCTTAGTGTCTGCCACGACGTCCCCCTGCTGGGTCGGAAACTTGATGCTGATGCCGCACTGACCACGGAAGGGCTCCGGTCCGTGTCGGGCGACGTTCAAGGGCCAACATACCGGCCGCCTCCGACACAAGGCCCCGTCCGGCCCACGCGACCATCCACGGGGGCCGGTCAGAGCACGACCGTTTCTGGACGCTCACCGGGCTGGCACGACCGAGCGCGTCCGTATGATGGTCTCAGCCGAGGGACGTCTACTGGCACACGATCATCTCGAGTTCTCCATGCACATCCGCATCTCCGCACGTCCTTGATGGAGCGCCACCCCCCGAGTGGAAGCCTGTCGGCGAGCTGGGACGGCAGTCCGTCACATCCGGACTGCGTCGAGGGTGCGTCTATCTGGGCGAAGTGCAGCACCCGGGACCGCGCCCTACCTGGGCGGAGTGCAGCGCTGGCCGCGGCCACCTGGCATTCCAAGGCGCCTCTGGTGGGCGGTACGGGTCCGCTCGACTGGACGAGGTGCATGGTGCCGCAACCATGACCCAGCCGGTGTTACCTCCGCTGGTCTCAGCGCGCGTAGGCACACATGTATGGGCTTGCCATGGTTGACCACGGCGTACGGACAGCCTCAACCTGATCGCGGCAGCTGGACCAATTCCAGGAGCGGGCCAGTCGGAATGCGGATGAGTTTGCCGAGTCGCAGCACTGGTGTCGGCCATGCGCCCACCCGGATCAACTCGTAGGCGGCCGTCCGACCGATCCCCAGGATGGCTGCGGCCGTGACCACATCAATCACCGGGGGCAAGTCTTGGGCCCGCGCGACGGTCATCAGGAGCCCCGCCCTGCTCATCGACGACCTCCCGATGCCAGGACCCAGCCACCCTACCGGTGCTGTGCCCGTCTCGGCGCCGGCGCCACTTGGATGGCATCCGCCAGCGGTTCATTGTCCGAGTCGGGGGTGGATGGTCGTGGGGGTCGTCCAAAACGCTCCATGGCGAGCGAGCGAGCGAGGGCTAGCTGAGCGGCGTCTTGGGTGTGGTCATCCTGCTGCTGCTTGGGTGGGTTCTTCATCGCGGTTCCTAACAGCCAGAGCCCGCGGCGCGGGCAACTACCCCCTAAGCACCGACCCCCCCTCCAACTGGACACCCGTCGGAGAGAATCTTTTCCCCGACAGTGTCGGACAGGTTGGTCAAAATGGCACACACCGAGCGACCGCACTTCCGCTGCTGCCGACTCGGCTGCTGCCCGCGTCTAGCGGCGGAAGCTCTCTTCCTGTCTAACTGTCGGGGCGAGGCAACCCCCGCAAGTTGCTGCCTTCGTCTGGCTACTGTGACGGTGGTGAGGGCGCATGTCGACGGAGCCGCTTTGCGGCGGGCCCGCCTTGCCCGGGGTCTGACTCAAACGGAAGTGTCTAGGGCTGTTGGGGTGGCGGGGCCTGAGCGGATCTCGGCGTGGGAGCACGAAACGAACGGGCCGCACGTCAGCCAGATCCCGATCCTCGCCAGGGTCCTCGATGTAGAACCCGGCTCGCTCCTGGGCTGCGACAAGTCGCCCCGTCACCTACGGGATTTGCGCTGGGCCGCCGGGTGGACCGTCAGTCAGGTTGCCGACGCGCTGTACGTGGGCCGGAACACCTACCTACGCTGGGAAACGGGAGAGCGCCCCTTTCCCGATCGGAGGCAGGTGTCTCGGCAACTCGCTGACGCACTGGGCACCTCTGAGGAGGTGGTTAGGGCCGCCGTGGCCGAGATCGGCTCCGATATCCTCGCCCCACTGGCCGACCAACGGTCGGACCTGGAAGCTGGAGAACTCAGCGGCGGAGGCGACTTGACGGGCGGTGTCGACGGGCTGCCGGGACTAGCGGACAAGCTAAACCACTTGTTCGCCACGGTGCCACGCTCGGCGACTTCGACCCGGCTGCACAGCAATGACAGCGCAGCAGAGGCACTTCAACAGTATGGGATCCGGGTGACCAAGACGCACCTGTCCCACCTGCGGGCAGGTCGCCGGGATAACCCGAGCGCACGGCTGCTGGCCGGGATAGCCCAGCTGTTCGGGGTGCCGATCGCCTACTTTTTCGACGAAGATCTCGCGCGTGAGGTCAATCACCAACTGGCGACCCTGGTGGCCATGCGGGACACTCGCGTGAAGAACCTGATGACGCGGGCGCAGGGAGTCAGCCCGGAAAGCCTTGCGCAGATCGAGGGTATCCTCGACCAGATCCGGCGACTCGAAGGCCTTGAGGTAGTGGATGAAGTTGAAGGTTCGCCGCAGTAGTCCAGCCGGTCGGCATCGGGCCCGCGTGATCGCGTTGGGGGAGCGGTTACTGCCCCGTGACGGCAGCATCGACGGGTTCGTCTCTGCGGTTGCCGCACACCGCGGCCGCCCGATGCGTGTCTTGAACTATCCGTTGGATGCGGCGGGTCCCTCGGGGCTGTGGATCGGGACGTCGTCGGGGGATTACATCGTGTGCTCCGCGGACACTACGCCGACCCGTCGAGCGGCGATTGTGTGCCACGAGCTGGCCCACATGCTACTGGGCCACGAGCCTGAAGTCGGAGACGTACAAGCCGTCCAGGCCGTCGTGCAGGTTCTAGCGCCGGACGTCGACCCGTTAGTGGCGGCCCGGTTTCTCGCCAGGCATGGCTTTGAGGGCCCGGCCGAGGAGGATGCCGAGGCCGCGGCAACCGTGTTCGTCACCGCGGCCGCTCACCGCCAAAGGGCAGCGGCGACCGCGAGCGACCGAGTGTCCGAGCGGCTGCGATGACCCAGGGATCACTTCTGCGATTGGTTCTGCGATGACGTTGCAGTGGATCGGCCTGGCCGCGGCCTGGTTGGCCAGCGGCTACCGATTGTGGATCTCGTTCCGGCAGCCGCCGACGGTCTGGCGCACGGCGTTCACGGTCGGGATCCTCTGCGCCGCCCTGGGAGTGACCTTCCAGTCGTTCACTCCGCAGATCGACGCCCGGACCGCTCCGTCGGTGGGTAGCCTGCTCAACCACGTCGTCATCATCGTCGGCCTAGCCAGCGTGCAGGTCTATGTGGCCACGCTGCGCCGTGACAACCCGCAGGCAGGGTTGCTGCGCCGCGTCGTGATCGTCGCCGTGGCGGCGGAGGCGGTGACCGTCGTCAGTTGGAGCTCGGCGGCGCCGTTCCACTCCGGCGAGGCGGAGCACCTCGCGGTGTATGCCATCGAAGTGTGGGTGTTGATCTACTTCCTGACCTTCTGGGCACTAATCGCAGTGACCATGATCGCGGTGGCCAAGTTCTGCCTCCTCGAGCAGCGCGGCGCCCGACCGGAGGACCGGGCCCGAGTGGTCAGCCTGGCCTTGATCGGCCTAGGCGCGGTCAGCGGCCTGTTGTATGCGCTGGCCGCCGCCGCGGGCGCGATCTACATCGCCGTCACCAGAGTCCTCGACGACGGACCCTTGATGGCCTCCAGCCGGCTCATCGGCCCCAGCATCGGCCTGCTTGGAGTCGGGATCCTGGCGCTGCTGGTGGTGCCACCGCTGGATGCCGCGGTGCGGGCACGGCGGCGGCTGCGCATCCTTCGCCCGCTCTGGGAGGACCTGCAACGCGCCGTCCCGAGCATCCGGCTCAGCCGGGCGGAACGGCAGCGCCTCAGCGCCGTCGCGGCGGTCGAGCGGGCGGTCATCGAGATCCGCGACGCCCTGGACGTGCTGCCCATCGACGCGCCTGCGGGCGGCGAACCTGAGAGGGTGGCCGAACGCCTCGTCGGGGAGCTCGCCGAGCACGCCGAGCACGCCGAGCACGGGGTGCCGTCTCGCCCTCGACCCGTCGGCGCCCGGCGAGCGGCCGCCACCTTCCTGCCGGTCAGCCGCACCCTCCGGGAGGACACCGAGCAGGTGTACGTCATGGCGCTGGCCTACCGGCGCCTCAAGGACCGGGGGAGGGGGTCTCGTGCATCCGAGCCGGCTGCAGTCCCAGGCGCATCTGCGTGAGCTAGCAGCCGAGGATCGGTGGGAGGAGCTGTACCAGCGGACGATGCTGTGGGAGTTCCCCGACGACGCGCTGCTGGGGTTTCAGCTCGCGTTCTACCGCCCGTTCGCGGTCCCGCGGATGGCCGAGATTCTCACCACCACTGGGCAGTTCACCGGCGACACGGAGAAGCGCAGTTACGACACTGGGCTGATCATGTACGAGATCATCTACGCCGGGCTCGATGCGCCCGTGGCCCGCCGGATGGTCGTGCTGATGAACCGGATCCACCGGCGCTGGGCCATCGAGCAGGAGGACTTCACCTACATCCTCAACGCGTTCATCGTCGTGCCGCTGCGACACATCGAACGGGTCGGGTGGCGCCAGCCGCTGGACGTCGAACGGGAGGCCTCCTGGCGGTTCTACCGACGTCTGGGCGAGCTGATGGGGATCGGCACCATCCCCGGCTCGTACCGCGACGCGGAGGCGATGTTCGACGCGTACGAGCAGCGGATGGTCTCTCCCAGCCCGCCGGGCCGCCAGCTCGGGGCGGCGGTGCTGCGGGTGCTGCGACAGCGGCTCCCGGCGCCGCTACGACCGATCGCCGGCCGGGTCAATGCGGCCCTGATCGGAGACGCTCGGGTAGCCGCCGCCATCGGCCTGCCAGCGGCCGGTCCCGTCGCCACGCTACTGACGACCCTCTCCAGGGCCAACGCCGTGCTGGCTCGTCGCCGGCCGGCACCGACCCAATCCTGGTTCACGCCCGGGCAGGCCGCCGGCCGGATCTACCCGCACGGCTACCGCCTCGACGACCTCGGCGCCGCCCGGGGACCAACCCGCATGCCGCCGGGAATGTCCAGCATCTGAACCGGTCATCAAGAGGGCCTAGCCCTTTGTGACAACCGATGTTACCTTGCCGCAGTGCGACGTAAACACTGGGCGCGGCGTCACGGTTTCGACGGGTTAGCCCCAGGACCGTCCAGCAGAGCGGTCTTCATCTTGTCGACGGCGGCAGCCGTCGCAGGGCGGTCGAGCGCGTACCTGACCGCCCTGCCTCGCCGGGCTCCCGCAGGGGTATCCACCTGGATCAGGCCCACGGACTCGAGCAGGCTGAGGTGACGGTGGACGGTCATCAGCGCCATCTGAAGGGCCTCGCAGATCTCCGGCGCCATCGCCGAGTCCACCGAGCCGAGGAAGGACAGGATCGCCAGGTCCTCGCGCGAGCCGAAGCCACGCACGGCGGTTTCGAGGTCCGGCGCCAGCTGCGGCTGCGGTCGGGTGCGCCGGGGCATGGCCGCCATCTTGCCGAATCAGCGCGACCACCGGCGTGTTCCGAGTTGAGATCCAACTCAATGTTATCTTTGCCGCCTCCATTTGTGACATCGGCCCCACTTGACCGTTTCTCGTGTCCAGTTGGAGGGGGGTCGCGTGCTTAGGGGGATGACGAGAGGGACGGCCGCAGTGAGGATCAACCACCCATCGAGGCAGGAGATAGGTCAGTGAAGAGAACTCAGGGAGGTTCCCCGCTTCGGTGGGCCCCGCAACCTGGCGGCGTGAACGGCCAGGGCCGCACCGAGGGGCCTCACACCGCGGCGCTCCGACCCGCGCCGGCGACGAGGGTTGCGGCGGCGCCGCGGCAGCTGCAGACCCGGTGGCTGGTGGCGGTGGCGGTGCTGGTGCTGTTCGGGGGAGTGGTCCTGCTCTACGCGATCCCGCAGTACAGCGGCCACACCACCGTGGTGGTGATGGCCCGCGACGTGAAGACGGGGACCACGTTGTCGGCGGCCGACGTGACCACCGCGGACGTCGCGGTGGGCCCGCGGGTGGCGGTGGTGCACCCGCAGGACGGCATCCTGCTGGGCGAGACCGCACTGACCGACCTGTCGGTGGGCTCGCTGCTTAGCCCTCGCCAGGTCGGTGACGCGCCGGTGCTGGCGGCCGGGCAGCAGCTGGTGCCGGTGCGGCTCAAGCTCGGCCAGCGGCCACAACAGGGCCTCAGCCCGGGCCAGCAGGTGATGGCCGTGCCGGCGCCGGCGGACCAGGGGTCTCCGGCCGGTCAGGCCCTCTTGCAGGCGCAACCGGTCAAGGCGGTGGTGGTCTCGGCCGGCGACCCGGACCCGGCGACCGGTGACGTGGTGGTCGACCTGCGCGTCCCGGACAGTGACGCGGTCGGGCTGGCGCGAACCGCCGCCACGGGCGCTACGACACTGGTGCGGCTTCCGGTCGGGGCGGGCCAGTGACCGCGATCGCCGTGGTGGCGGGCAAGGCGGCGCCGGGCGCGACCACGATCGCGACCGCGCTGACCCTGGCGTTCCCGGAGCCGGTGCTGCTGGTCGACGCCGACCCGGCCGGTGGCGACGTGATGCCCGGGCTGCTCCCGGGCCGGGCCACCACCGACACGGGGCTGCTGTCCTGGCTGGTGGCGACCCGGCACCTGGCCGCGATGGACGCCACCGCGGTCCTGGCCGAACACGCCCTGTCCCTGCCGGAGGCCGGGGACGCGTGGGTGCTGCCCGGCCTGCAGGGACCCGGCCAGGCCGGGGTCCTGGCCAGCGGAGGCTGGACGCGGCTGGCCACCACGGTGGAGCGGTGCGGGCCGGTGCTGAACCGCGCGGTCATCGTGGACATCGGCCGGCTCGGTGACGCCTCCGGCTGGCCGGTGATCGCCGCCTGCGACGTGGTCCTGCTGGTGGTGCGACCCACCGCCCGCTCGGTACAGGGCGCGGCCTCCGCGACCCAGCTGCTGCGCCGCCGGCTCGGGGACCTGGATCGGGTCCGGCTCGTCGTCTCCGGAGCAGGCCCGTATGCGCCTGACCAGGTCGCCGGCGCTGTCGGCTTCGAACGAGCCGATCGGGTGGACCGGATCCCGGCGGACCCCCGCGCCGCCGCGGCACTGGTCGACGGGTCCACCTCGACGGTCTTCGGCTTGACTCGGACCCGGCTGGTCCGCGCCGCGGCGCAGCTGGCCGACCGGATCAGCGCCCAGGTCTCCACCTGCATGCCGGCGGCCCTGACGCCTCCAGCTACCACAGTCGCACCGCCCACCTCGAGCAACGCGACCCGGGAGGGGTGGTCATGACCGAGCGGATGAACGCCCGAGACTCCCGCGGTCCCGCCTCCACGGACCCGTCAGACCTGCCGGGCCTGCCGGACCTGGACGGCGCGTCGACCCCGTCTTGGGCGGGCCGGCGCCCGCCGACGCCCGAGGTGCCGTTCGTGGGGCAGACCGGGTTCGCCGACGCGGTGACCGAGCTTCAGCAGCGGGTCGCCTCTCGACTGTCCGCGGCCGGGGCCCGCTACGCCGGGCTGGACTCGTTGGGTAAGCGGCTGCGCATCGAAGGGCTGGTGAGCGAAGAGCTCGAGTCGTGGGTGTCCCACCGGGCCCAGGTGGGGCTGCCGGTGTTGACCGACGCCGACGAGGACGCCCTGGTCGCGTCGGTGTTGGCGGCCCTGGGCGGGTACGGCCCGCTGGAGCCGCTGCTGGCCCGGCGTGATGTGGAGGACATCTTCTTTAACGGCGCTCATCCGACGGTGCTGCGGCTGGCCGGCGGGGAGAAGGTCCTCGGTCCGCCGCTGGCCGTCAGTGACGGGCAGCTGCAGCAGCGGCTGCAGATGATGGCCGGGTCCGGGCTGGACGACTCCGCCGGCCGGGAGTTCTCCACCGCTCGTCCGCTCCTGCAGCTGCGGATGAAGTCGGTCGGTCTGCTAGGGGCGCGGATGTCTGCGGCGATGGACGTCACGCCCCACCCGTCGGGCACGATCCGGGTGCACCGGCACGTGGAGACCTCGCTGCCGCAGCTGCGCCGGATGGGGATGATCGACGACCCGCTGGAGGCCCTGCTGACGGCGACGGTCCTGGCGGGCGGGAAGGCCCTGGTCTCCGGCGCGACCGGCGTCGGTAAAACGGTGCTGCTGCGGGCATTGTGCCGGGCCATCCCGTTGGACCAGATGATCGTCACTGTCGAGGACGACCGGGAGCTGGGCCTGCACGTCCTGCCGTTCCGGGACAAGGCCGGCCAGGTGGTGTACGAACCCGACGGGTCGATCCGGCTGCTGCGTCCGGCGGCGCTGGTGCGCAGCTATGAGGCGCGCCCGGCGAATGCGGAAGGACGCGGCCGGATCACCATGGGAGACCTGCTCAAGCAGTGTCTGCGGGACTCCCCGGACGTGGCCGTGGTGGGTGAGACCCGGGGGGAGGAGGGCGTCTACCTGTTGGAAGCGGCCAGTAACGGGATAGCGGGCGTGATGGCCACGATTCACTCCGTGTCCGCCCACGGGGTGTTCGACCGGTTGGTGCAGATGGTCCGACTTGCTGACCCGCCGCTGCCCGCCGACTTCGCCTTGATGGCCTCCACCGCGCTGGACTTGATTGTTCACGTCTCCCGTGACCGATACCACCGGCGATTCGTGTCCCAGGTCATCCAACTCCACACCGGCCAGTTCGGCGAGGGCGGGTACCCCTCCACAGAGACGCTGTTCGAGCCGGGACCTGATGGGCGCGCCGTACCCACCGGCCGAAACCCGGACGACGAGCTGGCCACCCGGCTCGTCGCCGCCGGGTTTGACCTGAACTGGCTGACCCGAGGCAGCTCCACCTGGCGCGAGCTGCCGCATCCCGAGAACCCGGCCGAGGACCCCGGCGAGTTCCTGGGCGGGAACTCCGATGGTGAGGGGTGGGCGCGGTGATACTGCTGATCGCGGTCGGCGGGATGTTGGTGCTGACCGGGCTGTCGTTGGGGATCGCCTTGGCGGCCGGTGTGCAGATGCCGGCCAAGGAACCGGCGCCGGCCGACGGGCGCAGGTCGTGGCTGTCCCGGCACTGGCGGGAGCTGCTGGTAGCGCTGCCGGTGGGGGTGGTCGCCATGCTGGCCACCGGGTGGGTCGCGGCCGGGTTCGGCGCCGCCGCGGTGGTGCTGCTGGCGCCGACGCTGCTGCAGCCGTCAGTCGCCTTGAAGCGGCACATCGCCCGGCTGCAGGCCCTCTCGTCCTGGACCCGGCGGCTGTCGGACCTGCTCGGCTCCGGCGCCGCCCAGACTCTGCAAGATGCCATCACTCGGGCCGCCGCGGCCAGCCCACCGGCGATCGCCAAGGAGACCCAGACGTTGGCCTCCCGGATGGGCCCGCAAGGAGTGGAGCCGGCGCTGCGGCAGTTCGCTAAAGAGATCTCCGACCCGGTCGGCGACCACGTCGCCATGGCCCTGATCGTCCGGGCCAGGCACGGGGGAGTGGGATTGGCGGACGTACTCGCCCAGCTCGCTGGTGACGTCGACGAGCAGGTGCGGATGCGCCGCGACATCTTGGCTGAGCAGTCCAAGCAGACCAGCAACCTGCGCGGCATCCTGGCCATCACCGTGGGCGCCTGGGTCCTGCTGACCGTGTTCGCGCACACCTACATGACCCCCTACAGCCAGCCCGCCGGGCAGGTTGCCCTCGGCGTGATCGTCGCCGGCTTTGGATTCACCCTGACCTGGTTCGCCCGGCTCTCCCGACCGGTGCTGGGTTCCCGGTTCCTCGAAGACGTCGCCGACACCGGCCCGGCAGACGCAACATCGGCTGCCCGGTCCGACCCGCATGATCAGGGGAGGGGGGGCTGGCGATGACTCCACTGTATCTGATCGTGCTCGGCGGGATGCTCATCCTGGCCGGTGCTGCGGTGGCGGTTCGGGCGCTGCGCCCGGCGCCGCCGCGCTTGTCGGCGGTGATGGCGCAGCTGAACGCCCAACCGTCGCGGCAGCTGGCCACCCCGGTCGACGCGCCGAGCCACGACCGGTCGTGGATCCCGGCGGCAGCCGTTGCGTTCGCCGAACGGCACCTCGGCGCGCGTGTGGAGGACCTGGCCATTCTCGGCCGCTCCCGGGCCGAGCTGGCGGTGACCAAGCTCGGCTGGGCGGCCGGCGGGGCGCTGTTCCCCGCCCTGGTCAGCGTCATCCTCACCCTCGGCGGGGTGCATCTGCCGTTCGCGATCCCCGCAATCACGTGCGCCGGCCTCGCCGCGTTCTGCTGGGCCAACCCCTCCCGCCAGGTCGCCGAGGACGCCGAGAAGGCCCGAGCCGAGTTCCGGTCCGCGTTGGCCGCCTACCTAGCCCTGGTCGGCCTCGAGCGTAAAGCCCGCGGGTCACCGACCGAGGCCCTCGAGGAGGCCTCCCGGGTATCCGGGTCCCGGCCGTTCCGGCTCATCCACACCGAGGTGCTGCGTGCTGAGTTGAACAACGAAACCCCGTGGGCCGCGCTGAAGGACCTCGGGCATCGGATCGACGTCGACGAGCTGGTCAACCTCGCCGACATCGTCTCCACCGCCGCCGACGGCGCCGCCGTCTTCGACACCCTGATGGCCGAAGCCCGCAGCATGCGCAATGCCGACAACGTCGCCCAGCAGACCCAGGCCGGCAAGGCCAACGAGCGGCTCGTCGCTCCCAACGTCGCCCTGCTGACCTGCTTCGGGGCCCTACTGGTTTACCCGGCCGCCGCCCGCCTCATCGCCGGTGGCTAACCCCACTCACCGACCGAATCCACCCAACAACACACTGGCAACGCCACCGCACAACATCCGCTCAACCCGCTCAACCCGCTCATTTGCGAGAGAAGGAACCACCATGAAGAACCGCCTCAGCAGCACCCGCCTCGCCCGCCGCGCCGCCGGCCCGGTCGCCCTGGCCGTCACCATGGCCTACCTGGTCGCCGGCGCCCTGACCGCCGGTGGGCTCGGCCGGCACACCAGCTTGTCCTCAGCCGTGGACCGCCAGCTGCGCCGGCGGATCACCGACCGTCGCGACCGGGGCGCCCTCAGCCTCGAACAGGCCATCGTCACCGCCGTCCTGTCCGCGGCCGCGATCGCCCTAGGCGTGGTCATCGTCAACGCGATCGTCAGCCACCAGAGCCGGATCCGCTGAGCAGCACCGCTCACCGCAGCAGTGAACACGACCGATATGGACAACGCCGTGACCCTCCCGCGGCGCCTGCTCAGGTCCCGTGACGTGTCCCGGTACCAGGAGCGGGGCTGGGAGCAGGTGCAGCGTCTCGGACTCACCACCTTGGTCTGCCTGACGGCCCTCGGGGCGAGCGCCTGGCTGGTCGTGATGTGGGAATCCCACTCGTGAACACGCCCTCCGATCCGCGCGTCGAGGTCCGGCGCCGTTCCCTGCCGGTGCCGGGCCTCGACGTGCTCTCGGTCCGGCTGCGCAGATTCAGGCCGGGCCGCCGACGTGACCGGGGAGCGTTGAGCCTGGAGGTCGCGATCCTGTTCCCGCTCGTTCTGGCCCTGACGTTCGGGGCAGTGCAGGTCGGCCTGTGGTTCCAGGCCCGCAGCATGTGTCAGGCCGCCGCCGAGGCGGGCGTGCGCGCCGGGAAGGTCCTGCACGCCCCGGCGGGCGCCGGCGGCGCGGCCGCCCGCTCCTACCTGGCCGACGTCGCCGGCGGTCTGGTCGTGTCCCCGAACGTGACCGAGACCCGCACCACCGCCAGCCTCGACGTGGCCTGCTCAGGGCAGGCGCAGAACGTGATGCCGTTGCCGGGCCTCAATATCGGGGTCGTGCAGTCGGCGCACGCCGGAATCGAACGGTTCACCCAATGAGCCGCATTCTGCGCGGGCACTCGCTCAGGTGGCCCGCCTGGATGGGTAGTGGGCGCGCGCCTCGCGACCGCGGGTCCGCCACCCTCGAGATGGCGATCTTGGCGCCGGTGATGCTGCTACTGATCTCGTTCATGGTGCTGGCCGGCCGGGTTGCCGTCGCCGGCAACACCGTGACCACCGTCGCCGGCAACGCCGCCCGGGAGGCGTCGCTGGCCCGTAGCGCCGGCGCCGCGTCCGCGGCCGCTGCGAGCTCGGCCCGGGCCGCGCTGGCCGCGCAGTCGATCCAGTGCCAGAACGGGGGGACCGTGGCCGTCGACGCCTCGGGATTCGGTGCCGCCGCCCGCGGCGTGCCCGGCCAGGTCGTGGTCGTGACCGTCGACTGCGTGGTCCCGGTCTCCGATCTCGGCCTGCCCGCCATGCCGGGCACCCGAACGCTGTCGGACCGGGCCGTCAGCCCCATTGACCCGAACCGCTCAACAGGCGGCGCGCCATGATCCGCGCCCCCTTCGCTCACCTCAGCCATGCCCTGAAAGCCGAGCCAGCCCGTCGCTGGCTCGGTCTTCGGAGCGCTCGTCGCGCTTCACGGCGCCGGGACGAAGGGTCAATCACCTTGTGGGTGGCGGCCACCGTCCTGACCATCCTGGCCGTCGCCGGCCTGGTCGTCGACGGCGGAGCCAAGATCCGGGCCGGCGAACGCGCTGACGTCGTCGCCGGCGAGGCCGCTCGCGCGGCTAGCTTCGCCGACGGTCCCGACTCCGTCACCCGCACCGCCGCTGCGGCGACGGCCGCCCGTTCGATCCTGACCCGCTCCGGCCTGTCCGGCAACGTCACCGTCGTCGGACCCGGCCAGGTCGGCATTGCCGTGCAGGCCAGCGCCACCGGCCCGATCAGCGGCTACACGTACACGGTCACCCGCAACGCCCAGGCGCAGGTCCTTCTCGGCCTGCGGACAGGAGGCACCCCGTGAGCCCACGACCCTCAACGAACGCCACCCGAAGCCCGGAACCGCCGCCGGTCAGCCGGGCCGCGGCAGCACGCACCCTCGTCAAAGGCATCGGCGCGCTGCTGCTGGTACTCGGCTTCGTCGCTGGGGTGCCTTACGTGCTGGTCCGGATCGACGCGTTCCCGTCCTCGGTACCCGACCCGGGCGCGGTGTGGCGGGCCGCCATCGGCCCTGACCTGTCGGGGCGGGCCGTGTTCACCGTGCTGGCCGCCCTGGTGTGGCTTGGGTGGGCGTGGTTCACCCTCTCGGTGCTACGCGAGACGTTCGCCGCGATCGCCTCCCGCGGCCGGCGCCCCGCCCGGACTCCGCGCCGGATGTCCTGGAGTGTCCAACCCGCCGCGATCCTGGTGGCCGCGATCGTGGCTATCTTCGTCAGCACCCCACTGCTGGCCGCCGGCGCGCCCCCAGCTCTCGCCGCCAACGGCCACACCGGCACCGACACCGGTCACCGGCCCGGGACGGTCGCCACCGCCGTTCACACCCCATCCCCGTCCGTCGAGCACACAGGGGCTGGCACCGGCCCGGCGAGCGCCACGAGCGAAACGGCCCGCGCCACGGACCAGCGGGCAACGGCGACCACCAAGACCGCGAAGGCCACGGGGTCTACCGAGGCGTCCACGACCACCTACATGGTCCGACGCTATGACACCTTGTGGCTGATCGCGCAGAAGCAGCTGGGCGACCCGATGCGCTACCGCGAGATCGTCGACCTGAACCCGCACCTGCGGCACGACCCCACGATCCACAGCGGCCAGGTCCTCACCCTGCCCCACCACAGCGGCCAGGCCGCGACGGCGACGGCGCCGGCGCCGGCGCCGGTAGCCAGCACTGGAGCCACCGGCTCCGTCGGGCACGTGATCGTGCAGAAGGGCGACACCCTGTCGGAAATCTCCGCCGAGCACGGCGTCCGCGACTGGCACGCGGTGTGGGCGGCCAACAAGGTCAAGACCGAACCGGGCGGCAAACGGTTTACCAACCCCGACCACATCGAGGTCGGCTGGGACATCAACGTCCCCACCACCGCCAACACGAAGGCCGCCGACGGGACTCCCGCCGTCACTCCTGCGGCCTCAGCCAACACAACAACGCCGGACACCCTGACCCCGGAAGGCGAGTCGACGCAGCCGGCCACGGCGCATCCAGCGCCGGCCCCGGCCCACGCGGTGCCGGACCAGAGCGCGGCCGTGGGCGCCGACCACCGGCACAGCCCGCTGGAGGAGATGACCGGTCAGCCCCCGGCGCCGCCAGCCCCAGTCCCTGTCTCTGTCCCCGCCCCACAGCCTGCCCAGGCTCAGGGGGCCAGCTCGCCGCAGCAGCAGAACAGCCAGAGCCGCCCGGCCGCGCAGGGGGACCCGGCTCACGAGCCCGCTCTCGCGACGGTCGCCGGGTACGTGGCCGGGGGATCGGTGCTGGCCGCCGGGATCTACGGAGCGTTGGTGCTGGTGCGCCGCCAGCAGTTCCGGTCCCGTCGCCCTGGCCGGACCGTGGCCTCGACGCCGGAGCGGCTGATCCCGGTGGAGCGGGCCATCGTCGCCGCCGGCGCCCCGTCCACTGACGAGACCGCCCGGATCGACGAGGTTCTGCGGCGGGTCGCCGCGACGGACGTCAAGGTCCTGCACGTCGCAGCCGTGCAGTTGAGCGCCGGGGACATCACCGTGCACCTGAGCGAGCCGGCCGCCATGCCGGCGCCGTGGCGGCAGGGCGATGGCAGCCCCGAAGGTACGAGCCGGGATGCGGGGGAGGGTGTGGTGTGGACGTTCCCCGCCGGCCTCGATCCGCAGGATGCCGGCGCCGACCCGTCCGTCGTGGGCGCGATCGCCCCGTTCCCGACTCTGGTGCACATCGGCTCGGACGCCACCAGCGCGTGGCTGCTGAACCTGGAGCAGACCGGCGCCCTGGTGCTGACCGGCGACCAGGACCGCTGCCTGGCCCTGGCCCGGGTGATATCGGCCCAGCTGGGCGTCAACGCGTGGGCCGACCTGGTCGCCGTCACCATGCTCGGCTTCGGGCAGGAGCTCGTCGAGGCCGCCCCAACCCGGCTGCGGCACGCCCCCGCCGACGCGGCGGACGCGGTCCTGGCTGCGGCTGCTGTCGATGCCACCCGGACCGCCGACATCGCCGACGAGATCGGCTTGGCCGTCGTGGAGGCCCGACGCAGCGCCGCGAACGACGAAGCCTGGCCGGTCCACGTCCTGCTCACCACCACGGCCGCCGTCGCAGCCGTGAGTTCGGGCAGGACTGCCGGCAGCGACGAGCCCCCCTCGGCCTCGCCGTCCCGGCTCGAGGAGCTGCTGGCCGTGGTGCGCGACCGGGCCGGCGCCACCGGCGCTGCCGTGGTCGTGGTCGACGAGCACCGGCTTGGCGAGAACCCCTTGGGCGCCACGGTGGCGTATCTGGACGCCGGCGGCACCCTGACCCTGCCGGAGGCAGGCCTGACCGTGCAGGCCACCGGATGGGATGAGGACACCAGCCGCGGCGTGGGGATGCTGCTGGCGCACCTGCGCAGCGCCCCGGACCAGAGCGTCCCAGACGCCAGGGGTGACCAGCCGTGGCAGCAGCTGGCGGACGCGGCCGGCGCGCTGCGGGCCGACCTGGTCCAGCCGAGAGCAACCTCGGCGGTCCACGACAGCAGCCGCCCGGCCGGTGCGACGACGCTGCCGTTGGCTGACCAGGTGTACGTCGACGCCGCCGCCACCACCGCCGAGGACCTCCAGGTCCTGGCGCCGACCGTCAACGCCGAGGTGGTCGAAAGGGTGATGGCCGCCGACCCGGGCCTGGACGACGACGTGACCGCCTGGTTCGACCAGGACAGCCCCCGGGCGAAGCTCGCCGTCCTCGGGCCGCTGACCCTCACCACGCACCGGCCCGCGCCCCGGCGCGCCTACTACGCGGAGCTGGCCGCCTACCTGGCCTTCCGTCAGCACGGCGCCACCGCCGAGGAGGTCCTGACCGCGTTCAGCCTCAGCGAAGCGACCAGCCGCTCCTACCTGAGCACCCTGCGGGACATGCTCGGCATCGACCCGCTCACCGGACGCCACTACATGCCCTCGGCCAAGACCACCGCCGCCGCCAAGGCCCGCGGCGTCGGGGTCTACCAGATCGACGGACTGCTGCTCGACGCGGACCTGTTCCGACGGCTACGGGTCCGTGGCCAGGCCCGCGGACCAGCCGGGCTCGAGGACTACGCCACCGCGCTACGGCTGGTCACCGGACCCCCGTTCTCCCAGATGCGTGACGACGGCGGTGACTGGATCCTCCAGGGAGACCGGATCGATCACCACCTCAGTTTGGCGGTGGTCGACGTCGCGCACCTGCTCACCACCAGCGCCCTCGCGACCGGCGACACCGCCTCGGCCCGGGCCGCCGTCGACATAGCCCGGCTCGCCGCCCCCGACGAGGAAGGCCCCCGCCTGGACGCGGCCGCCGTCGACGTCGCCCAGGGCCGCGGCGCCGAAGCCCGACGCACCATCCGGGAGCAGGTGTGCAACCGCTCCGACGACGGCGAGCCACCGATGGACCTCAACCCCCGCACCCGCCAGATCCTCGCCCAGCACCGCGACTGGCTCTCCCGCGCAAGTTGAACCTCAGCCAGCTAGCCCACCCGCGCCAAGGCCTCGCAAATCACCGTCGAAGGGGTAACCATGGGAACACCAACCCGGTCGAACGCGTCATACCCGGCGCGAATGCTGGCCTCACCCCAGGAAGGAGGTAACCCATGAACCCCAGACGAACCACTCTCGCCGCCGCCCTCGCGGCCGCCGTCTGCGCAGCCCTCGCGGGCTGCTCTACAAACGCCGACGCCACCCCCCCACCCAGCACCACCTCGACCGGCACCGCCACCACCGCGGCGGCACCGAGCTCGTCCACGTCGACCCCAAGCTCGTCCACGTCGACCACGTCGACCACGCTGGACACGGCCGCGCGGGAGAAGCAGGACCGGCAGGACGCCGAGCTGGTCTGGCGAAAGTTTGACCAGCTGGCTCTGACAATGGCCTCGCTGCCGCCTGACCAGGCAGAACAGGCCTTCCAGCAGGTCGCCGTCGATCCGCAACTGCCTCGTCTGCGCAGTGCGTACCAGACACTCAAGTCCAGGAACGAAGCCGGATATGGCTCCGATATCTCGTTCATCAGCTGGCGCGAGCCGATCAACGGCGGCAACACGGCCACGATCCACGACTGCCAAGACGGCTCGCAAGGTGGCTATCTCGACGTGAAGACGGGCAACAAACTCACGGTCGGGACAGCGAACACACCCGCAACGGGCACGCTGCAACGCACTCCTCAGGGCTGGCGCGTATCGGACGCGCAGATCGATCAGGTGAATAAGTGCACGCCCGGGGTGTGACGCGCTGGGCGCGAGCCGGACTTCTGGCTGGTCTTGTTCTCGAAATGTCGGCGGGACACGCCTACGCCGCTGACCCCCCCGCCCCACCAATCATCGTGCTCCCCGGACAGGGCAAAGTCAGCATCGGCGTCTTCGGCCCGGGCGGCTCTACGCCCGGGGGCCCGTCGAGCGGTGGGACGCCGGGTGGGAGCGGCGGGAGCGCGCCTATACCTGTGATCGGCCCAGGTTCGGGTTCGGGGACGATCGGCGGGAGCGCGCCTATACCTGTGATCGGCCCAGGTTCGGGTTCGGGTTCGATCGGCGGGAACGGCAACCCCTTCATGCCCGGCAATCTTCCGGCAAACCCGAACTTCCCGCTCGGGTGTCCTCCGGATCCCACGAACGCCGCCTGGGTGGCTTACTGCAACCCGCCAGCCGCGCCAGCGGCGCCAGCGGGCGGCGGCCCAGCGGCTCCGGCTCCTCCACCTCCTCCTCCGCCGCCGATCGCGTTGGCCGCGTCCGCCTACGGGGAGTTGAAGATGCCGGCGCCGGTGCCGTCGCACTACCCGTCGGGGACATTGAAGGAGGACGGGCACCCGTACACGCTGGTGAACGCGAACACCTGGTTCTGGACCGACCCGGCCACTTGGCAGCCGGTGTCCAAGACGGTGTCCGCGGGGCCGGTGTGGGGCAAGGCCACCGCTACCCCGGTCAGCCTGTCCTTCACTCCGGGCGACGGATCCCGCACGATGACCTGCCTTGGGCCGGGTAGCCCGTTTGTGGCCAACCAGCAAACCTGGGTCGCTCCGGTGAACCCGCAGGGCTGCTCCTACCGGTACCCCAACAACAGCCTCGGCGTCGGTGGCGACGACCAGGTGACGTCGACATACACCATCACCTGGCGGGTGGACTGGACCGGCTCGGACGGCACCAGCGGCACGTTCAACAACTTGCAGACTCAGACCGCCTCCCGGTTCGCGGTGGCCGAGCTGCAGACCGTCATCACCCGGTAGGCCACCCCGAGCTACCTCAACAAGCGAAGGCCCCCGCCGACTCACATCCCGGCGGGGGCCTTTCCCTGTCCGAGGGTCATCCCCGGCCCACGACTGTGATGTTGACAGTCACGTTGACAGACCTGGCCACGAGGTGGGCAGCCGGCGGCGGGTCTCCTGCGGGACGGCGAAGAGCCTTCTCCCTTCTGGCGGCGCCTCGACGTGGGCCAGTTCAGCCGCGCGCTATGTCCTAGGCGGCCGGGGCAGCCGGGGGACGTTACCCCCTCCTGTATGCAGGCCCCGGGATCGTTACCCCCTCCTGTATGCGGGGCCGCGGGGGGAGTAACGAAGGGCCTGAGTCGATGCCGGGAGCCGCCGGTGAGGTTGTGGCCAAACCGTGACATAACGTTGGCGTGGTTCGCTGACCTGCGCCGATGCGGGAGGCCGCGGAACGTTACCCCCGTCTGCGGCCCGGTCCGGGCACGTTGCCCCCTCTGGCGGTAGCGAAAGCGCCAACGTTGGCGGTCCAGCGTCCTCCTCATCCGCTCGACGAGGGAAGGGGACGCAGGCGATGGCGATGGAGAAGTTCTTCGGACGCTGTTGGGAGCAGGCCCGGCTGGCCGACGACTCGGGTAGCTGGCACCGGTGGGTGCAGGCGCAGTCGGCGCTGGCGCAGGTGGCCTCGGCGGCCGAGCTGGTTGAGGTGGTCCAGGACCGGGAGCAGCCGTCCCGCGCCAACGAGCTGCTGTTGGCGCTGGTGCGGGTCGGGTCGAGCGACGGGGGAGTGGACGAGAGGGCGGCCACGTTTGTGGCGTCCTTGCTGGCACCGGGGGCGAACCGGATGATCCGTGGCCTGTCGTCGCTAGGCCCGGAGGTCGATGGCATCGTGGCCGGGCAGTTGTGGCTGCAGGTGCGCGACTACCCGTGGCGGGTGCGGCCGCGGGCGGTGGCCAAGAACACGCTGATGGACACCCGCCGGGCGGTGCTGCGCGACTACGGCGCGTCCACGTACCGGCGGGCCGCGTTGGTGCCGATCGCCTCCCCTGAGCAGGCCTCGACGGGTGACCACGCCTTGGAGCGGGTCAAGTACGAGCAGTTGATCCCGGACCTGGCGCTGCTGCACCTGCTGGTCTGGGCCACCGCCTGGGGGGTGCTGCGCAACGACGACGCCGTGTTGTTGTGGGAGCTGGTGCTCGTCGACGCCGAGTTCCTCGCGGGCACGAGCAAGCCGCTCCGGGGAGGTGGCGCCGGCTCCGAACGCGCCGCCGGACGGCTCGCCGGTACCCGGGGCGTGGACCCGCGCACCGTCCGCCGCCACCGCGACCTGGCCGTCTCCGCGCTTCGGGTCGCCCGCGAGGACTTCCGCGGCGACTTCGACATCGGCCCCGCCGTCGGCGCCCAAGCCCCCAAGCCCCGCGCGCTGCGGACCGCAACCCCACGGAAGGCGGCCACTGATGCATGACCACACCACCGACGTGCGCACCCCTGACCCGCGGGTCGAGGAGGCCCGCTACGCGCCCAGGCACCCGGGTGGCATCTTCCTGGAGGACGTGGCAGCTCTGGTGGAGGGCGCCTCCGGCGCGGACGCCGCGGCGATCGAAGGTTTGGAGACGATCGCCGTGAACCTGCGCCGCCCGGGACGTCCGCGTCCAGTTGGCCGCCCGGGTGCCGCCCGAGATGCTGCGCCAGGTCCTGTTCGCCCGGGCCAGGACGGGGTGGTCCGAGGCGGAGCCGTCATGACGACGACAGACGCGATGAGGACAGAGCCCACGGTCCACCCGCCGCGTGCCGAGGCTGGCATGAGCGAGCCGGCCCACGCGGCTGGGGTGACGGTCCACGAGCTGGAGGCGGCCTGGGAGGCGGTGAGGGCGGGCAGGTTCCGCGACCGCCGGCCCGCATCCGACGCCCAGGCACTGCGGAGCGGGACCACCCTGGCCGCGGGGCGGGTGGAGGAGTCGGCGACGGGTGAGTTGACCGGCCCGGTGGTCACGGTGGTCGGGGCGCACGGCTGGTCCGGGGCGTCGACGACCGCGTTGTTGATCGCGGAGACGGCCGCCCGCGGCGGGGAGCAGGTCAGACTTGTCGACGCCGCCGACCCGGTCAGGTCTGGCCTGGTCGGTGCCGCGGCGACCGAGCACGGCCATGACGAGACCGGCAACTGGCGGCGGGGATCCCGGGGCGCGGGGGGCGGTCTGGGCCAGCTGCGGCTGGAGAGGCTGGACCGGCGCGCCGTCGATCCACTGGCCATCCCGGCGTCGGCTGCTTGCGGCCCCACGGGGTTGACCGTCGTCGACTCCGGCTGGCCGCTTCACGACCTGCTTCAGCTGGTGCAGGACCCGGCCGGACAGCGGCACTGGCTCGTGCGGCTCATCCAGTCCCCGGCCGTGGTGCTGACCGCGCGGGCCAGCGTCCCTGGGGTGCAGCAGCTCGCGGGCGCGTTAACCGCCCTGGAGAGCGTCCGCGGCTCCGGCCAGTCGCCAGTCGTGGCGTTGGTGGGCGCGCACCGGCTGTCCCGGCTCCTCCAGGAGGTCGTGACCGGCTCAATCCCGGCCGCGACCGCTGAGGACCGGGTGGTGCTGCTTCCCGCACGACGCGACCTGGCCATGCACGGCGTGACCTCCTTCGACCTGCCAAGCCAGCTCACCGCAGCCGGCATACGGCTGCTGCGGCTGACCGGCCACTGCACTACCGAGGCCTCCGGCACGGCGGCACGGCGCCGGCGGCGAGGGGGGTGGTGATGAGCGTGATGAGCGGCCTCACCTTCGACCCACGCACTGTCGCCGCGCCGGGTGTGCCCCGCCGCCGCCGAGCTCGTGCTGGGTCAGCCCGGCAGCGGACGGCACGCCCACCTCACCAGCTCGCACACCCGCCAACAAGTGCCAGGCCGGTACTCGACCGCAGCCCGGCACTCAGCCCACCTCCGAGCCCATCACCCAACCCACCACTGAGCCCACCTCCGAGCCCGCCACCGAGCCCACTTCCGGGCGCACCACCTCAGGAAAGGACGTCCCGACATGACCACGCTCACCGCGCTGCCGGCGCTGACCACAACCACTGCCGCTACTCACCTCACCGTCCAGGTCACCGCCCGGGTAACGGCCGCCGGGCACACCCTCGCCGCGGTGTGCCCGACCGCCCCGCCGGGGATGCAGGCCTACCAGGACCAGGTCCTCGGCTGGGTCAAGTGGGGCGTCATCGGCCTGATCATCATCACCGCGCTGGTCAGCGTGGGCGCGATCGGGGTCGGGAAGATCTTCGCGATGCCGCACGCCTCCAGCCGCGGGGCGATCGGCGTCGCCGTCGCCGTCATCATGGCCATCCTGTTCGTCACGATCACCGCGGTGATCAATGGGGTCATCGGGTCCGGATGCTGACCCGGACACGTCGGCGCGCGCCCGCCCCACAGGCACCGGGGGAGTGGGGACGCGGCCGGCTGCTGGCCGCGTTCACCCTGCTGCTCGTCATCGCGCTGAGCCTGGTCGGCGGGGTGGTCCTGTGGGTGTGGCTGCGCCTGCACCCCGCGCCGCAGGCGACCGGGACCGACCGCCCGGCCGGGTCCGGTGCGGTGGCCGATGCCGCGGGCGGCTCGGGTAGCCCGGGCGGTGGTGGTGTGGGCGAGCAGGTGCAGGGGCGGCGGGACGCGTTGGCGGCAGCGCCGATGAAGCAGGCGGACCTGCGGGCAGCACAGCCGTCGACGCTGTCGACCCGGGACCCGGGCGCCATCGTCCTGCCGGCGTCGACGAGCACCGGCCCAGCCGGGATCCCGTCCGGGTTCCCCCGCACCGCCGAGGGTGCCGTCGCGCAGCTGGCCGCGATCGACACCGACGTGCTCACCACGGCAAGCGTCGACCACGCCCGTCGGGTGATCACCGGCTGGGCCGCCCCCGGCGGCCCCACCGGCCAGTCGTGGACCGGGGTGCAGGCCATCGCCGCGTTCCTGTCCGCGGCCAGCCTTTCGCCCACCGGTGGATCGGGCCTGGCGGTCCAGGCCACGCCGCTGATGGGGATCGTCAAGGCCACCGACGGGCCGGACTGGGCCGTGGCGTGCGTGGACTTCGAGGTCGACGCGACCCTCAAGCGCACCGACCGGGTCGCCCTCGCGGACTGCCAACGGATGGCCTGGGACGGCTCCCGCTGGCTGATCGGCCCAGGCGCGGAACCGGCGCCGGCGCCGTCGATCTGGCCGGGCACCGACGCTGCGATCGACGCCGGCTGGAAGGACCTTCGCCATGCCTGACCCGATGGCCGCTATGCCAGCCCTGTCGCCCGCCGTGTCGTTCGGCCTGATGCCGGCGGTGATGCCTGCCTTCCCGCTGCCCGGGATCGACTGGAAGACCCTGTTCCCGCTGGTGTGGCTGGGCGGCAGCATCGCCACCGACTACCTGACCAACCAGTGGGTCTCCTTCATGGAGGCCCTGTGGGCCGGCGCGTTGTGGATGGTCCAGTTCGCGTTCACCCTCGTCGACGCCTTCACCACCCCCGACCTTTCCCAGGGCGGACCGATGGGTGCGATCTACCCGGCCACGTTTGCGATCGGCGGCGCCCTAGCGCTGGTGCTGGCGTTCGTCCAGATCGGGTTCGGCGCCTGGCAGCGGGACGGCCGCGGCCTGGCCCGGGTGCTGGTCGGCGTCCCGCAGTTCGGCCTGGCCTGGGCCGGCATGCTCGGCGTCGGAGCGCTGCTCACCGTCGCCACCTCCGGGCTGACCCAAGGGCTGCTGCAGCTGGCTCTCGGGTCGCCCTCGTTCGGGAAGCTGAACCTGCTCAAACCGTGGCAGCCCCGCGACGGCGTCGACGCCGCCGTGGCGGCAGTGCTGGGGATCTGCGGGTTCCTGCTGATCCTGGCCGCGATCGGCTACCTGCTGATCATGCTGGTCCGCGCCGGCGCGCTGATGTTGCTGATGGCCACCTCCCCGATCTCCGCCGCCGGATTGGTCGCTGAGGGCACTCGGGCCTGGTTCTGGAAGTCGCTGCGCTGGTTCGTCGCCGCGTTGATGATCGCCCCGCTGTCCGCGCTGATCCTCGGCATCGGCACGAAGCTGACCGAGGGGGTGGTCTCCGGCGCCGGCGACGCCACCGTGGCCGCCGTCGGGCAGGGTGTCGTCGGCACCATCCTGGTCATCATCGGCGCGTTCGCGCCGCTGGTGCTGTTCCGGCTGTTGGCGTTCGTCGACCCCGGCACCTCATCCGGCCAGTCGTTCCGGGCGTCCCTGGACGCGGCTGGCGGCCTCGGCGGCCTCGCCGGTGGACTCCTTAGCGGCAAGGGATCCGGGGGCCAGTCCGATGGGACTAGTGGCGCCGCCACGTCCACCGCCAGCGACGGCACCGGCTCGCAAGGGGAAGCCGACGCGGCGGCCACCACCCAAGGGCGGCTGGCCAGCGCCCTCGGCCCGGCCGGTACCGCTCTGGGTTCGCTGTCATCCGCGGGGCAGGCCGCCGCCGGGTTTGCTGCCGACGTCCTCGGCGCCGCCGGTGTGGGCCACCCGCAGCCCTACTTCGCCACCCCCCGCAACGGGCCCAGCGACGGCAACCGCCGCTCCACGCCGTCACAGAAGCCGAGGGACAACCAGAACGGCAACCAGACCGGCAGTCAGGGTGGTCCGGATCAAGGGCCCACCGGCGGCGACCCCGCCGTCGACCCGCCACCGACTCCTGCCCCCACACCGCTTCCCGTCCCCGGCACCCCGGGGTCCGGCAACGGCGCAGGCCTGGGAGGGTCTGGCGGTCCGGGCAGTGGCCGCGGTGACGCCCCGGGCGGCGGTAACCCCGGGGCCGGCGGCGGTGGTGCAGCCGGCGGTGCCGGGGCAGCCGGCGGGGTCGAGGGCGCCGCCGCGGTCGCGGCGCTGTGACCACCCGGCCGGCCCGCAAGACCGTGGCCGCCGGGCCTGACCCGCGACGGGCAAGACCAGCGACTCCCAGACCACCGGACGACCAGACCACTGGACGACCAGACCGATCCAGCCGACGTCAGGAGCAGCGATGAGCGTGGAGTACGCGGACTACACCAAGGACCGGGTGGGGTTCTTCTTCGGCATGACCGGCCCGCAGCTGGCCACCGTCACGGTCACCGCGGTGCCGCTGCTGGTGGCGGTGGGCGTGCAGGCCTGGGCGATGGCCGGGTTGTCCCTGCTCGGCTGGGGCGCGGTCCTGGCCCTGGTGGTGGTCCCGGTGCGGGGCCGGTCGGCCACTCAGTGGCTCGGCGCCCTGGTCGGGTACTCGGTCGGGCGCGCGGTGGGCTGGTCGGCGTTCCGCGGCAAGGTCGCGGCCGGAGAGCCGGTGGCCCCGGACGACGCGGACCTGCCGGGGATCCTGTCCGCCGTCGAAGTCCACGACGGGCCGCCCCGCGGGGCGCGGCTGACTCGGGTGGCGATCATCCAGGACCACGCCGGCCAGACCTGGGCGGCCACCGCCAAAGTGGTGCACCCGGGGATCGGGATCGCCGAGGCGCGCGACCGGGACCGGATGGGCGAGGGCCTGTCCCAGCTGCTGGAGGTCCTGGCCCGCACCGACCTGGCCCGGATGCTGGTGGTCCAGGTGCGCACCGTCCCCGACGACGGGGCTGAGCGGGCCCAATGGGTGACCCGGAACCGTCAGCTGGACGGGCCGGCCCTGTCCAGGCGGGTCAACGACGACCTGGCCGTGAGCCTGACCTCGGCGTCGGTGCGGACCGAGGCGTTCGTCACCATCGTGGTCGCCGAGGCGACGCTGGCCCGGTCGGCCCGGCAGGCCGGTGGTGGTCTGATCGGGCGGGCGCGGGTGCTGTACGGGCTGCTGGCCGAGGTGGAAGCCCACCTGCTGGGGGCGGTCCGCTGCTCGAGCGTGGAGTGGCTGGACTCGCAGGAGCTGGCGGCCGCGGTGCGCACCGGGTTCGCGCCGGGGGACCGGGCCGTGTTGGTGCAGGCCGCGGCGGATGCCGCGTCCCACCCCGGCACGCAGACGGGGGTGCCGTGGGCGACCGCGGGGCCGGCGCGGGCGGCGGCGCCGGTGCGCTGGTACGAGCACGACGCGTGGCGGTCGGTGTCCGCGGCGGTGCTGCTGCCGGATCGGGGCGCCATCCTCGGCGCGCTGGCGCCGGTGCTGGTGCCGGGCAGCCCGGGGGAGCGGCGCTGCTACACGGTGTTCTACCCGCTGGTCTCGGGCCGCAAGGCCGCCCGGTCCAGCTCCAGCGCGGAGATCTCCGCCGCCACCGGCGGGGCGCTGCGCAAGCGGCTCGGGCAGCAGACGAAGGCCCGACAGCGCCACAACGAGGCCCAGACCCACGCGGTGGACGCCAAGCTGGCCCGCGGGCGGGCCATGGTCCACCCCGCCGCCGTCGCCTCCGTGACCGTGCCGCGATGGTGGCCGGCCGACGACTACGGCCGCCAGCTGGAGTCCTCGATCCGCCGCGCCGGGTACGCCCCGCAACGACTCGACCTGGCCGCGGACTCGGGGTTCATCGCCTCCGCCATCCCGCTCGGGGTTGGCCTGAAGATGTCCCGGGGCGCACGGTGAGCCGGCTGGGTCCGCGCGGTCTTGGCTCGCGCCGGCCGGCCGGGCGGCCGGTGGGGCAGCTGCTCGCCGATCACGGGCAAGCGCTGGCGCAGCGGGTGGAACCGGAGCCGGAGGTGGCCGAGGGGCGGCTGTTCCCGCGGCTGCGGTCCGCGCGGGGGCCGCGGGAGCGGGGCGCCGGCTGGACGCCCGGGTACCCGCCGCTGCCGCAGTACCGGATGACCTCGGACCAGGCGCCGGTGTTCTGGCCGTTCATCGCCGCCCCGGTGCTGCCGCCGACCGGCGCTCAGATGGGCATCGACGAATGGTCCGGCGGGTCGTTCTACTGCGACCCCAACGGGTGGGTGCTGGACGACGAGATCCCGCTCACCAACCCCAACGTCTTCGTGATGGGCAAGCCCGGCACCGGGAAGTCCTCGTGCGTCAAGGAGTTCATCATCCGGATGCTCGAGTTCCGGTACCGGGCGCTGATCCTGGGCGACTCCAAGGACGAGTACGAAGCCCTGTGCCGAGCCTTCGGGGTCACCCCGTTCCGGATCGGGCCGGGACACCTGACCCGGGTCAACCCACTCGACGTCGGCCCGCTCGGACGCGGCTGGGAAACCCTGTCGGCCGAGGAGGCCAAGCGGCGGGCGGCGATCATCTTCTCCCGCTGGCTAGTGCTGGTCCGCGGCCTGGTCGGCTCCCAGCACATCGGGGAGCACCGGGTCCCGTTCTCCCCCTCCGACGAGCGGGTCGTGGACACGGTGCTGCGGGCGCTGACCGGGTACGGCGACGGCAACACCGCGCTACGGCCGGTGACGATCCCGCAGCTGTGGCGGGGCATCGACGAGCCCACCGACGATCTGGTGGCCGGGTGCCGGTACGCGGGGCGGCAGGACTTCCTCGACGGCACCCGGCTGCTACGGGATGCCCTGTCCCAGATGGTCACCGGTCATCTGGCCGGCATGTTCGACGAGCTGACCAACATCGATATCGACTGGGCCGCCCCGATCCAGTCGCTGTCGCTGAAGCCGATGGAGCCGCTGGGTGACGACGCGGTCGGTGTTGCGTTGACCTGCCTGGGTGCGTGGGGTCGGGGGCAGCGGGAGATCGCCGCGCCGGGGGACCGGCGCATCGTGGTGCGTGACGAGATGTGGAAGCAGATGCGGCTCGGTCCGGAGGCGGTCAAGTCCCTGGACTCCGACCTGCGCCTGTCCCGGGCCGACGGGGACGTGCAGATCGCCGTCGCCCACAAGCCGTCCGACACCCGCGCGGTCGGCGCCGAAGGCTCCGAGGCCGACCGGATCGCGCGGGACCTGCTGCATCTGGCCGACACCAAGGTTCTCCTCGGGCAGGACCAGTCCGTCGGCGACGAGCTCGGCGACCTGCTCGGCCTGACCCCCAGGACCCAAGACCTGGTCACCGGGTGGGCCATGGCCGGCAAAGGCCGCGCCCTGTGGCTGGTCGGCGATCGGAATACAAGGTCCAGTCCGTGCGGCACCCCCTCGAGGTCGACCTGACGTACACCAACGACGCCCTCGTCGGCGCCCTGTAGAAGTTCGCCGGAATATTGAAGGTCTTGGCCGTGAACTTGAACAGGCTACTGAGATTTCCCCTTGTTGGGCAACGAAGTTCGTGTGCGGTTCCTGTACCTGGTCGGCGTCCTCGACGGCTGCGAACTGACTCCGTTCGGGAAGAGCGCGGAGTACCGCTACACCACAGAGCCCCCGTCGCGCGAGACGGGCTGGTTATGACGCCACGTGGACTCCCGGCCGGCGTCGACCAGGCAGGCGGCCCACGGCTCAACCAACCTGAACCGTGGCTTAAGCGGTGGCTTAAGCCTGGCTTCGCTTTGTTGAGGTGACCTCGTGACCACCGCCTCACGCACTGCCCTCGCGACCGTGGGCGCGGTGTTCGTGCTGATGGCCGTGTTCGTCCTCGGTGTGCCTCTGGTCGCTGTCGGTGCGACCACCGACCCGAGCGTGTGCGGGCCGGGCGGGACCGCGCAGACCGTGTTGGACCAGCAGCTAAACGCCGAGCAGATGGCCAATGCGGCCACCATCGTCCAGGTCGTCGAGGCGCGGGGCCTGCCGCAGCGGGCCGCGGTCATCGCCCTGGCCACCGCCTACCAGGAGTCGAAGCTGCACAACATCACCCAAGCGGTCGACCACGACAGCCTCGGCCTTTTCCAGCAGCGCGTCATGTACTACAGCGCGGCGGTGGCCGCCGACCCGGCCAAGGCCACCGGCGCCTTCCTGGATCGGCTTGTCCAGCAACCCAACTGGCAGACCCGCCGGCTGACCGACGTCGCCGCCGACGTCCAGAAACCGTACGAGCCCTACCGCGGCCTCTACGCCCCATGGGAACCGCTGGCGACCCAACTGACCGCCCAGCTGTGGACCGGTCCCGTCACCGGTTCGACCAGCACGACTGGGACGGCTGGGCCGGCGGGGACTGCAGGAACGGGCGGCACCACGACCGCACCCGGCACGTCCACCGCGCCTGGCGCGACGCCGTGCCCGGGGGCGGGGGGCGACGGGCGGGGTAGCGGACCAGCGTCCCCGACGCCGGGCCCGAACGGTTTAACGCTCACCGGAAGCCCGGCCGGCCACGGCGCCGTGACCTTCGCCCTGGCCCAGCTGGGGAAGCCCTACCTGTGGGGCGGCACCGGCCCGAACGCCTGGGACTGCTCCGGCCTGACCATGGCCGCTTGGGCCAGTGTCGGTGTGGCCATCCCTCGTGTCACCTATACCCAGGCCACCACCGGCGCGCCCGTGTCCCAGCAGGAGGCCAGGTCTGGAGACCTCGTCCTGATTCCCGGCTCGGACGGCACCGCCGCCAACCCCGGACATGTGGGCATGGTCGCGGGCGTCGACGCCGGCGGCAAGGTGTGGCTGGTCGAGGCGCCCCGTACCGGGTTGAATGTCCGGCTCACGCCGGTCAGCGGGTGGGCCGGGCAGATCGTGACCATCCGTCGCATCGGCTAGAAGCGCCTAGAACCGGCATTGACACAGCCGCCGTGGGGTGACGAGGCACGGTGCGCGGCGAGATGGTGCACGCCAGCCCGCTGCCGCCGCGGCGGCCGGAAGAGTCTCAAAGTTCTCCCCGAAACCGTGTCCAGTTAGAGGGGGGTGCGTGCTTAGGGGGGCATGAGTCCTCTGAACGCCCGCAACGCAAGCCTCGGCGCAGCCGGCGGTCTGGGCCGGCGGCGCCCGGACCCGGTGCCGTGGGGGTGGGAGATCCCAACCGCGGGGCTGCTGGCCTGGCTGTCGGTCGCCGGCACCGGCCTGCTGGCCGCGCAGGCGGCCGCCGCGTGGTCGACCGGGCACGGCTGGCTGTGGCCGGCCTCCACCTACCTGCTCTCGGCGCTGGGCGGGCTGCTGACCGGTCACGTCGGCGCCGGCCTCGACATCCCCGATGGCCTCCCGTCCCCAGTCCTCGTCCTCGTCCTGGCGATCCTCCTCGAGGCCGTCCTGCTGGTGGCCACCATCTGGGCCGCCCGGTGGTTCTGGACGACCGCCGGCCCCGGCCGCCGTCTCGGCATGGCTACCCGCGCGGACGCCGAGGCGGCCCTGGGTGCGGGCCGGCTGCGCCGGGTCCGCAAGCTCATCCGTCCCGACCTGTACGGGCCCCCCAGCGACCGCAGGCTGGCCCGCCGGCGACCTCGCCGAGCACGCCGGGGCGAGCGGCGCGCGGCCACCGCGGTCCAGCACACCGAGCTCGTCGACGGCGTCGATCAGCCCCGCCAGGCCGTCAACCGGCCGAGGTTCAGCAAACCGGCGACGACCGCCTCGAACCCGACAACAACCGGGCGACCCGGGCCGATCCACCACGCGATCGAGCGACCGGACGTCGGGTCGGGCTTGCCGGGTCGGTTTCAGGCGCCGCAGGTGGGCTGGCGACTCGGGTCCGGGGCCGTCCCTGCAGCGGGCGGGCTGTGGGTGCCCTTCGATCGCACCTGCGGCGTGTACGGCCCGCAGGGGTCCGGCAAGACGTTGGACCTGCTTACCCCGGCGCTGCTGTCCGCGCCCGGCGCGGCGCTGGTCACGTTGACCAAGGCCGAGGACCTGCTATTGACCGTGGATGCCCGCGCCGCCGGACCCGACGGCGCGAAAAACGGCCGGCCCGTCGCCGTCCTGGACCCGTTCGGGCTCGCCCCTGGTCTGCCGGAGCTGGTGTGGGACCCGGTCGCCGGCTGCGTGGACTCGATGGTCGCCGAACGCCGGGCGAAGGCCTTCACCGCCGGCACCGTCAAGGGCGCGGTCGCCCAGGGCTCGGGTGACTCCGCAGCCCGGTTCTACGCCGCCGAGGGGGCGAAGGTGCTGCAGGCGTACTTCCACGCCGCCGCCCTGACCGGCCGCAGCATCGAGGACGTCCTGGAGTGGGTCGCGAACCCGCGCGGCGCCACCACCCCCGAGGAGATCCTGCGCAGCCACCCGCACGCCGCGCCGTTCTGGCACGGCCTGCTCCACGGCGCCCTGCACGGAGACGACCGGACCGCCGGCAACACCACCACCACCGTGCAGCAGGCGATGGCCCTGTTCTTCCAAGCCTCCCTGCGCGCCCGGTGCACCCCCGGACCTGGCCGGCCCGCCACCGACCTGGCCGACCTCATCGCCCGCGGCGGCACCATCTACCTGCTCGGCCGGGACGACCCGTACGCCTCGGCGTCCCCGCTGATGACCGCCATCGCCGAGCACGTCCTGGACACCGCCCTCGCCGTCGCCACCGCCTCCCCGTGGGGGAGGCTGTGCCCGCCGTTCCTGGCCTGCCTGGACGAGCTGCCCTCCACCGCACCGTTGCCGACGCTGCGCACCCGGATGGCCAACGAACGCGCGCTCGGGCTGTCGTTCATCTACGCCGCCCAGACGTGGCGGCAGCTGGTCATCTGCTACGGCGAGGACGAGGCCCGAGCCCTGTTCGGGCTGACCAACGTCATCGCCATCTTCGGCGGCGGCAAGGACGGCCTGTTCAACCGCGAGCTGTCCGACCTGGTCGGCACCTCGAGGGTGTCCCGCACCACCTACAGCCGCGGACGCAACTCCGCCGGCACCTCCCACGCCAGCGCTGACGAGCCGATCCTGCGGCCGGAGGAGATCCGGCTGCTACCGGAACGGCACGCCCTGATCGTGGCCGAGAACGCTAAACCCCTCATCGCCCGGCTGGCCCGCTGCGTCGACGGCAAACCCGGCCGCCGGCTCCTGGACGCCCAGGCCGCGGTCAAGGCGAACGTCACCGCCGCCCGCGGGCGGCAGCAGCCCGTGTTCGCCCGCACCACCGCGGCCGTCGCGGCCGCCCAGCAGCTCAACCTCATCCCCACCACGGCCGGGAATGCCCGTGACGCCGTGACCGACGTCGGGGAGGGCGGCGAGGACTTCGACCACGCGCTCGACGAATTCAGCGGTGGCGGTCAGGTCGGCGGTCAGGCCGGCGGCAAGTCATGGTGAGGATCGTCGAACCGTTCCCGGCCCCTCCTCGACTGGTGGAGACGGCCTACGCGAAGCTGCGGGTCGTTCTGACCGGCACCGACGAGCAGATCGCAGCTCTCGGACCACTGGAGAGGCTGGACCGGCCGTGGGACCCAGCCCAGTGCAGCCGAGCTATCCGCGACCAGGTGTGGTACTGGCTCGACGACGTTGCCGCCTGGGTCAACCACGAGTACGGCTGGGGCGTCGAGCGGCTCATCCCACCCTGCTGGCCGGCGCATCCGCACATCGCCCACGAGCTGGCCGTCCTGGCCGATCAGCGGTACACCGCCGCACTCGCCTTCCACGCCGGCGCGGTGGAGGAGTGGCACCGGTACAGCCTGCCCCTGTTCCTGGACCGGATGACGGCCCGGCTGGGGAACCGGTGCGTCACCAAACACGACGAGTGGCCCGCCGCCGCCCGGTACCGCGCCTTCACCACCGGCCCGGCCGCCGCCGACCGGCACGCCCGGTTCGACGAGGACTCCTCGACCCGGCCGCGCCGCCTCGCCCTGGTGGACCTGGACACCGCCGAGGTCATCGACCAGGAAGAACGTCCATGAGCACCTACCGGCCCAAGCCGACCGCGCAGGTGGCCGTGGAGGTGGCCATGGACCCGCTCCAGCCACAGCACGACCTCCTGTACGGGTCCCCAGACGCACCACCGGATGCCCCGTCCGCCACCCCGGCCGGGGCGCCGGGTCGGCTCGTCGGCCCCGACGTCCAGGGACGAGGCAGCGGCCGATCGTTCGCCGACTCCGCGCCTGGGGTCGACGACCACGGGCGGCCCGTGCCATGCGACAGCTGCGGAACTGCGCTGTCGCAGCCGCGCATCGACTACGGCCTGACCGCCTGCCCGAACTGCCGCATGTCCACCCAGCCGACCTCTGCAGGGCGAGCATGAGCCCCCAGGGCGCCGGGTCCACCGGGCGAGCGTGCGGGAATCGCCGGGGAGGTCGTAGCCGGCCGCCGAGGGATGAGGCGGCGCAGCGGGAACGGCTGGAGGCCTTCCACCAGCAGCTGACCGACCAGGTCCTCGCCTTGGCTGACGGGCCGTCGTGGAAGTCGTGGCTGCAGACCGCGGCCAAGTTCCACCACTACTCGTTCAACAACACTTTGGCGATCCTCATGCAGCGGCCCGACGCTACCCAGGTCGCCGGCTACCGCACCTGGCAGTCGTTGGGCCGGCAGGTCCGCAAGGGCGAGCAGGGCATCCAGATCCTGGCCCCCGTCACCCGCCGCGTCACCGTCGACAACAACGCCGACGGGCGGGACGCGTCTGGTCCTAGCACGCAGGCGGGGCTCGAGCCGTCCGTGCCGGCCGAGCCCTCCGGGGGAGCCGGCGACCCGACCCGTCGCCGGCTGGTCGGGGTGCGGATCGCGTTCGTGTTCGACGCCGATCAGACCGACCCAATCCCCGGGGCCCCACCGCTGCCCACCCCGCCACCCGCGCCGCAGCTGCTGACGGGGCAGGCCCCACCGGGGTTGTGGGACGGGTTGGCCCGGCAGGTCCAGGAGGCAGGCTTCGGCCTCAGCTTTGAGACACCCGGTGGCGGCGCGCGGGGCCGCACCAACGCCGCCACCATGCAGGTCCAGGTTGACCCCGACCTCGACCCGGCACAAAGGTCGAAGACTCTCGCCCATGAGCTGTCCCACGTCCTGATGCACACCTCGGTGCCCACGCAGGACTACCACCTGCCCGGCAGCCGAGCCCGGATCGAGGTGGAAGCCGAGTCGGTGGCGTATCTCGTTACCGCCGCGCACGGCCTGGACACCTCCAGCTACAGCTTTCCCTACGTCGGCGGCTGGATGCCCCACAAACAGGCCCTGGAGACCACGCTGCGGGAGACCGGTGCTCGGGTCCTCGGGACCGCTCACGGCATCCTCGAGCGGCTGGACCGGGACAACCCCGACCTCACCATCCCGGCCGAAGACCGGGCACCTGAACCGATCATGACGCCGCCGAGAGTGGACGGCGCCCGCGCCGAGCGACGGGCCGGCGTCCCCGCCGATCCCGCGTCGCAACATGGCAGACAGTCCAACGTCTCCTACGGGGACCGGCCGCGATGAGCACCCCCGCGATTGACAGTGCTGCGCCAGCTCCCGCGCCGTGGCCACGGCGTGATCAGTCCTGGCGGCAGCAGCCCCAGCACCGGCCCGCGGTCAACGCCTACGCCCGCGACCGGTACCAACAACAGCAGGCCGGGACCTGGGCGCCGTTCACGCATACCGCCCCGGTCCGCGAGCACATCGAGCAGCTGCGCGAAGCCGGGATGACGTCGCAGCAGATCGCCCACGCCGGCGCGATCAGCGTGTCCACCCTCGGCCGGCTGTTCAAAATCACCCGAATGACCACCGTGGCCGCCGAGGCGATCCTGGCCGTCCAACCCCCCCAGCCGCCACCCGACCCGGCACCCGACCCCACCCACCAGCTGCAGGCGCTGGTCGCCGACGGATGGAACCTCGAACAGCTAGCCGCCGCAGCCGGCATCAATGAGCGCACCGCCTGGCAGACCGTGCACGGCTACACCACCCCATCGCCGCGCACCACCGCCGCCGTCCACGCACTCTACGAAGACCTCAAATGGGAGGACCCCGGCGACCAGGTCGCCGCCGTCCGCTCCCGCCTCCGCGCCGAACGCCAAGGCTGGACCGCCACCACGACCGACACGGCCAGCGACACGCAGCCTGAGGACGACATCGACGACGTGGCCGTCGACCGCGTCGTCACCGGCGACCAGGTCCCGCTACGCGCCGGTGAACAACAGGCAGCGCTCCGCCGGCTCGCCGGCACCCACCCCGACGACGAAATCGGACGACGACTCGGCATCGCCACCCGCACCGTCCTCCGACACCGCACCAACCACGGCCTGCCCGCCTACGGAGCGACTGACAGCAACACCCCCATGCAGGGACCGGCCCGATAGATCGCGACCGCCACCCAGCCAGCTCGACCAGCCCGACAGACGATCGGAATTGCCCGAGGACACCACCAGCGCAGCCAACTCCGCCAGGGGTTTAACACCCGGTCGAACCTGACCGCGTCAAGGCGTTCCCACGCGAACTCGGCTGCTGGACCAAGGCGTAGGTCACTACCTACGCTGCGGCCGACAGCGCGTCTACCTCCAGATCCGTGCCCAGTAGCGATCTTTCCGGCCAACGTCGCCAACCTCGATGGAAATCGCCGCCCGCAATGCTCTCTGCGACAGGTTGATTGGGCCCCGTCGTGACGGGGTGATTCGAGTTGACGTCACAACGCAGCGTTCCATCATCGCGACTGGCCCTGAGCGGCAGCGCAATGGGTTCAGCGCGCGACTCGCGGCATGAGCGGATGTCTGACCACAGCCGAGGAGCGCTGCACTGGCGGCGGAGTGACTCACCAGACTCACCTTCTCGATGTTGGCCGGACGAGCGGATCGCGCCAGAGCGGTCGTCTCCCTGCGCCGCGGCATTCCGGGACGATGTGGTGCAGCGCCGCGTTCGCGGCGCGGTCGCCGCCGCGGAAGAGGCGGTGGCGGTCGATGCGTCCGGAGCTGACCGGGATCGGCACTGTTCCGCACAGCGCGGCGGAGGACGCTTCAGGAGCGCAGCCGGTCGGGGTTGTCGCCGGCGGTGATCAACAGCTGGGCGCCGACCATCGGGCCGACGCCCCTTGATGCCAGCAGGGCTGGGTTGGCCGCCGTCGCTCGAGCACGCATCCGTGCCTCCAGGACGCTGATCTCTTCCGTGAGGTCGCGGTGGCGTCGGACCAGGGATCGCAGGGCGAAGAGAATGTCGCCCTCGCCCGGGTCCTTGACCTGGGAGGTCGGGTATTCGCCAGTGCCCAAGGAGCTTGGCCGCTGGCAGGTTGCGGTAGTGGTCACCGATGTGGGCTGGGGCGTTGACCAGGAGGGCTCCGATCTTTCGCCACGTCGCCTGCTGGGCCTTGACTTAGACGCTGATCCCTATCGGTAATCCTTGTGGTGGTCAGCGGTATGCAACGCGCTCCGTGCGCGCCATCGGGCGATGACTTGAAGGAGGTGTGTCTTGACCGCTGATGCTTCGGGGTGGCCGGAGTCGAACCATAGGTCCTGTTCTTCATTGGGGTCGGCGGCGAGATCGAACAGCTGGCCTTGGTCGGAGTCGATGAACTCCACCAGTTTCCATCGGTGATCGCGGACCATGGTCATGAGGTCGGTGCCGGTGAGGATCATGTCGCGGGCGTGTTCTGAGAACGCGTGCTCGCGTCCTGCCCACGGCTCGCCGCGCAGGGCCGGGAGCAGCGACTGTGCCTCCATCCACGTTGGGGGCGCGATCCCGGCGAGATCTAGCACGGTAGGGCCGAGGTCCATCATTGAGGTGAGGGCGTCGATGCGTTGCCCGGCAACCACCCGGCCTGGTCCCCACACGATCGCGGGCACCCGGACGCTGGGTTCGTACATCGTCCATTTCTGGCTGTGCCCGTGGTCGCCGAGGCAGTCGCCGTGGTCGGAGGTGAACACGACGACGGTGTTGTTCAGGACCCCGCGTTGGTCGAGCGCGCCGAGGATCAGGCCGATCTGCTCGTCGATCATGCTCACGTTGGCGAGGTAGTGCTGACGTTGCCTACGTGACTGTTCGTCGCTCGGGTCAGCCAGGTGCACGATGGCGTCGTGGTCGTTGTGCTGGTGATGCTCGCGCAGCTCCTTCAGTGCGTCCGGCTGGTTGTTGAGGTCGGCGCCGGAGCGGATGGGGAGGGGCACGTCCCGGTTCCGGTAGGCGTCGAGGTGACGTGGCACTGGATCGTACGGCGGGTGTGGCCCAGGGAATCCGATCTGCAGGAAGAACGGTTCGTCACCCGGGTAGGTATCCAGCCACCAGAGTGCTTGGCTAGCCACGAATACGTCCGAGTGGAGATCCTCAGCGAGCTCCCACTCGAATGCGCCCAGTCGATCCGCATAGTCGGCGCGCTCACGGAGCACCGTCCTGGTGGGTTTGCGCTCGCCGCGCACCCGTAGTGCCTTGTCCCACTGGTCGTGGAAGAACGGGACGCTGGGATGGTCGCGGTCCTTGTTCTCGACGACGGTGCGTTCGTGGAACCCGAGCGGGGTTTCCCATGGGTTGGTGTGCATTTTCCCCATGCTGACGGTGTGGTATCCGACCTGCGCAAGGGTTTCGACCCATGAGTGCCGCCACATCTCTTCGTTGCGAAGTACTCCCAGGCTGTGGGGGTAGAGACCGGTGAACAGGCTCGCTCGCGACGGCGAACAGGACGGCGCGGTGACGTAGGTGCGAGTGAACGCGGTGCCTTCGCGGACCAGGCGGTCGAGGTTCGGCGTATCGACGTGCTCATTGCCCAGTTCCGCGATGGTGTCGAAACGCTGCTGGTCGGTAATGACGAAGACGATGTTCGGACGGCGGTCCCCACCGGCGGGGACCGACACGGCAGGACTCGTCGCGGTATCAGGCATCGTGCTCATCTACTTCCTCATGGTTGACGGCGGAAGGCCCGAACTCAGCGCTCAGGTGACGGCGACTGGCTCGGAGCCTTCGACGACCAGCCCGTCACGGTAGGTCTCGCGGGCGAGAAGGATGCACACGAAACTCACCAGGCAAACGACACCCATATAGATCGCGACGGGCCAGTAGGACTGCGTGAAGGCCGCCGCGAGGGCCGTCGCAATCGCCGGGGTCGGGGCTCCGCCGAGCAGGGCCGAAGTCTGGTACGCGACGCCGATACCGGTGTATCGGGTGTGGGTGGTAAACATCTCGGCGAACAGCGTGCCCTGGATGGCGAACATGCAGCCTGTGCCGACGGCGAGCACGACCACGATGGTCAACCACACGATCAGAGTGTTCCTGGTCGACAGCAGCGGGAAATAGGCGAAGCCGAGCAACCCGCACAGCGCGATGCCGGTCAGGTACACCGGCCGCCGGCCCACTCGATCCGCGATGTGGCCGATGATCGGGATCGTGACCACCTCTACCCCCGCGGCGATCACGAAGCCGGTCAGCATGACCTCTTTGCTCAGTCCAAGGTGGGTGGTGGCGTAAGCGATGGCGAACACATTGATGACATTGAAGGTGACCGCGTCGGCCATGCGCGCGCCGATGGCGAGCGTGATGTTCTTGGGATGCTCACGCAGCAAAGCCACAAGCGGGAACCGTCGAGCAGCAGCTTTCTCTTGGCTGAAGACGGCGGTCTCCGAGAGAGACCTTCGGATGAACACGGCAATCACGAGGAACGCTCCGCTGAGCAGGAACGGGATCCGCCACCCCCAGCTGTTGAGGTCACCCTTTGGTAGCAACTGCACCAGGGCGAACGCGCCGGTCGAGGCCAGCAAGCCGAGCGGGGTGCCCATCTGGTGGACGCTGCCCATCACCCCGCGCCGTCCGACGGGGGCGTTCTCGAGGGCGGTGAGGGCGCCGCCGCCGAACTCGCCCCCGATCCCGATGCCCTGGACCAGCCGCAGAGCGATGAGCAGGCCAGCCGCCCACGTGCCCAGCGTGGCAAATGTCGGCAGCAGGCCAATCAGGAAGGTCACCCCGCCCATGATCGACACGGTGATCAGGAGCATTCGTTTGCGTCCCAGCCGGTCACCGAAGTGGCCGAAGATCACCGCGCCGATGGGACGCGTGACAAAGCCGGCCGCGAACACACCGAACGACTGGATCGTGGCCGCCGTTGGCGAGGACTGGGGGAAGAACAGCGCGGGGAAGATCAACGCTGAGGCCGTCCCGAAGAGGTAGAAGTCGTACCACTCCAGGAACGAGCCTGCGAGTGCAGCCAGGAGGGATCGGCGGCTGGTGGCCCGCGTCACCACTGCTGGGGCGGCGGGCTCGCTCTGACGGTCCCGGTCGGTCATCGGATCTCCTTTGATCGCTCATATGAGATGGTTATCGGCTCATATGAGAACCCCAGGTATACCGGTTGGTCGCTAGCACCGTCAAGGGAAGATCGGCCTTCCTCTGACGGGCGCATCAGCCAGACTGGTCGTCACCGAGGCCGAACTAGAGGGGAAACAGTGACCCAAGACGTCGTACCTCCCGTACCGCCGAGCGGCCAACCGTCAAAGTCCGAGCAATCGGCTCTCGAGGCCGGGGACGAAGTGGCACTGAGCCTCACCATCGCCCGCCGGTACTACTTGCAAGACGAGTCCAAGGTGGCGATCGCCAAGACGCTGGGGCTCAGTCGGTTCCAGGTAGCCCGGCTGCTCCACGACGGCCGCCGCAGGGGTCTCGTGCGCATCGAGATCGGCTGGCCCGGACGGATCGACCCCGACCTGTCCGCGGCGCTGAAGCGATCGCTCGACCTCGAGGAAGCCGTCGTTGTCGAGAACCAACTCGGCTCCCCACGCTCATCGGTCGAGCACGTCGGCAAGGCGTTGGCGGACAGAGTAGTCGCCAGCGTCCATGAGGGAGACACGCTCGGCCTCACTTGGAGTCGCCCGACCGTGGTCATGACCCAGAACCTCACCCGGATCCAGCCGTGCACCGTCGTCCAGCTCACCGGAGCGATCTACCCGCCGGACGGACTGCCAGGTTCAGTGGAGATCACCCGCCACATCGCCTCCCTGAACGGCACCGCCGCCCACGCCGTCTACGCGCCCCTCGTGGTCCCAGACCCTGACACCGCCCAAGGCCTACGAGGCCAACCCGAGATCGCGGCCACCATGGCTCTCTACGACCACGTCGACGTCGCCGTACTCTCCGTCGGGGCCTGGGTGCCGTCGGGCTCCGCGGTCTACGATCTCCTCGAACCGGACGAGCGGCTGGCGTTGACTAAAGCGGGTGTGTGCGGGGAGATCTCTGGCCGGCTCTTCGACGTCGACGGTCGGCCCGTCGCGACGAGCCTTGACGAACGAGTAATCGGAATCGAGGCCGACCGGCTCAAGGCGATCCCGCGGCTAATCACCTCCAGCTTCGGTGCACATCGCAGGGATGCGACAATCGCCGCGGTGCGCTCCGGCTTCGTCCACACCCTCGTCGTCGATGAAGAACTAGCCAGAGCAATGATCAGCTGACATCGCTGCCTCACCCCCGGACGAGTCACCATCGAGACCGCCAATCAAGGCATCCTGCGCGCTTCCTGAGCCCTGATCCACCGATTGGTGGGGGCGTTGGGCGGGTCGTGACACGCGAATGCCCCTGTGGGACGGGAGGATTGGACTTGCGACAGTTCGATCCGACCAGCTCCGAAGGGGCATCCGACAAAT